>SXGT01903620.1_pt1 | contig 49617 bp, 48 predicted proteins | sample 3176221 | NCBI WGS metagenome assembly SXGT01 (sample SAMN11356862, study PRJNA531348) | freshwater metagenome | isolation source: freshwater sample F1-120 | place: China: Fuxian Lake, Yuxi | collected 2017-12-25
GAACTCCATGTCGAGCAGTTCCGCGCCCGCATCATAGGCGAGGCCGGTGCCGTCGCCGGTGTATTCCCAGCTGTTGCTGGTGATTTTGAACGCACGGCCGAATCCGCCCGTCGCGAGCACGATGGCGTTCGCCTTGAACAGCATGAAGCGCCCGCGTTCGCGGTCGTACCCAAACGCGCCGCAGATCCGCTCGCCGTCCTTGAGCAGCTTGAACACCGTGCATTCCATGTGGAAGTCGATGCCCGCGTGGATGCCGTGATCCTGCAGCGTGCGAATCATTTCGAGACCCGTGCGATCGCCCACATGCGCGAGGCGCGGATACCGGTGTCCGCCGAAATTGCGCTGCAGAATTTTTCCGTCCTGCGTGCGGTCGAAGACCGCGCCCCAGGCTTCGAGTTCGCGCACGCGGTCCGGTGCTTCCTTCGCGTGCAGTTCCGCCATGCGCGGATTGTTCAGATACTGCCCGCCGCGCATCGTGTCCGCGAAATGCACGCGCCACGAATCGCGATCGTCCACGTTTGCCATCGCCGCGGCCACGCCGCCCTCGGCCATCACCGTGTGCGCCTTGCCCAGGAGCGACTTGCAGACGCAACCGACTTTCACGCCCGCACCCGCCGCTTCGATCGCGGCGCGCAAGCCTGCACCGCCGGCCCCAATCACGAGCACATCGTGCTCGAAGGTTTTGTACTCCGCCGCCATTAAATAATTCTCCAGTCCGTAATGACGCCCGACGCGCACAGGCGGATATACACGTCCGTCAGCATCACCCACACCAGGCTCACCCACGCCCACTGCATGTGTTTCCGGTTCAGCGCGCTCACGCAGTCATAGCATTTCTTGCGCACCTTCGCTTTCGACAGACAATCCACGCTCCCGCCCGCGAAGTGCCGGCTGCAGTGGCAGCCAAAGGTGTACCCGCCGATGAGTGCCGCGTTCAGCGTGATCACGATCGTCCCCACGCCGATGCCGAAGGAATGCGAACCGTCGGCGTTTTCAAACCAAAACGATCGCAGCGCGTCCCACGACAGCATCACCACGAACAGCACCGCGATGTAAAAGAAATACCGGTGCACGTTCTGCAGGATCAGCGGCAGCGAGTTCTCGCCCCAGTAACTCTTGCGCGGCTCGCCCACGGCGCAACCCGGCGGGTCCGCCCAGTAGGCTTTGTAATACGCGCCGCGGTAGTAGTAACACGTCGTCCGCATGCCCGCCGGCCCCGCCAGGATCAGGAAGGCCGCCGAGAACGGCAGCCACGCCGGCCACCACGAAGGCTTCTCCGCCGCAATCCACCGCGGCTCGCCCTCTTTGCCGTAGAGCAAAGGAGAATAGAACGGCGACAGATAGTGCGCGCCGTCCTCATGATAAAAATAGTTCTTCGCCTGAAACCCGGCCCACGTCGCATACAGGATGAACGACGTAAACCCGATCACCACCGTCGCCGATGGCAACCACCACCGGTCCCGCCGCGAAGTCTCGCCAAACCCGCGCTTTTGCAATGTATCGGTAGAACCCATAAGTCGGATCTCTCCTGCCTTCCCCATTGGAATGCACAGTCACGAAACGCGGCGGCAAATCCAGCCACCTGCGCAAGATTCCGGGTAAAACGGCGCCCTATTGAAGCCGAATTGAGGGGGGTGGGTCAATTGGGGCGTGAAGAAGTGACATCTTAACAAAAAAATTGGTGAGCGGACTGTGTATTCAGGATGGATAGTCAGGACGTGGGAGAGCCGGTCCTATGAACGCTGCTCAAAATCCTTGAGAGGTTTCATTGTGAGGTGTTTTGCCATCTCGTGTTCGTTGTTGTCTATCCACTGGCCGTCCCAATGCAGTTCGAGGTTGAGGCGCGGTGCGTTGAATGAGTTTGTAGAGCGGGCTTGTAAGGTGATGCGCACTGTCTCGCCCGCCCTGATGCGGGGGTCGAAGTTGTTGGGGACGACAGCCAACTCGAATTCGAACGCGTCGGTGTTTTGTGTTAAATGGCCGAGGTCAGCTTGCTGGGTGTTCGAGATATTTGTAACGATGGAATAAAACTGTGGGAAGCTCCATACGAAAGGGATATGCACTGGAACAGCGGATTCGAGGAAGTCTCCGGCCGCATTACGACGGGCTAATCTTGTGAGAAAAACGGTAACTTGTGACGCTTGAAGGCCTAACCATTTCTTTTGTACGAGAGTGTGTAAATAATAAGCCTTCGTAACAATCCCATCGGGGCGTGTTTGTGTAGTGCACGCGTCGCGCTCCTTCACAGGATTCAACGTCAGACGGGGGCCGAAGAAGAAAGCGTTTAGTGTCGGGATAGCAGCCGCTGCAAGGATAAGAGTGGCAATTGATCCGAGTACTTGCGCGATTGTGGCCGTGGCGTTCATGCTAATTGGGTGGAGAAAGAAGGTTGTTGATTCTTCCATCAGAAGTAGCCGATCGAGGTTGATGCTTCACATCAGTACGAACCTTTGAGATCATGCGTCGTCTCCAGACTTTCCAGATCATGTCAGTGTCGAGCGCTTCATTGTTCGTTGTTCTCACTCTTTGTGAAGCGAACTACTCCTCCTTGCGCTTCTCTATCCACTCGCTGGATGCTTTTTGGCCTGCGGCAATCTGCTCTGGAGTCATCAATTTTCGGAGCATCGCGCGATTTTCAATGGCGTTCGTAACGCCCGACGCGGCGGCGATATTAAACCACATGTACGCTTTAACGTAGTCCTGCGGGACGCCCTCTCCGGCGGCGTATTTTGCCCCCAGATTTGTTTGCGCATTAGCCTCACCCTGTTCTGCTGCCTTGGCGTACCACTCGACCGCTCTCACGTCGTCTCGTCGCATTCCTCGGCCTTCCTCATAGGCCCCAGCAAGATTGAATTGAGCCAGCGCAAGTCTTTGCTCTGCTGCCTTTGTGAACCACTCCACGGCCTTCGCGTAGTCCTCGGGTACTCCTTGGCCCTGTAGATACATTACTCCGAGGTCGTTCTGGGCAGTATCAAGTCCTTGCAGCGCGGCCTTGGTGTACCAATCGACTGCCTTGAAATAATCCTCCTTCTCCTCATACATCGAGCCTAGATCGTATTGAGCGTCAGCATCACCTTGCATCGCCGCTTTTGTGTACCATTCGATAGCTTTGGAATAGTCTTGCTTCACGCCTTCGCCTGATTCGTACATCGAACCTAGGCTATATTGGCCGCCTGCATCGCCTTGTTCCGCGGCCTTGGAGTACCATTCAAACGCTTTCGATTTGTCTTCTGGCACTCCGTCGCCGAATTCATACATCATGCCTAGAGCGCATTGGGAGTTGGCGTCACCGCGCTCTGCTGCCCTCGTGTACCATTCGACAGCTTTGGAATGATCCTCCTTCACGCCTTGGCCGTAGTGATACATAAATCCTAGATCATATTGAGCATCGGCGTCACCCAGTTCTGCTTCTTTCGTGTAGGAATTGATCGCCTTTCTATACCATTCGGCCGCCTTCACGTCGTCTTGCATAACGCCATCGCCGGACTCGTACATCCCGCCGAGGGTGCGCTGAGCTTCGGGGTCGCCTTGCTCCGCCGCAATTGTGTAGGAATCGATGGCCTTTCTAAACCACTCAGTCGCCTTTTCATCATTTTGTTCCATGCCTTCGCCCGACTCATACATGGTGCCGAGAGTGTAACGCGCATTGGCATCACCCTGCTCCGCCGCTCGCGTGTACCATTCGACTGCTTTAGAAAGATCCTGCTTCACCCCAAAGCCGTGGTGGTAGATCACACCTAGCCGTCCTTGAGCAGCTGCATTACCTTGTTTGGCAGCGCTAGACAACCACAAGATCGCTTTCGAGTCGTCTCGCGGTACGCCTTTGCCTTCAAGATACATCGCGCCAAGAATGTACTGAGCTTCAACGTCGCCGCGTTCTGCGCGTTCGCTAATGGAATCGTCCGCGCATACAGATACACATGAATTGACTATCCAGAAAGCAACTATCAATTGCATAAATATTCTTCTCGAAAAACTTTCTGATCTGGTCATCGCCAACCCTCAGCGTCCTGCGGGAGCAGCTTCTCGTCCGTACCGAATGAACCAATTGTGCTGCGCATTTTCAGATGCGCAGGTGGAGAAATAGGAGGGTAGTCGCTGAGATAGTCACCCGTCAAGGTGTAACTTTGAGTAGTCGTGTAAGTCCTTGATGGGATAAGAGAAATATGGTGAGCGGGCCAGGAATCGAACCCAGGACCACCGGATTGAAGTCCTCTCGATTCAAACTATTAGTTGCTCCGGGTGGTCGAAGCGGACACCAAATCGGGAGTAATCTGTACGCGAACGGCCTACAGAATCGGCGGGAGGGGTGGCTGAATGGAAATACTCAATAAAGTGGTGTTCATCGCGTTCGGGAGTGTAGCTCTCGCCTCAGCAGCATCAGCCGGTGGTTCTTCCAAGCCCACGTATGCCAAAGATATTGCGCCCATCCTGAACGAGAACTGCGTGGTGTGCCACCGGCCCGGGGAAACCGCACCGATGTCGTTGACGACCTACGACGAGGTGCGGCCGTGGGCGAAGGCCATCGCCAAGAATGTTGGTGAACGAATCATGCCGCCCTGGCACGCCGATAAAGGAATTGGCGTATTCTCGAACGACCGGAGCCTGGACGACGATAAGATCGCAACAATCGTGAGGTGGGTAGACCAGGGCGCAACGCGCGGTGAGTTAAAAGACTTGCCTCCGTCGCCGACATTTCCAACGGGAGATTGGAAGCTTGGCCCCCCCGACCTGGAAATCGCGTTCAAGAAGGTCGATCTGCCGGCGGGCGGACCCGATCAGTTCTTTAACCTGGAGCACACACTGGATCTGCCTTCCGACCGCTGGGTGCGTGCCGTTGAAATCAGGCCCACGAACCGGAAAGTGACTCACCACGTCATCGTGTACCAAACGGAGAATCTCGACACCCCTCCGAACGGGTGGCTGGGTGCGTGGGCGGCGGGCGCAGAGCCCATGCAATTCCCCGAAGGCACCGGACGGCTCGTCAAGAAGAACGGTATTCTGATCGGAGACATGCACTACCATCCGGCGGACTCCCCGCAAAGCGAGGAAACCCGCATCGGCCTTCACTTCGCGGCGGACTCCAGCATCAAGAAAGAAGTGGTCAATCTCTGGCTGGACAACCGCACCTTCGAAATCCCCGCCGGAAACCCCAGCTTCACGGCGAATTCCACATTCTCTTTTCCGCAGGACAGTGTGATCCTGTCCGTGATGCCTCACATGCACTACCGCGGCAGAAGTTTTAAATACGTTGCGACCTACCCCAATGGACGTAGCGACGTGCTCATGAGCACGAGCAATTACGATTTCAATTGGCAAACGAACTACGTGTTCAAGAAGCCGATCAAGGTGCCCAGAGGGACGCAGATCGAATGTGTCGCCGAATGGGACAACAGCGCGGATAATCCCCGCAATCCAGATCCGACGAAGAACGTGAAGTTCGGCAGTGCATCGACGGACGAAATGATGATTGGATTCGTGGACTATGTGGTGAAGGACGGAACAAGGCCAGAATCCCCAACCGACCAGATCGCGAAGATTTTGGCCGAGCTCGCCGCTGCACATCCTGGCGACGTCTACGAAGCAACGCTAATTGACAATGCTCCCGATCCCAGGCCTGCACCCTCCGCGCTCTACCTGCCACGAGAAGGGGAAGGCACGTGGCAGATTGCAATTGACGGCCGATTGTTTGATGGAACGCTAACCGCGCTCGCGTGGCAAGACAACGCCGTCACCGCAAGAGCCAAGATGGGCGTATTGGGAACATCCGACTTCGCCGCCACAATAGATGCTGCGACGGGCAAGATCGATGGAACTATTTCGGAGAAGAACGCAGTGCTCGCGGAATTTCACGGAACACGAGTGAAGTGACACGAGATGAATAGGTGAATGGTGAGCGGGCCGGGAATCGAACCCGGGACCACCGGATTAAAAGTCCGACGCTCTACCAACTGAGCTACCCGCTCGGGAGTGCAGCGCGTGGATGGGAACGGATCAGGCGATCCGCAGAGTTACAGCATAGTGTAGCGTTCAGCGGCGAAGATCGTCAAACGAAGCGCGGGACGTACTCAACTCTCGTTTGATCCGAATGAAGCGCTCGCGCCGCGAGTCAGCGCAAAACGGATCCACTCGCGTATCACACGCAAACGGCGTCTCCGTATTTAAAGCCCTGAAGGGGCGACATAGAATAGCCCAGGGCAGAGCGAAGCGCCGCCCTGGGTAAGCCGCCCAACAACACAGAAGCCCTGAAGGGGCGTTCTAAACCTCCTGTTGATTCTCGTTGGAGAAATCGCCGGCTCGTTCATCCATCCCAGTTCGTGTCAGAATTGGCCACACTAAAACGGGAGTCATCACATGTTTGAAACGGCGATTCCCGTCATTCACGTCGTCAACTCCGTTGCCGCCGAAGAGTTTTATTGCAAACGTCTCGGCTTCAAACTGTTGTCTTCCTGGCGTCCCAGCGAAACTGCCATGGACCCCTGCTACATGACGATGTCCAGAGACGCCGCGCGTTTGCACGTGACGTCATTCAAAGACGGGATGGTGGGCGCCTGGACCTCTACGACCTTCATATACGTGGACGATGTCGATACTCTCCACGCCGAATTGCTCGCCAAGGGCGTGACGGTATCGGGGCCCTTCGACCAGACCTGGGGAAACCGCGAAATCGGCGTCCGCGACGCCGATCGAAACGTAATCACTTTCGGACAGCGCATGCCACGCAAGATTTCCTGACCCACTACCTCTCGAACATATGCTCTACGCCCCGTAGGGGCTGAAGGATTTTAGCCCAGCGATTTATCGCTGGGTTAAGCGTCCTCAAAAAGTAGAGTCCCGTAGGGACGGCAGGATCTCTTTCAATCCCTCGCTTCGAAACGGCGAAATCCGCCAATTCTGAAATCCGATCTCAACCCACTCGTCGCACCCCTTGTTTCCCAGCTCGTCATTTCACACGGTTCTCGATGACCTTGTTTCGCGCCTGATATTTCCCCATATCCGGACAGTGCAACAGAAGTCCAGATGTATATAGGGACATCGATGGAAGGAAGCGGTTGGCGATGCACCACCCGCGTACGGGAAAGGATTACAAATATCGGCGCGCGACTTAGTTCGAACTTGTGTCGAAAGGATTGCTCATGCGAAACGATCGGTACGTGAACTGATCCGTCGTGCGAAAGCTGCTGTGCAGGACTCCATCTGCCGCGATGCTGTCGTGGAGTCCCTGCCCGCCGGAATTGAAGTGATAGCTGCCGTCCGGCGTAAGCGCCGCCGAGCCGAGGAAGAATGAGTACACGCCCAGATCGATATTGACGTCGAGCACCGCGATCCGCGAGACCTCGTCGAGAATGTAGACCTGACCGCGGCTATTGCCCTCGCCTGTTTCCTCGATCCGCGCGTTGCCGTTGTCATAAACAGCCAGCCGCCCATCCGGCAGCAGGTTCGCGTCGTGCTGATAGCTGAACCACGGCAACGGATCGTCCGACACAATCGTGAAGTCTCCGCCTACTCCCAAGCGCCACACGATGTGCCCGTCGCCCGTGCCGTTTTCATACGCAATTTTGATGACCCACGACTGGTGGCGCACGCTGAGGATCAGATTGCCGTCCGCCGGGTCGTAGTCGATCGAGTTCATGTGCGTCCAGTCGTTCGCCTCTTCCGCGAACTGCAACTGAATCCCCAGAAATCCGTTCTCGACGACGTCGCCCAGCCGCGCCGCGCGTGACACGTCCATGTGATCGAAAGCGTCCCAGGTCCACACGACCCGCATCTGATCGTCCACGACGATAACCGTGTCCGCGAGCACGTCCACGGTGCCCGGCCCCTGCACATCCGTCACGAGTTTTTCGCTCGTGCCCAGGATCGCGTAACGCCGGTTCGGCAGCGGCCGTATTTCGTGGTGGAAGGTCGCCGTCGGCGTGAATCCGCGCTCCACCAGTTGCAGGTTCAGCGCGGCGGTGGTTGTGCTCTGGATGGACTGCCCCGTGTAGTCCACAATGCCGAGTTCATAAGCGCTGCGGATTAGCGTCCAGCCATTTCCCGTTGGACGCAGCAGGGTCTCCGTACCGGATGTGTACCACACCGGCGTCGCGTTCTCGTCCACGATCACCTGGAATCCGCTGATCGGGGCGACGGCAAGCAGGGAATTGAGTCCTGGATTTACCGGAGCCGAGAGCACCTCGACCGTCGGCAGCGCAACCGGGATCGCGCCACTCGCATAGGAAAGCTCCGGGCCGCGGGATTCCACCGTGGTGCCATCGTAGATCGTATGCTGCACCGTGTAGCCGCTGCTCGGCCGCAGGCCCGGCAGCAGCACGCCCACTTCCGATCCGTTGCCTTCCAGCTTCGGCGTCTCAAAGGTCCGCGCGACGGTGTCGACGCACGAGTCGCAGGTATACGTTACGTTCCCTGTGCGGCCTGCGGGAATCTCGAAGGTGTATAGCGCGACGAGCGGATGCGACGTGCCGGTTACCAGCGGCCCACCGCGCGGCGTGATCTCGACCAGCGCCTGCCCAGCCGCGATCGGTCCCGTGCCGTCGCTCACGCCGACATTGATCAGATACGTTCCCGGCTGAAACGGCGTCCACTGAAAGTCTCCATCGGCGGCAAGATCCCGATGGAACACGACAGTGTTTTGCGCGTCGTATATTGTCGCCTGCGCCTGTTCACCCGCACCGAGGGCCGTCTGCCACTGCAGCGCGCCGCCGCTGACCGCGGAATCCGGCGCCACGACCTCGCGTTGTGCGAGGCTACTCCCGCCACCGCCACTTCCGCCGCACCCGGCGAATCCAATCGACAGAACGCTCAGCCACATGGCCAACGGAAGACGTTTGACGAACATGTGAAAATACTCCAAAGGCGTTACCAGCCCGACGCAACGATTGACGGCCGCACGTTCGGTAGGTGGAATAAGCAGTAAGCGCGATATTCACTACTCTGCGTGCCTGGCATCGATGCATCTCAAACGGAATAGAGACAAGAACAGTTACATCGGTTACACAAATATCTTTAAGACGCGTATATCCGTGAAAATTTTGTCGAGAGCGCGATGCGCGGAAGGTGTTGTGTTAGGGCCGGGTTAGGACGGACCTGCGCTTTAGCGGATGCTGTGAATGATCGCGTCGTAGAGCGCGATGAGTTCCTGGTGGACTTCAAAGGCGATCGGCGGGCGTTTTTCACGGTGGAAGAAGCCGAGATCCGAGGCGTCGGTATCGGCCTTGAGATCGCCTTCCCATTCGTCAACGCGGTAGCCGAGCACAATGATGCCGCCGGACATCTTGCTCGGCCGCGTACTCACGCCGAGCAACGTCGCCTTGCGGCCGATGAGTCCTGTCTCTTCGCGTAATTCGCGTAATGCGGCTTCTTCGGTTGTCTCACCGAGCTCGATGAAACCGCCGGGCAGCGTCCACATGCCCTTGCGCGGCTCGATCGCGCGCTGCACCATCAGGAGCTCGCCGTTTGGGTTCGTCAGAAAGCAGCACGCCGCCGGCGCGGGGTTCGAGTAGTAGAAGCGCCGGCACGCCGCGCAGTGCGGGCGGACGGACTGGCCGTCGTGCTCCTGGACAGTAGGGCTGCCGCAGATCGGGCAGTGGTTCCAGGCGAAGGTGCCGTAACTGCTCGTCATTTACCGCTTCCGTTGTTAGTGGTGTGCGTGTTCACCGACGGCTTTGTCGTAATTTGGATCGGCTTTTAGATCGGTCTTGCCCGTTGCCCAGTTGGCCGCGTCGCGCACCATGGCGAGGAAGGTTTCATTTGTCCACACATCCGGGCGGTGGCCCATCGCGCTGTAAAAAATGCGGCCTTTGCCTTGCGTTTTGCACCACACGGCGGGGTAGTTCGGCACGTTGTACATTTCCTGGTTCTTGCGTTCGTCGCCGGGATCGAGCAGCGCGAGTACGTGTATGTTCTTCGTGTCGAGGTGATGGAAGACGTACCATTCGTCGGGGATCGAGAAACCGTCCGGCACCGATGCGATTGCCGGATGCTTCGGATCGACGACCTTGATCGTGCCGCGGAACTGCTTGCCGTGCCCGGCGAAAGCACCGCCGATCATCGCCGTGTAGGGAGTATTGGGATCGTCGGCCGTTGCGGGCCGGCTCGTATCCGTCGCGCTGTGGAAACCCATGAAGCCGCCGCCGGCATCGATCCACGCGTTGAGATCCTTCATGCCATCGGGGCCCATCGGCGTTTTGTCGATGCCCTCTTTGTCGAGATCGCCTTGCGTGTAGAAGATCACGAGCTTGTAGTGTTCGAGTTCGGCCGCGTTGATCTTGCCCGCGTCCTTGGTGGCATCGACCTGCAGGCCCTGTTTTGCGAGCACCTCTTTCAGGACAAGTTCGGCCTGGGAGGGCTGGCCGTCTTTCTCGGCGACGGGTTCATGCTGGAACCCTCCGGATTTGGTCAGCAACAGGACTTTGCCAAAGGGGTCTTCGGCGGCGGCGGGGAGCGATGCGATGAGCAGCGCGGCGAGGGCGACATGGATAAGCGATTTCATCGTGGATCTCCGTATATAGGGCGTGAGTTATTGCACAGCCGAATACAGGGTATTCGGCGCGCGTGGGGAAGGTCAAGATGTCGCCGGTTATTCCCCAAGCTTCTTGAACTTCTCGTGCTGGCGCGCGCCTTCGAGGACGTCGGCGAGCGGCCGGATGATTACGGCACTGTAGGGGTCTTCGCCGGAGAAGAGATACTCCGTGCGCGTCGATCCCGGTTTGATGCTGCGCAGCGTCACGACCCCGACGCATTTACCCTCAAGGTTGAACGCGGGTTCGCCAAGGCCCACCGCGACTTCATTCGAGACGATATAGAATTTGCGCGGGCGTTCCACCACCGCCTGGATGGGCAGCAAGGCCCCCGCGCACGTGCGGCCGGCGACCTCGCCCATGCGGCGCAGCACGACCAGCGAATCAAAGGCGCGCGGGGCTGCGGCGGCCGGCGCGACGGCGCTGCCTGCGGCGACGGGCTGCTTGAGAATAAAGTAGGCGAGATCGAGGTCTGTGTCGCGCAGGCCCGCCTCGGCCTCGATTTCTTTTCCACCTTCAAACACGATGGAGATGCGGCTCACTTCCGAAGTCAGCGTGTAGTCCTCGCCGTCGCCCATGCTGTCGTCGTTCAGGTACTGCTCATAGAGCTGCCGCGGGTCGGACGCATTCAGCGACGAAACCACGAGCCCCGCGGGGTCGAGCAAAAAGCCACTCGCTTCGATCACGAGGTCCATGTCCATGCTGCCGGAGTCCGCCGACCCGACGCGCACCCGCGCCGCGAGGCGGACGGTGACGACATTCGCGCGCTGCGATTCCAGTACCGCGCGCGCGGCGTCCGCGATGGGCTGGTCCTCCGCGCCGGCAAGAGCGGCGGTCGAAACGAGGGCGAGAGCGAGTATAGGCAGGCGGCGAATCATGTGGAGGAATTCCCCAAGGACGCGCGCACGGTGGATTCCGCGCGGCTTTCTTCTAGCATAGCGCGAATCGCGCACAGGCGTAAAGATGCATCCATTTGTAGCGCCGCCGTCCCGGCGGCAAACCGGTGACTCGGTGTTGGAGAAGGGAATAACGCAGTCTCCGGTCTGAGTATCCTCGCGCGTGGGAGTCCTCCCTTTGCCGCCGGGACGGCGGCGCTACGGTCTCTATATCTATATGCCAGTTGTTGCACTACGTGCAGTGAGCGTTCGGAGTTCCGCCTTCAGGCGGTTCTTTCGTGTGGAAACAGCCGCGTAAACGCGGAACTCCAAACGCAGTCGCGAGACAAGGGGAATTGAGTTGGCGAAAGCACGAAAACGGGAAAGAAAGTGCAACAGGTTTTCTGTGACCCCTCCGGGGTCGGTGTCGGCGGGTTCGTGATCCGGGGGTATCGCTGGCGCTCAACCCCCGGCTACTTTCTGGCAACTCTTCGAGTTGCGGCGGCCGATGGGTCGAGATAGGCTCAGTTAAATTGGGAGGCGTGAAGCATGGCGGCATTCACGGGCAAGGTCGTGGTGATTACCGGAGCGAGCGAGGGGATTGGGCGCGCGCTGGCGCTGGAGTTGGCGGTGCAGCGGCCGCGGCTGGTGCTGGCGGCGCGGAATGCGGAGCGGCTGGAGTCGGCGGCGGAAGAGTGCCGGGCGCTGGGCGCGGAGGCGATCGCCGTGCCGACGGACATCACGCAGGAGGCGGACTGCCAGGCGCTCGTCGATCGCGCGGTGGCGGCCTTCGACTGGATCGACGCCTTCGTGTGCAATGCCGGCGGGACGATGTGGTCGCTGTTCGAGGACGTGACCGATTTATCCGTCTTTGAAAATCTGATGCGCCTGAACTATCTCGGCAGCGTATATTGCACGCACTACGCATTGCCACACCTGAAGAAATCGCGCGGCGTGCTCGTGGGCGTCGCGAGTATCGCGGGGATGACGGGCGTGCCCACGCGGACAGGCTACGCCGCGACCAAGCACGCGCAGTTTGGCTTCTTCGATTCGCTGCGCATCGAGTTGGACGGCACGGGCGTTGATGTCGTGATGATCGCGCCGGACTTCGTCGTGACGGAGATCCACAAGCGTGCGCTCAAGGGCGACGGATCGCCGCTCGTGAAGAGCCCGATCAAGGAAGGCAAAGTGATGACTGCGCAGCAATGCGCGGCGCTCATCGTCGTCGCGATGGAGACCCGCAAACGCTTAGTCATCGGTTCCGCGCGCGGGAAGCTGGGCCGCTGGCTGAAATTGATCGCGCCCAAGGCGATGGACAACATCGCGAAGAAAGCGATCGCGACGGGGAAGTGAAGTGCTGTTTTGGCCACGGATGAACACGGATAAACGCGGATAAACGCGGATAGGGGAACTCCATGATACCGCGTTCAGGCAGGCGAGACGCCCGCCGCCATCCTGTTTATCAGTCGACGTAGCCCAATGAACGGAGTTGTTCCCGCTCGGACTCGGTGAGTTCGCTGGGCAGGCCGGCGGCGTCGAGCGTTTTTCGCGCTTCCTCCACGGACAGGCGCAGATCGTCCAGCAGCGCGCGGCGCAGCGTGCGCATCGGGGGGCCGGGCGCGATCGGCGCCAGTTCAACGGGGTCTGCGGAGAGGTCGAAGATCTTCTCCTCGATGTTTGGCGGCGACTGATCGAGCGGATCGAGCACCTCGAGGAGCGAGAGTTCGCCGGCCGCGAGCGGTTGTCCGGTCGCGTTGATGAACTTGTGCAGCGGCGAATCCGTGCGGTCGTAGTGCGTCTTGGCGGTGTACTTCAGCGGGCCTTCGATGCCCGCGATCATGAAATAGTTTTTGTTCGTCTTGTACAGCTCTGCGCGGAAGAGCGTACGCGGATAGGGCGCGGCGTGATTGAGCACCAGCGGCACGAGGTTAATCGAATCGCGCGGCGGTGTGTGCTTGATGCCCAACAGCGAGAGCGACGTGGAGAACAAGTCGGACAGAATCACGCGCTGCGCGACGCGCCCCTGCGGCGGCTCCGCACCGGCCAGGCGCACGATGAGCGGGACATGCAATTGTTCCTGGTAGAGCGTGAAGGAATGCTGGACGCTGCCGTGTTCCCAGAACTCCTCGCCGTGATCGGACATGATGATGACGTTTGTGCGTTCGAGCAGTCCAGAATCTTTCAGGTATGCGAAGAATTTGCCGAGTTCATGGTCGGTATACGCAATGCCTTCGTCGTATAACGCTTCGATGCGCTCGCGCTCGACGGGGTCGGTCGTTTTTGCGGCGGGCGCGCCGTTGCCGATCGGGCCTTGCGCGAACTTGCCGTGAAACGCGTCGGGCGGGACATACGGCGCGTGGATTTCATAGGTGTGCATGAACAAGAAGAACGGGGCCGAGCCGTATTCGTCCAGCCATGCGCGGCCTTGCGCGAAGAGATCGCCGGCGACGCCGTTCGACTCCGCGGGCATGCCAGACTGAGGCCCGTCCGAGTACTGGTCGAAGCCCTGTGTGAAACCGAAGCTGCCGCTGATCGCGTGCCCTTGCGTGTACGCCGCAGTGAGATAGCCGTTCGCGCGCGCGAGTTCGGCGAGCGTCGTCGCCGAGGAACGCAGGCGGAATCCCGCCGGTCCGCCCGCGCCGTGGAGCACGGGCGAGAGGCCCGTGAACATGGAGGCGTGCGCGGGCGTCGTCCACGACGACGTCGAGAGACAGTCCTCGAAGAGCGTCGCACTCGCGGCGAAGTCGTCGAGGTTCGGGCTGGTGTCGCGCTCGTATCCGTAGCAGCCGAGGTGGCCGGCGCTCAGTGTGTCCAGGCTGATGATCAGCAGGTTCTTTTTCGGTGAAGGTGTTGCATTTGCGAGTACGACGGGATTTCCCCACAACGGCATGCCGAAGGCGCAGGCGTCGCCCTCTTTGCCGATGGGTTCGAAGCGGAAGACGAGACTGACGGTTTTTCCGGCGTAAGCCGTGAGATCGACGCTGAATTGCTGGAAGCGGCGATGATTTGCCTGATCTGTGTTCGAGCGTAGATCCTTCGAGAAGACTTCCTGCGATGCGCCATCAACATCGACGACGATGCGCGCACGCACCGGGAAGGTCTTCCGGCCGTCACCATCCAGCGCGTCGGTAAGCGAGCGCACACCGAGCTGTTCGAGAAGATCTTCGAAGCCGACGCCGAAATTCAGCTTCGCACCGGCCGCAGGGATCGCGAGAGGCTTGGAACGGAACTCGCGGGGTACTTGGAAGATTTCGCGTGCCCACGCGCGTGCACTGCGGATGTGCTGCTTTTGTTCCTTGATTAAGTGCGGCGGAAGAGCAGACAGACGAAGGCTGGCCGGGTTGGCCACGCCACGCGTGACGACATAGTGGTGGTTTCGACCCCAGACGGAGTCGATCGCGATGATGACGCCGAGCGCATCGGCAGACAGCGCAGCGGGATCGATCAGATCGCCGAGCCGGAAGGTGTTCTTTGCGTCCACCGGTACGCGGACATCCGAGGCCGTCAGCGCCGCACGCGCTTCGAGGCCCGTCCAGAAATCCCAACCGACCGTAATCGCCGTTGGTCCGGTGGGGATGGCCTGATCCGATTCGTCCACAAAACGGTGGAACGGTTTTGCCGCGTCCAGTAGCGTCTGCGCAATGGCGTGATCGGCTGTTAGCACCAGGATCGCGGCGATGGCGAAGGCGAGGGATTGTCGATTCGGCACGATTTCGGCTTCCTGTACATCGGCCCGCGTGACTACGCGCGGGGCTTCGCCTATAGTACCGCGAAACGCTTCTGGACGCATACGAGGCCGACGTGAATCGAGACATGGAAACGACGAAAACCGAGCGCGTGCTCGAGGACGGGCCGGTCGGCATTCACCGGTTGCCGATCGAATGGAGCGCGTACTTCGCGGTGCAGGAACCGGCGGTTTCGACCGGCACGCCCGCGCTGCTAATTGCGAGCCACGGTTATGCGCAGTCCTGCAAGGGCTTTATCAAGAACTTCGCGGCGCTGCGCGATCGGAATTGGTTGGTCGTTGCGCCGCAGGGGCCCAATCAACTTTACTGGGAGGGCGGCAAGGTCGGTTTCACATGGATGACGCGCTACATGCGCGAATACACCATCCGCGACAACCTGGCGTATATGGAGCGGCTGATGGACGCGCTGCGCGGGCAGTTTCGCTTCGACCCGCGGAGAATTTTTGCGCTGGGATTCAGCCAGGGCTCGGCGATGGCGCACCGCCTGGGCGCAGCCGGTCTCGCGCGGCCTGCGGGCGTGATCCAGTGCGGCGGTGACTTACCTCCGGATGTGGCCACGCGTCTCGGCGAGATGGAGCCGTATCCGGTGCTCATCGTGCACGGCCGCGGCGATACGCAGATGAGTTTCGACAAGGCGCAGGAAGGCGAGCGGCAATTGCGCGAGGCCGGGTGGCCGGTCGAGACGGATTATTTCGAGGGTGAGCATGACTTGCCGGCGGAAGTCGTCGCGCGGATTGTGGCATGGATGGAGCGCCAAGCATCGCGGGAGGGCGAGCAATGAAATGGGTGAAGCTATTTTTCAAGTTGTTGCTGGCTGTGTTCTTCATCGGTGGCGGGATCAATCATTTTGTCTCGCCGGATTTCTATCTCCCATTGATGCCGGACTACATTCCCGCGCATGAGTTCATGGTGCAGTTGAGTGGCGTCACAGAAATCGTCGCCGGCGTCATGCTACTGATTCCCTCGCTGTCGCGCTGGGGCGCATGGTTCATCATCGCCCACCTCGTCGTGTTCTTTACTGTGCACTTCTGGATGATCCAGCACGCATCGGACAAATACAGCGAAGTACCGCTCTGGGCGCTGTGGTTCCGCATCGTCATGCAGGTCGTATTTATCGTGTGGGCGTCGTGGTTCGTTTCGCCCAATACGCCAAGCGTTGGGAAGCCGGCGAAGGCTTAGCAAGCCCTGCGGTAGAGAGTTCAGTCTCCGGGAGTCGGCGCGGGAGGGGCTGCGTTTGCCTTCTTGTACGCGGCGACGAACTGCTCGACATACCCGGCGAGGACATGGCGGATTTGTTCGGGGGCGCGATCTGCGCTCTGGATACCCAGATAGGACTTCGCCCAGGTCAATCCCTGCGCTTTTTCGCCGCCAACCAACGTGACGCGTTGGTGGACTTCGATGTCGATCGAAAACGTGACCAATGCCAGATTCTTCACATCCATGACGTTGCAGTTGACGTACAGGTATGGGCGGCGCTCATCGGCCATGCGCTCGTCCGCGGAGAGGATTTTGATGCCGGCCTTCTGCAATCCACCGCGCACGACGGCATCCAGCGTTTCACGCTCGAGCCCGATCGTGGCGGCATCCGCGTGCAGCCGTTCGACGATCACCATGATGCCGGCGATTCCTTTGAGCGACTCGTCTTCGGAGAGATCAGCCGAAGCGGCGTGCGGCGAATACACGGCGAGCACGCAACATGCGATCGCCACGCGCAGGAATCGAATGGCGGAGAGAGAAGTCATCGCGGGAGCAGGGGTTTCCATTCGGGCATCCTGAAGATTGAGGCCGTGGTGAGGTCCTTCACTTCGATTGTGGCATGCCCGTAGGGGTCAGTGTAAAGAGCTGCTTCCGATCCATTCCGGCCGAGCACACCGACGAATGACGCCGGTGGTACGCCCGGCGGCGCGGACACAAGCACGATTTCCGAGAGCTGCCCGTGCCCGATGTCGACGCGCGCGGTCGCGTCGTCGACGGCCAGCGATATGCGCTTGTGATCGGGGTTCGGCAGGTCTGAGTTTTGCAGTGTGACGAAGGCCCCGTCCTTCGCATCCAATCCTGCGCGCAGCCGGGGGACTCCGGCCTCGTCATAGAACACGATAAGGCCGCCGGCGAGGCCTTGCGCGGCGGGATCGCCCTGCAGGCGGACGCGGACGGCGCCGTTTGCATCCGTCAGCGTGATCGCCTTTGCGACGAGTATGTCGCTGTTCGATTCCTCCTGCGCGATCGGCGCAGGAGGCGCTTCCGCGCGCATGACCGCGAGGGTCACGGCAGATCCAAGCAGGGAGGAGGCAAAGCAGAGTAGAGCGAGTAGTGCGTGGCGAATCATGGTATCGAGTCCTTCGTGGGGCGTTCGGCTGCAACGAGCACAAAGGATACTATAGAGACCTCCGCCCGCTGTGAATAGACGCCGCTCTGGGGTACACTCCCGAGGCCGATTTACCGTCGAGATACGGAGTATCAAAACCATGCGACCAGGCGTCATTCCCCGCGCTACTTTAATTGCGGCTGCGTTGTGCGTGACCGCCTTGGGATGCTCGAAAGAGTCTCCTCCTCCGCCCAAGGTATTCGACGATCCGATGGGGCCAATTGTGAAAACGGTTGTGCCCAAGCCGGCGGGCCTGCCCGCGAAAAAAGGCGACGGACCGGTGGTGAGTTATTTCGCGAATGGTTTTGCAAAAGTCGCGACCGCGGAGGACCGCCTCGCGGGACGCAGCCAATTGCGGTTCTACAATCCCATGGACGCCGACAACGAAGTCCGGATGGTCGTGTACTTCGACAACCGTCCGCCCGAGGAACTTATCCGGTTTACGCTCAAACCCAACAACAACGATCAGATGCTGACTCTCCCCGCAGGATTCCCGGGGTTCTTCGACGGATCGAAGGCTTGGGGTGCACGCATCGAGAGTACCTATCCGGTGCTTGCGCTCAACGTGTTGTCGGCGGGCGTCATCGCGCCGAACGGCGACCTGTGGTTCGGCGATCCGCGGTACAAGGGAAGCAACGTCGGCGCACACGCGACGCGACGGCTGGAGAAGCAGTGGTTCTTCGGCGACGGTCTGGTTCTGAAGGGTGAGAAGGAGACGGAGACCCAGCGTTTCAACGAGTACGAGTGGTACCACATCCTGAATCCGAATCCGCGTGACGCGGAGATCGAGTTGCAGTGTTATTACCCCTCGGGGGAGTCGGACGTGTTCAAGTTCACGGTGAAGGCCGAGCGCGTGCGCATTTTCGACAATAAGGAACTGGTTCGGCCCAACGTCCCTCACGCTGTGGAATGCCGGAGTTCGGAACCGGTGCTGATATCGGCTGATCGCTTTATTTATGACTTCAAGAACACGGAAGACTGGGGCGCCTGGTTGCACGCCAACCATGAGGGCATTCCCGGGCCGGAGATCACGGCCGGCGGACACTGAGCGGCCCGCACTTTTGACGCACGGCCCGTGAGTATGTTAATTTTCCGCCTCCCATGCGCCGTCCTGTGGCGTGTGGCCGGTCTCGCAAGGTCCCGTTCGTCTAGCCTGGTCTAGGACATCTCCCTTTCACGGCGGTAACAGGGGTTCAAATCCCCTACGGGACGCCATTCTTCCAAACCGCTCTGTTCCGGTGCGCATGCGCCCCGTTCATTACGGTGCCAGCCGATGACTGACGACGAATTCCTGAACGCCTTCGAGCAAGCCGCGCTCACACGCGCGCAATGGACTCATGCCGCGCATCTGCGCATGGCGTGGCTCTATAGCCGGCGCGAGCGGACGCTGGAGGCGGCGCTGGCGCGGATGCGCGCCGGGATTCCCCGGCTGAATGCCGCACTCGGTACTGCGCCCCATCTCTACCACGACACGGTGACCTGCGCTTTTGGAACGCTGGTCTACGGCCGTGCGACCGCGCCGGACGCACCCGCGTCCTGGACGGATTTCCAGACCACACATCCCGATTTTTTCGATCGTGCTGCTCCGATTCTCCACCGGTTTTATCGCCCCGAAACTCTCACCTCCGAAGAAGCGCGCACGGGCTTCGTTCCACCGGATCTGCGCGCCTTTCCTTCTCTGCCCTCGCGCGTCTTGCGTTGAATCGGCCGGACTTTGCTAGACTGCGGCTTCAGGTTCAAGGGACGAGGGAGAATGCGTATGCGCGGGCTGGTGGCGGTGTCGATTGGCGTGGCGTTGGGGATGTGGGCGGTTGGTGCGCGAGCTCACGACGGGCACCCGGGCCACAGCAGCCCGACCACGCGCACGGTCCTCTTGGCACAGGCGCAGACCCAGGCGCCTTCGGAGGAGCAGGCATTGAAAGACGCACCAGGAATCACAGGGCAGGCGCCGTACCGGTTCAAGCTTCGCATGCGCGACGTAAAAATCCCGAAGTCGGCGTGGGGCGACCTGCGCAAGGCGCACGGCGGGTTTGCCGTCGACCATCGCCCCGGTAAGGGCGAGGCGTATTTTGGACTTCCAAACTCCGGCATTCTGCGCGTGAATGCGAACATGACCGAAGTGGATCTGCTCGATGCGTCGCCCGAGCTTAAAGACGGCGGCACGATGCACAACGCGAGCATTTGGTACGACGCGAAGGGCACACCGTTCCTCGTGTTTCCCGGCGTGGACCGCGCGTCGATTTTTACGACCGACCTTAACGGCAAAGTGATCAACACGCTTCCCGCACCGACCGTCGATCAGATGACGGTGCCGGCGGTGAAGGAGTATTTCGCGCAGGGCAAGTTCGTGCCGACAGATGCGGTGTATCTGAACGGCCTGTACTACATCTCGACAGGCTATTCGGCGCTGGACTATGTGTTGACCGCGAAAGTGACGAGCGATCCCTTTACGACGGAATGGAACGGGCTCGCGTTCGGCGGCAAGGGCGACGCGGACGGCCAGTTCCAGACGGGCCACGGCATCACGGTGCACCCCGACGGCAAGTCGCTCGTTGTAGCCGATCGTCCGAAGAACCGGCTCGAACGCTTCACGCCTGAAGGCGCGTTCATCGACAAATACATGCTGCCTGAAGGTACGCTGCCCTGCGATTCGGACTATGTCGGCGGCTACACCCTCGTGCCGTGTCTCGATGGCGCGGACAAGACCAAGGGCGCGCCGATTTATCTGATCAAGGACGGGCAGATTGTCTCGACGATCATGATCAAAGAAGACTTGGGCCTGTTCCGGTTCCAACACGTTCACAACGCCGTGCTGCGCGAGATTGACGGGAAACTGTTCATCATCGCGCAGGCGTGGAATCCGGGCGACTTCGCGGTGCTGGAGCAGCTTCCGGAATAGCGGCCACGGATTTTTCGGATCGCACGGATCGATACTGCTACGAAAATCTGCTGACCCTCAATTCATTCCGCGGCGGATCGCTTTGCCGGGATAGGTGTTCTCCTGTAATTTTCCATCGCGAACGACAAAGGTCCCGCCAACGATGACCTGCGCGATACCGGCGGAGGCCTGGGCGGGTTCTTCGTAGGTCGCACGATCGAGGATGGTCGCTGGATCGAAAACGACAAGGTCTGCGTCTGCGCCGTTCCGGATGCGCCCTTTTTCGCGCATCTGCGGTACGGAGGCCTCCAGGCGCTGCGCCGGCAGGATCGTCATCTTGCGCAACGCATCCATCAGCGTGAGCGCGCGGTCCTCGCGCACGTAGCGCCCGAGCACGCGGCTGAATGTGCCTGCGCCGCGCGGATGCGCGCGCCCGCCGACGAAGGGCACGCCATCGCTGGCGATGATGACGTCGGGCCGGGCGACCGCTGCGCGCACGTTGTCGGCGTGCATCATGTGGATGATGACCCAGCCGCCGCGCTTGCGATACTCGGTGAAGGTCTCTGCGTTCAGCCGTTCGCCCGTCAGCGTCCACTCGAGATCGGAATACTCGATGCCCAGGCGATCCTGAAAGCCTTCGTTGAACAAGGCCGATGCGAGGTTCGTCGAGCCGGCGGTATAAGGATAGACCTCGGTGCTGAGATCGAGGCCGTGCGCCCGTGCCGCATCGAAGATCGCGAGGCATTCGCTCAACTGCCCCAACGCCATGCTGGTGATATGGACGATGTGGATCGACGCGCCGGTTACGAGGCTTCCGCTGACGACTTCCTGCATTGCTTCGAGAACACTGCCCGGCTCGATTGGTCCGGCGGCGCGCATGTGGATGAACGAGACTACTTTATTGTCCGCACCGAGCTGAAACACACGCTGGACTTCGCCGCGCGTCGCACCGGGGGTGTACGCGACACCGAGACCCAGGCCCAGCGCGCCTTCGTCCAGGCCGCGCTGGAGTAATTCAACAAGCTTGAGCTGCTCGTCCGGCGTCGCCGCGGCGTAGGCCCAGGAACCATCCGTTTTTTCCGTGACCTGATCGCGCATTTTCGAGTCGCCGCTGTAGTGGCCGGTCTCGATGCCGTGCTTCAGAAAAATCCGCGCGGGGATGTGACCCGAGGTTGCGCCGTAGTTGATGTGGGATTTGCCTTCCTTCGACGCATACCATTGCGCGACCGGCCACACGCCGGTTTCGAGTTCGAGGGCCGTGGTCACACCGTCCTGCGCCTGGAAGCGGCTGCTGAATTCGTCCTGTCCATGCGCGTGGAGATCGATGAAGCCTGGCGCGACGACGAACCCGGTGGCGTCTACGGTTTCCTTCCCGCGCAGCGGGGTTTCTGAGACTGCCACGATTTTCCCATTGCGAATACCGACATCGCGTACCGCGTCGAGCTCCGACTCCGGATCCATGACGCGACCGCGCGAGAGGACGAGGTCGTAAGTCTCTTGCGCGGCCAGGTTCGGCGCACATGCGAACACAAGACCGATCAGAGAATAGATGACAGAGCGCACGGTGAAAGTCTCCTGATCAAAAGCCGCCCGTACTGAGTGTATGCCGAAGCAGGTTGCTTACGCGAGCGCCTTCAATCGCCGCTCCATCTCGCGCATCGGCATGAGGTCGCCCTTGCGCGCGGCGGCGGCGATGCCGGCTTTGTAGGCTGCAGCGGCTTCAGATGTATGCCCCAGAAACTCGTGGCACTTCGCGTAGTCGAGCCAGGCGGCGGAATAGTCCTTCTGGAGCTGCGTGGCGCGTTCGAGGTGGGGGAGCGCGTCGGCAAACTGGTTGAGCTGAATGTAGGCCTTCCCCAGGCCGAAGGTGGCCAGCGGATCATCGGGATCGATATCGAGCACTTCCTTGAACATGCCGATGCGTTCGCGCGCTTCGCTTTCGAGCCGCTTGCGTTCGGAGTCGGCCGCTTCCTTGGCCGCGCGTTCGGCGCCCGCGCGCTGAATCTGCAGCACCGCGGCTTTCGCTTTTTCTTCCTCGGCCTCGGGGATCAAACCCTTTGCGACATAGAACACGCTGAGATTTGTGTGCGCCATCAGGCAATCGGGATTGAGCGCCGCGAGTTGCCGCATGATGTGGATGGCGTCGTCCGTGCGGCCCTGCCGATGCAGGATTACGCCGAGGACTTCGTAGGCGTCCTCGAATCGCGGATGCAACAGAAGTGCTTCTTCGAGCAAGGGAATTGCCGCGGGATCGACGTCTTCGGAATCCGCCTGGAAGAGTTGCAGCGCGCGATCGTAAAGCGCGCGCGCACGGGCTTCGCGCGAAGGCGCTTCGTAGAACGGTAATGCGCGGACCTCCACCTTTTCTTTGGGGAAAGAAAAGGTGGAGCCAAAAGAAACCGTTGTTGGTAAGACATCGCCTGGAGTGCGGTGGTCGCGATCGAGTGAGGCGAGGACGATTTCTGCACATAGAGTTGGCGAAGTACATGCGGAGGTTGCGCGGCCGATGGATTTCCCGGCGACAAGGACATCTCCAATCATAGTGGCACGGGTGTCTCGCCCGTGTGACGCAGGCGTCTCGCCTGCGTCTATGAAGTCAACAAGATCATTGCTGCCCATCCAGCGCCAGTTCTGAAGGCCTGCTTTCGCTGGGTTTTTGAGCGTGTATTCCGCGCGGCGCCAGTAGTCTTGCTCGTCACGAATCATGTAGTCGTAAGATTCGGCTTGCCAGAAATTTCCGGTGCGATTCAGTATTTTGTTGGCTTCATGCGCCGTAAATGACTTCCAAGAGTGCAGAATGCTTTTTAAGTCGAAGCTCGCGAATGGTCTGACCAGTACGTGTACATGATTCGGAAGTATTGCCCAGGCGCATAGAAAGTAGCGTTGCATGTGAAAGTGAAGGAGTGCATTCTGCACTAAGTCGGCGATGCGTGGATCGGAAAGGTATTGAGGACCGTCGCCGGTATGGAGTGCATCCTCCACTAGCTTAAATATTTTTCCCTTCTCGGATTTTAGTTTTTCCATCACCTGGCGCGGAAGCGAATCGGCAAGGCGAAACGTGACGAAGTATGTTGCGTTTTCTTTTGTCCAATGCGGAAGATATGCACCGTGCCGCTTGTGGACGGGGGCGTGTGGATCATCTTCCCATTGGTCGTTTTCAGGTCTTCGAGTTCGCTCGGTCCCAGAACTGGCAGAGCCGGGACGGCCCTGCCACACGGGCGGGACGCCCGTGCCACGTTTCGTAGGCGATCGTATCAGTCCCATCAGCGCGCGCTTGGGAGAGCCGTAGGTTTTCAGCCGGGCGACGACTTCCTGGCCGAGGTAGCAGCCTTTCGTGTAGGAGACGCAGTCGCGCTCCAGCGTTGTCTCGGGGATAACTTGGCCGCGATCGATGTCAGTGTCGAAGCGGGGGATGCCGGCTTCGATGCGCAGGACTTCTTGCGCATCGGGCGAAATTTCCAAGGCGTCGTGGCCGAGTTCGCGGGCGCGCGCGAGGATCTCGTCGAGAAGTGCGCGGCCTTTTCCTTTTTCGAGGACGAGGATGTATCCATCTTCGCCGGAGGGCGATTCGCGGAATGCCAACGCTTCCACGCCTGCCAACTCGACCGGATGCACGCCGTGTAACGCGTTGGGAAACAACTCGTTGGTGGCGACGTGATCAGTGCCTAGAATATTCGCCAGAACAGCGAGTGTCTTTGGTCCTTGGATGACGATCTGATCGAGTTCGTCGCCGGTTTCTTCCATTTTTGCGTCTTCAATAAAAAGGTGCGCGTCGAGATGCGCGAGCAGATGCGCCGATTGCGCGCGCTCGACGAGCATCCAGAATTCCGCGTCCCAGCGGTGTAGCGTGAAGTGCGCCTGCAGGCGGCCTTGGCGATCGAGTGCGGCATTGTGATGGCCGTCGCCGGATTTCAGCGCGATCACGTCGTTCGTGGTTTGCGAGTGCAGCCAGCTGGCGGCATCCGCGCCGGTGATGCGGATGAAGGTGTGGTCCTCGCGCAGCCAGCCGCCGAGCGAATGGCGGACGGCGTGGACTTCGCGCGCGAGGGGGTCGTCGGGGGTCATTGGGCAGATTTTCGCATGTGGACGGAAGGGGCCGCAAAGACCGGGAAGTTGCAGGGATGTATAGTAATGCGCGGGGCGTCCACGGGAGAGGAAACGATTGCATGCGCGAAGTCATTCCATTGAAAGAACGGAAGATCGACTGGCTGATTCTCGGTTTTTTCTTCATCAATCTTACGTTTATCTCGTATCAGGTGGACACCGAGCAGCTGGTGATCAAGGACGTCAATAACTTTGAGTATCCGCCGTGGCCGCCGGCGCCGGTGATTGATTTGATTCATTGGTGGGGCCGGAATTTCGACCCGGCGCTGATGGCGCGGCCGGTGTGGTGGCAGATGACGATCTGGATCGATCAGATTTTCTTCGGGCCGTTTTATGCGTTTGCGTTGTATGCGTTCTGGCGGGGGCGTGAGTGGATTCGCAATTGGTGCTTCCTCTGGGCGGCGACGATGATGACGAATGTGACGATCATCATGGGCGAGGAGATGTGGGGGCCGCATGCGACCGACCGGCTCGGGATCGTGGCCTTTGCGAACGCGTCGTGGTTTTTGTTTCCCGTGTTTGTGATTGTCCGGATGTGGCGCGAACGTCCCTTCATGCGGGAATCGAAAGTGGCCTGAGCGGTGGCAGATTTGTTTCGAGAAAAATATGGCCCGTGGGCCATTGTTGCCGGGGCGTCGGAAGGGCTGGGCGAAGCCTTCGCGCGGGAGATCGCGGCGCGCGGCGTGAATGTCGTGCTCGTGGCCCGGCGCGAAGAGGCCGTGCGCAAACTTGCGGAGGATATTGCGCGAACGGCAGGTGTCGAGACGCAGGCTATCGCGGCGGATTTGTCGGAGCGCGCTGGGCTCGAAAGAATCATCTTGGAAACAGCTGTCCTGGATGTCGGGTTGTTGGTATACAACGCGGGCCAGTCGTTTATCGGGCCATTCTGGGAGACAGAACTCGATCAGCATCTCAAAGAGATCGATGTGAACGTGCGCGGGCCGATGGTGCTGGCGCACGCGATCGGAGCGCGGTTGCGCGCGCGGCGCCGCGGCGGGATCGTGTTGATGTCGTCGCTGGCAGGATTTCAGGGTTCCGCGTTGATCAGTAACTACGCCGCGACGAAGGCCTATAACCTCGTGCTTGGCGAGGGGCTGTGGGACGAGTTGCGCGCGGGCGGTGTGGATGCGCTGGTGTGCTGCGCCGGGGCGACGTCCACGCCGAATTACCAGAAGAGCGCGCCGGCGACCAAGGAAGCCATCGCCCCGCAAACGCCCGAGGCCGTCGCGCGCGAGGCACTGGACTACCTTGGACGTGGGCCGCTGCTGATCACGGGCTGGGCAAACCGGCTGGCGAGTTTTTTCTTGCGGCGCGTGCTGCCGAGGAAGCTCGCGGTGCGGATCATGGGGCAGAACACGCGGAAGATGTATTGCTCCTGATCAATGAAGACGGATTTCTTTCTCACTCGATATAGTTGCGCAATGGATTCCCCTTAGGGCAATACTTCATTGTCGCGTTGTTGAAGTCAGCCCTTTGAACCAAAGAGTCGAGAATAAATATCGATCGACCTCGCTTGGGTATCACTTCTATGCTAGAAAGTGGTCCGCTTGCCCAGTACCTTTCTATGCGATCAATCTCTTCCCACCTCAGGGTTTTTCTGCCTCCATTCGCCGCGGGCGCCCGCAGACCCTTCTGTGTAATCGACACGGAGAACCCAGGAAGAAGCAGAATCGTCACCATCGCCGCGAACAGAGTTCCTCCGATCATCGCATCCTTAACGACTCCCGATGATATGGGCCGATCTGAAGACCAGTATTCAAACACGACATAAAGAAAGATGGAAGCAAAAGCCGCAAACGCGAAAAATGTGACGACCGCAGAGAGCCTTAGGCGAATAGTCGCCTTCGATTTTGCACTCACACGCTGAACGACTCGCCGCAGCCGCAGGTGCTGGAGGCGTTGGGGTTCGTGAAGACGAAGCCCTTGCCTTTGAGGCCTTCCTTGAAGTCGAGCTGGATGCCTTTGAGGTAGATGGTGGATTTGCGGTCCATGTAGAAGCGGACGCCGTCTTGCTCGACGAGGTTGTCGCCGTCGCGCTGCTGGTCGAAGTCGAGGATGTAGGAGAGGCCGGAGCAGCCGCCGCCCTTGACGGCCATGCGGACGCCGGTGACCTCGGGGCGCTCGTCGGCGAGCAGGCGCTTGAGCTCGCGGATGGCGGACTCGGTGGCCGAAACGATGGCTTTTTGTGGGGTTTCTGTGGCGCTCATGGTCGTGCTGTCTCCGTTGCAAAGGCAATTATACACAATAAGGACAAGGGGTTTGTAGGGGATATTCCCATTCGGCTGGGACGCCCCTTCAGGGCTTTAATTTGGGGAACGCGAAACCCAGGGCGGCGCTCGCTATCGCTCGCTCTGCCCTGGGCTAATTTAGGGCGCCCCTTTGGGGCTTACGTAATCAGCGAGAAAATCGAACGATTACTTGGCTACGTCGTCCTGATATTTGCGGTAGAGGCCGCGGAACTGGTGGTAGGTGAGTTGCAGGTGGTCGGCGGCTTTTTTCTGGTTGTATTTGGCGCGTTCGAGGGCCAGGCGGAGCAGGCCTAGTTCGAGATCGCGGACGCAGTCGTTGAAGGGGCGGGAGAGATCGAGGGAAGGTGCGGAGGTGCTGGTGCCTGCGCGCGTGGAGGCAAATGTGGGAGAACGCGGCGCGGTTGAGGACGGGGCGGAGGCGCTATATGGATCGGTGCCGTCGCCGGTGGAGGTCAGGCTGCCTCCTGCGAAGTCCGGGATGGCGCCGCGATCGGGAGGCATCTGGCCGGCGTATTGCGCGAAGGGATCAAAGATTAAGTCTTCGGGACCGAGCTGCATGTCGTTCGAGCGGTAGACGGCGCGCTCGATTACGTTTTTCAGTTCGCGGACGTTTCCCGGCCATGGAAAAGCCTGGAGCATTTGCATCGCTTCGTCGGTGATCTCGGGGACGCCACCCCAGCCGAGCTCGAAGGCCATGCGCGCGGCGAAATGATTCGCGAGCAGGCCGATGTCTTCGGGGCGTTCACGCAGCGGCGGGAGGACGAGCACGTCGAAGGAAAGGCGATCGAGGAGGTCCGGCATGAACTCGCCGCGCGCGGCCTTTGCGCGCAAGTCGGCGTTTGTCGCGCCTACAATGCGGACGTCGACGTTGATCGCTTGCGACGCGCCCACGCGCTCAAAGCTGCCGTATTCGACCGCGCGCAGAATTTTTTCCTGCACCTGCAGCGGGATATTTCCGATTTCATCGAGGAAAAGCGTGCCGCCGTGTGCGGCTTCGAAGCGACCGCGGCGGCGGCCGCTCGCGCCGGTGAAGGCGCCGGCTTCGTGACCGAAGAGTTCCGTCTCGATTAGCGTCGGCGCGAGGGCCGAGCAATTCAGCGCGACGAAGGGACCTTCCCACCGCTTCGACAAAAAGTGCACTCGGCTCGCGGCGAGTTCTTTACCCGTGCCGCGTTCGCCGATGAGAAGTACGGGCCGGTCGACCTTGGCGACGCGCGAGAGCCGCTCTTGGAAATCGAGGAAGGCATCAGACTGTCCGAGGGCCTCGGAGCGGTCGCGCGGGTCGCCCGATTCCTGATTTTGGTTCTGATTACCCATGTGGTGAATTTGACCCGTCCTTAGCGAAAACCACTATATAGTGAGTAGGACTGCCAGTAAAGGCAATTGGTTTGGAATGCATAAGTCTTTATTTTACAAATACTTATATATTGGCACCCTTTGGCACTGGGGTTGCGTTTTCCGTGCAGCCGAGAGGCAGAGGAGACCGACGATGGGTGCCGTAGCACTGGCGATGCCGATGCAGGACGAGCGGAAGTCTCGCCGCCTGCCCTTGACGGGTGGATTCGAATACGAACACAGCGATGGCGAGCACGGCAAGGCCTCGTGGCGCAGCATTAGCAAGGACGGCGCGTGCATGCAGATTGGCCACTATGTGCGGCCGGGCCGGACGATGCGCGCTTTCTATCACGGTCTGAATCTGAACCTGCGGGTCGTGTGGTGCCGGCCGGCGGGCAGTGAAGATCGCTTTGTGGCGGGTGTACAGGTAGTGAACGGCGGGCCGGAGTTGGCCCTGATGACGTTGATGGCGGCGGCGCAGCGACTTGCGTCGCGAGGCAAGCTAAACTAGTTACTTAACGGGCGGCGACGCCTGGAGGATGAACAATGGGTATCTTTACACGAGTGCGCGACATCATCAGCTCCAACCTCAACACGATGTTGGAAAAAGCGGAAGACCCCGAGAAGCTGATCAAGATGATGATCCGCGAAATGGAAGACACGTTGATCGAGGTGAAAGCCTCGTGCGCCGGTGCGATGGCGACGAAGAAAAAGATCCAGCGCGAATTCGACGAAGTGAAGGAGCGCGGGAACACCTGGAGCGAGAAGGCCCAGCTCGCGGTCGACAAGGGCCGCGACGACCTGGCGCGCGAAGCGCTGGTCGAGCGCAAGCGTTACGCGGAACGCGCGGAGCAGCTTGAGAAAGAGCAGAGCAACTGCGACGACCTGGTCGCGCAGTACCAGAACGACATCAAGCAGCTCGAGGACAAGCTGGCGAGCGCGCGCGAAAAGCAGCGCCTCCTGGTTCAGCGGCACGTCCGCGCGCAGCGCAAGATGCAGACGCAGCAGGAAATCCGCAAGCTGGACACGGCCGACACGCTGGCGCGCTTCGACAGCTTCGAAGAGCGCATCGAGCGGATGGAGGCCGACGCCGAGCTGGTGAACTTCGGCCGCAAGCCGACGCTTGAGGACGAGTTCCGCAAGCTCGAAGGCCACGACGACATCGACAAAGAACTCGACGATCTGAAGAAAAAGCGCCAGGGCGGCCGGTAGCCCCGGTCCGCCCTGAGCGGTTTTTTGCCGGGCGGCATGGGAAAGTCGCGCGTGATGCGCGCACACGCGGAGAGCGGATATGAGCGGTAGTCACATCATGATCATGGTAAGCGTTTTCACGGTCTGTGCGACGATCGTGGCGCTGCGGATGCTCCGGTTGAAGTACCGGCACCGGGATCATGTGGAGAGCCCGGACATCGAGACGATGCAGGAGATGAACCGCGGCCTGCAGCGGATGGACGAACGGATTGAAGCGCTTGAGACGTTGCTGATGGATTCGCAGAAGCGGCGCCAGGCGAAATCAGAATTTGAATAGGGACTGAGGCCGATGGACCCGCAGATCAACGTTTACGCTGACGTGCCTTGGCAGGATCTGCTGAACGGTCTGCCAATCGTGCCGCTGGTGGCGATCAGCCTGGCCTTCGTGCTGTTGTTCAGCATGGCGATGGGCGGGCTCGCGGTGGCCTTTGTGAAAGCGGTGCGCGGCGGTGGATCGACGCAGAGGCTGCGGCAGATGGAAGCGCAAGAGGCGAAGGCCTTCCATGAATTGCAGCGCGGGTTTGCGCGAATGATGGAACGGCTGGAGTCGCTGGAAACGCTATACATGGGCCGGTCGCAGAGTGAATTGATCGACCGGGAATCGGAATAGGGCGCGAGAATCGGGAAAGGGACGTGCGATGCCAGAAGGCGAACAAACGGCGATGATAATACTGGCCGCGGGATTTACCGCCGTGATGATCCTTGCGACCATCGGCTTTACGATAATCCTGATCATTCGCACCGCCAAGGGCGGCTCAATGCGCAAGCGCGAGAGAACAGACGCAGGCGAGACGCAGATTATTCAAGAGATCTACCAGGGCCTCACGAAGATGGACAAGCGGATTGAGTCTCTGGAAACGCTGATACTGGACGCAGACCGGTCGAAAGAAAAACAGTTCGATCGTGACCTTCGAAAAGAATAACGCGCGGGAGATGGTGTAATGAACGACAAGCGCGATGAAAAATTTGAAGAGACAGCAGAGCGCTGGGGCCGCGAGGTCGAGCGCAAGGCCGAGGAATGGGGCCGGCACATCGAGCGCAAGGCCGAAGAATTTGGCCGGCGGATCGAAGCGAAGGCGGAGCGATTGACCAGCAGATATGATCGCAAGGCTGAACGCCGGGCGTACCGTGACGAACGTAGGGCAGCACGCAGAGAGGACAGGGCCATGAGACGCGAGCAGCACAACGGAAACCGCAGGACGACGCTGTACCGTTCGCGGACAGGCTCGATTTGTGGCGTGTGCAAAGGCATCGCGCAGTACTACGATTTTAGCGTGGGCTGGACCCGTATTGGGGCGCTGGCCTTCGCCTCGTTTACGGGCGTGTGGCCGGCGGTGTTCCTCTACGTCGTCGCTGCGATGGTCATGAAGCCCGAGCCGGTGCTCCCGCTCGAGTCCGAGGAAGACGAAGAGTTTTACCAGAGCTACTCCGGCTCGCGCACGATGGCGCTGCACCGGTTGAAGCGGACGTATGACAATCTCAACCGGCGCATCCAGCGGCTGGAAAACACGGTCACTGCGCGCGACTTCGATTGGGACGAGCGGCTGAACCGCTAACAGAATCCGGCAAGCACAAAACACCCCGAATGGACCAACGCACGAAGTGTGTCTGAACGGCGAGCACGACGAACGCGGGAGAGTACGGCGATGAGAGTGAAAACGATGCACGGACGAAACGGCCTGGCCCTGGTGACGGCGATAGGCGTCGCGGGATTTGCCGGATTGGCGCTGGTGGCGGCCCCGCGTTTGGCGGGCGGAGTCGCCGGTGCCGGCGCCCCGCCCGAGGTCGCCCAGCTCGAATTGCCGCTGGCGCCGGGGATGGTCTTGCAGATTTTGAATAGCACCGGGCGGATCGCCGTCAGTGAATGCGAAGGCGACGAAGCCCGGCTCATGATCACGCGCGAATCTACGCCGCGGGGAAACGTCGTTGAGCAGGTATTGAGCCGATGGAGTTCAGGGGCTGCTCCGAATGGCGACGTGTTTGAACCCAGCGTGCGGGAGAATGCCCGGGGTATGCAGGTCTCCACGCTCAATCTCGCACCGGAAGATGGTGAATCGGTGAGTTATCACTTCGACGTGAAACTGCCCCGGGGCCGTAGCCTCGAAGTGTCGAATGGAAACGGGACCATCAGTGTCGCCGGCATCGAAGGAGACGTAGCGGCCCATTCCGACAACGGCGATCTGCGCTGCGACGGCGTGATGGGAAATGTTTCTGCGCGCGTCCGGAACGGCGGCGTGTATTGCCGGTACATCTCGGGCGCGATTGACGTCGCTACGGCGAACGGCGCAATCGAAGTGGACTCCATCCCGGCGCAGCACCATCCCGTCCGGGCCTGGTCGTCGAACGGTGCAATCAAGTTTCGCGCGCCGGATTCGACGTTGCAGTTGCATGCTACGACGGAGAATGGACGGGTTGTGAGCGAAATGACCGATGGTTCGGCGGCACTGCAGCAGACTTTGCACACACTCGATCTGAATGGCGGCAAAGACACGGCGGAGGTCGAACTTCATGCGCTCAATGGCAATATCTACGTGGACGCGATCTGACGTGACCAAGCAGCCGCCCGCAGAAGCGAAAGCGACGAAGGGCGGCCGGATGCTGCGCTACGTGTTGCTTGCGCCGTTCCGTCTCGGCTGGTGGGTGGCGTCGAAGGTGGAGCGATCGACCGGCATCGTGTTCACGCTGATCGTCGGCATTGGTTTCCTGGTCGGCGGATTTTTTCTGTGTTCGACGTTTATCGGCGCGATCCTCGGCATCCCGATGATCATTGCTGGAGGATTCCTGGCCTTGCGCGCGTTGTACTGAATTTTAGTCCGACTCTGGTCGTGCGACATGCCCCGCGCGGCCTTCCAGGGCAGGCGCTCATCCGCGCGCCTGCCCTACTTTCTTTTTGAGAAAAAGAAAGTAGGCGAAGAAAAACCGTTATTGGCTCGCTTTGCTCGCCAAAGAACTACCAGACGGGGACGATACACCAGGAGAAGTCGCCGGGGAGCGTTTTCTGTCCCTGGTCGGATTCAATCGTCAGACTGATTTTCCCGTCCCACCAGTCGCGTCCGTCGCGCCCGATCTGGTACTTCAACACGGTCAGCGATCCGCTGCTGACCGTGAACACGCCGAGACCCGGCAGGTTCAGCGTCAGTTCTTCTTCGTCGAAGCCCAAGTTCCCGGCTGGAAGCGGCGCGTTGACAATCGGGTCGTAAGCGTTTTCCCCGTCAAAGTCGAGATCAAAATCCTTCTTGCACTCGAACAGGATCCGGGTTTCGTTGCCGGTCACCTCGACGTAGTCGGGATAGTCTCCGTCCGTGTTGGCGAATTGTATGTCGCTCAGATGGATCGTGTACGGTTGGCCGTCCATCGTAAGCGTCATCGTGCCGCCTTCTTTGAACTCCGGATAGTCCTCGTAGCTTTTCCCGCTCTGCTTCTGTGACTTTGAACAACTCGCCGCGGCGACAATGAGCCCACACACGATCATCGAGTGCAGGATACGCCCGTGCTGAGCAGCGCGCATGAATGATTCCTCCAATTGAAGCTTTTCGCCGATCGAATCTGTGGCGGGCATTATATCGCGCGCAATGCGCGATGTTAACGGCTGAATCGGCGCAGGCGCAGCGAATTGGTAACGACGGTAATCGAACTGGCCGCCATGGCGACTTCAGCGACCAGCGGATGCAACAGGCCGATGACGGCGAGCGGAATCGCGACGAGGTTGTAGCCGAAGGCCCAGAATAGGTTCTGCTTGATCTTGGCGAAGGTCGCGTTTGACAGAGTGATCGCCGTCACGAGGGTATTGAGATCGCCTTTCACCAGGACGACGTCCGCCGATTCGATCGCGACGTCCGTGCCGGTGCCGATCGCAATGCCGATGTCGGCCGCGGCGAGCGCGGCGGCGTCGTTGATACCGTCGCCCACCATCGCCACCATGCCGAATTCTGTGGCGATCTGTTTCACGGCTTCAGCTTTCGCCTCGGGCAGGACGTTCGCGAGGACGCGATCGATGCCGAGATCGGTTGCGACCTTGCGCGCGGTGCGCTCGTTATCGCCCGTGATCATCGCGAGGTGGAGCCCACGCGCGCGGAGGACGGCAAGCGCGTCCTTGGCTTCCGGTTTGAGCGTATCCGCGACCGCGATGGAGCCGATGGCGATGCCGTCCGCCGCGACCAGCACCGTCGTGAAACCCTGATTTTCATAGGCATGCAGCGCGACCTCCAGCGACGAGGTGTTGACGCCTTGTTCCTGGAGATAACCCTCCTTGCCGACGAGGACCCACTGCGCACCGATCTTTGCATTGATTCCTTTGCCGGCGATCGCCTTGAACTCACTGACGTCCTGCAGGGGGATGCCCTCATGGGCCGCAGCGAGCACAATCGCGCGTGCGATGGGGTGTTCCGAAACCCGCTCGGCCGATGCCGCAAGCCCCAGCACGGCAGGTCCCGAGTTGTCACCCGCCGCAACGCCGACGACATCCGGCTTGCCGTGCGTGAGTGTGCCGGTTTTGTCGAAGGCGATCGCTTTCAGGTCGCGCATGGACTGGATCGCATCGCCGTGACGGATGAGAATGCCCTGCGACGCGCCAACGCCCGTGCCGACCATGAGCGCGGTCGGCGTGGCGAGGCCCATCGCGCAGGGGCACGCGATCACGAGGACGGACACGGCGGAATACACCGCGAGCGAAAGGCGAGAGGCCTCCGGCGTGACCCAGGGAATCCACGGCGCGGCGACACCCGCGAGTGCGCCCATGGCGCCCGGCGCGAAATACCACGCGAGGAAGGTGGTCAACGCCAGCACGAGAATGATCGGCACGAACACGCCCGTGATGCGATCGGCGACGGCCTGAATCGGCACCTTCGCGGCCTGCGCCTCCTGCACGATGCGGACCACTTGCGCGAGGAAGGTGTCCTTGCCCACCTTCGTTGCGCGGATTTTCAGCGCACCCGAGGTGTTGATTGTCCCGCCGATGACGGCGTCGCCCGGGTTCTTATCCACGGGCAGTGGCTCGCCCGTCGCCATACTTTCGTCGATCGCGCTCTGGCCGCTGAATACCTGGCCGTCCGTCGGAATTTTTTCGCCTGGACGGATGATGATCAAGTCGCCCGGTTTCACCTGATCGATGGGGATTTCAATTTCGTGGCCCATTTGCTCGACACGCGCGGTCTTCGCGCCGAGTTCGAGCAGCCGCCGGATCGCCTGAGAAGCACGGCCGCGGGCGCGCGCTTCGAGATAACGTCCTGTGAGGTGGAAGGCCATGATCATTGCGGCCACCGCGGCGAAACTCTCGATAGGCATGCCGGTGAGTCTAAGCGGGCCGGTGATGAAGGCGGCACCGGTGCCGAGAGCGATGAGCGCGTCCATGTTCGGCGCGAGATGTTGCGTGGTTTTGAATCCTTTCTCGAAAGTCTGCGCACCCGCAACCGCGAGCACCGGCAGCGAGAGCAGGATTTCGATCCAGTCCATCGCTGGCGGCATCCACAAATGCGTCATGTGGAGGAACATGAGGATCGCGACCGGGAGCGTGAGCGCCCACGCGATGATGAGGCGGCGCTGCGCTTCGGCGAGATGCTTGTCCGTGTCGTCCGCGGGCGCCTGCGTCTCGGCGGCGCGCGCCACTTCCGCGCCGTAGCCGGATTTCTTCACGGCGGCAATCAAGGCCTCGGGTGTAGTGCGATTCGCGTCGTAGGTGACGGCCCCTAGCGTCGTCATCAGATTCACACTCGCCGACTCGACCCCAGGCACACCCTTCAGCGCCTTCTCGACATTGCTCACACAGCCGGCGCAGGTCATGCCGGAGATTTTCAATTCAATTGAAGATTGCGATGGTTTGACCTTGTATCCCGTCTTCTCGATGACGGACGCCAGTTGGGCGACGGAGGTCTTAGAAGAGAAGAACTCGACACGAGCGGACTCGTTTGGAAAGTTGACGTTGACCTTCGACACGCCGTCCACATGCGAGAGCGCGGACTCGATGGTCTGTGCGCATCCTGCACAGGTCATGCCCTCGATGGGGAGGTCGGCTGTTTCGGTAGCTGGCATTGGGAGTGGGGTATCCGGAGGATGATCTTAGAACACGGGAACGCGGGAATCTATTGCCGCGAAAAGGTGTGCCTGGAGGGTCTAATGTGTACCAATGGACGAGCAACACCTGGCGCGGTTCGGGAACCGCGTTGCGTAAGGGTGATCCGAGTCCTTTGGAATTTTGGTATGTGGATGCTTGAGTGTCGCCGGTAACTTCCGACATCACACCAATTCGATTTGCACGTTATGGCCAGTCGACGACGCAAATGCCTTGTCGCGCGTGATCATAGGGGCATCGAGCATTTCGGCGAGGGCGATATAGGCGGCATCGTAGGCCGTGAGGTTGTGGCGCAACTCCCAGATCCGCGTAAGTAGATCGTGATGCGGATATTTGAACATCCGAATATCTGCATGATCCTGGAGTGCTTGAAACGCCCGCGTCTGCTCTACGAGGCCATTCGCTGCCAGACGCCGCACCGCATGAGCCACCTCCAGATCGACCAGGTGTGGAGCGTGCAGCGACTCACCGCGCCGAAACAGCCGCTTTTGAATAATGGACGCTCCTGAAGTCCGTAGGACTAGGTCCACACAGACTGAGGCATCAACGACTATCAATGGGTCCCCGAAGTTCTCGAATAATATCTGCGGCGGAGACTGAGATCTCTACCGGTTTACGCTTAGCCAGTTGCGCCATCCATTCCTCGACCGATGGCTTTTCCGCGATGTGGCGCAGCTCATCGAGTAAGTACTCGGACAGCGACATACCGGCTTTTGCCGCGCGAACTTTCATTTCGCGGTGCAGTTCATTCGGCACGTTCCGGATTTGGATCATCTTGGGCATGTAGAAAGTATACTCGCATGTATTCCGCATGTCAACATGTTATAAGCATGTGATTTGCCGAAAAATCTAAAACTCAACCTAATTTCACCAAAAAACGGATATAGGTCTCGATCCCCCGGTAGAAATTCGGCAGGTATTGGCGTTCATTGGGACCGTGGATTTGGTCGTCGGGCAAGCCGAATCCCAGCATGATCGAATCGACGCCGAGTTTTTCCTGCAGCATGCCGACGACGGGGACGCTGCCGCCTTCGCGGGTGAAATGGACTTCGGCCTTGAACACTTCTTCGAGCGCGACGACGGCGGCCTTCATGTATTTCGACTTACGGTCCATGATCGCACCAGGCCCGCCGCTGTGCATTTTCAGCGACCATTCGATGTCCGCGGGAAGGTGTTTGCTGACGTGTGCGCGAACCATGCCTTCAATATCGCGCCAGTCCTGATCGGCGACGAGGCGCGTCGAGAACTTCGCATGCGCAGTGGATGGCAGCACAGTCTTCGCGCCTTCGGCGGTGTAGCCGCCCCAGATGCCGTTGAGTTCGAGCGTGGGCCGCGCGCCGACGCGTTCGAGCGTGGTGTAGCTCTTCTCGCCGTAGAGCGCTTTCGAGCCGGTCATCTCGAACCATTGCTTGTCTGAGTACGGCAGCTTGGCCAGCGCAGCGCGCTCGTCCGTTTCGAGTTCGCGGACTTTGTCGTAGAAGCCCGGCAGCGTGACACGGCCGTTCGCGTCGTGGAAGCTGGCGACGAGATCGGCGAGGACATGAATGGGGTTTCGAATCGAGCCGCCGAAGCGCCCGGAATGCAGATCGAGTCCGGGGCCCTTTACCATGATCTCGAAATAAGCCAGACCTCGCAGCGAATAGGTGATGCCCGGCTGGTCCTTGCCTTCGATGCACGCATCGCAATTGAGCACGACGTCGCACTTGAGCAGATCCTTGTGCGTGTCGATGAATTCCTCGAGGTGCTCCGAGCCGATTTCTTCCTCGCCTTCGATGAGGTACTTGATGTTCACGGGCGGCGGGCCGCCGGCGGTGATGCACTCCAGTGCCTTAATCTGCGCGAATATTTGCCCTTTCATGTCCGACGCGCCGCGCGCGAAGACGTAGTCGCCTTTCACCGTTGGCGTGAACGGATCCGTGTCCCAGCCGTCCGCGACGACCGCGGGCTGCACGTCGTAATGGCCATACACGAGCACGGTCGGCTTCCCCGGCGCGGCGAGCCATTCGCCGTAAACGATCGCGTGGCCGGGTGTAGGGAAAATCTCGACGCGCGGGAGTCCGGCTGCGCGCAGACGCTCGGCGACCCACTGACCGCAGCGCGTTACATCCGGCTTGTGCGCGGATGACGTCGAGACACTGGGGATGGCCAGCAAGTCTTTGTATTCGGAGAGGTGTGCGGCGCGGCGGTCGCGCGCGCGGGTGAGTGCAGAGTCGAGGGTGGTGGAAGAAGTCATGAGCGACAGGGCCTTTCGATGAGTGCAGTTTCGATTGCGATGACGAATACGATAACGAGGACGAGCTTGAAAGTGAAAGTGCGCCGGATTCAGCGCTGCATGGCTAATAGAACTCGACGGTAGCCGAAACGATTTTCCATTCGGCATCACGCAACGCGAGTGTGAGGCGGAAGACCGCCACACCCGCGCGGGAACGAATGCTGACCGGGTATACCACGACGTGATCGCCTTCGACGGCGCCTGTGAGCGGTTCCGCAGCGATCGCGGCCGGATCGAAGTAGTTTCGGTCGCGGGCCTGCACGAGGTAGTAGCGCAGGTCCTCGCGCGTGCGCCACGCGGGGCTGGCGAAGTCGGCCGCAACCAGCGAAAACGCTTGCGCGAAATTACGGGTCGCCAGGGCCTCCTGCCACGATTTCGCGACCGCGATCGCAGGCCCGGCGGGGTCGGAGGGCGTAGTGGTCGCACAGGCCGACACGAGTATAGGCAGGCCGATCAGTAGGAAACGGCTCAGGTGCGTGCGCAAGCGAAGCATGGAGTTTTGAGACTCAGCGTGATGAAATTGAGAGTTGATTCGTTTTGGGACGTATCGGTTTCGAGCCACGATACCGCACAGCCGGGGGTTTGATCCATGCCGCCGCGCGGGATTATGGTGCGTGAACCGAAGGGGAGGCCGTCTGCGAACCGGCGGGCGGCGGCGGGGTCTAATAGGACGGCACCCAGGGGCCGCAACATATCGTGGAACTGACCAAAGACACGGATCCGTATTCGGATACCGCGCTAATCGAGGATTGCAAGCAGGGGAACCCTGCCGCATTCGACGAGTTCGTGCGCCGATACAAGGACCGCGTATATGGCGTGGTGTATCGCTTCCTCGGTAATCACGAGGACGCGCAGGACGTTTCGCAGGAGGTGTTCTTGCGGGCATACCAGGGCCTCTCGCAGTTCGAAGGCCGCTCGAAGGTGTACACCTGGCTCTACACCATCGCCGGGAACCTCGCGCGAAACCGGCTGCGTGATTCCGGCCGGCGCGGGCGTAACAAGATCGTGCGGCTGGATGAAGCGCGGGCCGAGCGCGAGGGAGTGCAGGGCGCGTGGACCTCAGCCGAGGCGAACCCGGAAGAAGCTGCGCGCGGACAGGAGCTGGAACGGGCGATGCAGGAAGTTTTGCTGACGTTGCCCGAGCATTACCGGCTGGTATTCGTACTGCGGACTTTCGATCGTTTGAACTACGACGAGATCGCCGAGATTGCCGGATGTCCGAGAGGCACCGTGAAATCGAGACTGAACCATGCGCGCAAGCAATTGCATGTGCGCTTGAAAGAGCGGCAACTGATTTGATGTAGAGCATCGAGGCGGACGCGTGAAGAAATACAACGATTGCATGGAAGTGCGCGAGGAGTTTTCCGCGTACCTGGACGGCGAGATGAGCGCCGAGGAGCGTGAGCCGCTCGAGGCGCATCTGGCCATCTGCGCGGAGTGCCTGCGCGAAATGGATGTGCTCAAGCGCGTGGACGATTCCTATCGCGCGCTCGCGCCCGTGGGCGCACCTGCTGATTTCGAACAGGGTGTCCGCGACGCCGTGCGAGCCGGCCAGATGCCGTCGGCCAGTGGCCGCGGGCCGGTCCCGCGCTGGATGGGGCCTCTGGTGGCAATGGCGTCGGCCGCGGCGGTATTGATCGTCGGCGTGCTTGTGCTGGAGTGGCAGGACAGCAACCGCCCCGCCATGCAAATGGCCAGTGCCCCTATGGAAATGGATTTGAGCCAAGCTGGCAGTGCGCTGATGAAGTCGAAGGAGGCCGAACCGGTTGTCGAGGCGGACTCGGCGGTGGCGGGTCGAGAAGAAAAAGATTGGGATAGTTTTGCGCAGACTCCCGCGCGTGACAATTCCGCCTGGGAGCAATTCACGCAGTCGGCGCCAAGGGCCGCGGCGCCTGTGGGCGGTGGACGCGAAGATAGCGCCCAATTGCTTGCACAGGACTTGGCCACCGAAGGTGCGCTCGAAGCTTCTGCGCCGAAAGCGGCGCTTGGCGCACTGGCCGACAGCGCGGATGCCGAAGTGCGTGCGCGCGCCGAAGTGATCGGGACGCCTCCGCCCGCGGAAGCCGATCTATCCTCGATAGAGAAACTGTTTGATGCGCCCGCCGCCGACAAGGCCGAAGCTGTGCAAGAGAGTGCCCCGCAGTCAAGCGCGCCGGCGCAAGCGGGCGATGTTGTGAGCCGGCAGACCTTGCGGAGCTTTCGCGTCCTCGCCGGAGGGCTCTGGGTTGAAGAAGGCTACGACCACGAACCGACGACGCCGCTCAAGCGCAGCTCTCCGGAACTGCGCGAGCTGATGAAAAAATTCCCGGAATCGGACTGGACCAAGCTGCTCGAGCGTCCGTACCGGCAGGTCTTCCAGATGGGTGACGCTTGGTACGACCTCGAGGCTTCCCCGGAAGAATAACGCTCGTTTTTGTTTTACTTCCTGGCCGCGCCGCGTTCGATTTCTTTCAACCGTTCCCATGTGAATATGCCGGAGCTGTGTCCGTCATTCCACGCGATCGAGACGGCGTAGTTGCCGAGATTTGTGATCGACGTAGGCTGGATGCCCGCAGGGATCGTCGCAGGATTCAAAATCTGCTTGCCGGAAAATTCCTCGACACACGACGCGCATTGGCAGGCCCCGCGAACGTCCCGGCAGTTCAGCATCGCGACGGCGCCGTCGGGCCACTGCACGCGGAGTTGCGTGCCGGCCGCCGTGACGACCGGGAGCGCTTCCTTCTGTGCACGGCGCTTGCCGACGGCACGGTGCAGATTTTCCGCGAGTTTGCGGAGCGGTTCGACGTCCTTGCCCGCGTCCTTTGTGCTTAGGTCGGAAAGGTTCGCGATCATCGGGAACTCGGCGAGCGTATCCAATCCGAAGCGATCCTTGAGCGCCTGCGCGCTGTGGCCGAAGAGGTAGTGCTTTTTGTCGCAGTTGTCGCACACAAAATACGACATATTTTCGACAATACCGAGTACCGGCACGTTCACGCGTTCGAACATGAGAATCCCGCGCGCCACGTCGACCAGTGAGAGCGAATGAGGGGTGGTGACGATGATCGCGCCGTCCAGCGCGGCCTGCTGCACCAGCGTGAGCTGGATGTCGCCCGTGCCCGGCGGCATATCGATGACGAGATAGTCGAGCTCGCCCCAATCGGTTTGATGGAGGATTTGCTGCACATAGCCCGAGACCATCGGTCCGCGCATGACAGCGGGCGAGTCGCCCAGGACGAATCCGACCGACATCAGTTTCAATCCGTCGACGGTGATCGGCAAGAGAAGATTGTTGCGCATCATTAGTTCCGGTGAGCGCATGTTGAACAGCGTCGGCACCGAGGGACCGTAAATGTCCGTATCGAGCAGGCCAACGCGCAGACCTTCGCGCTGCATTTGCCGGGCGAGCTGCCCAGCGATGGTGGATTTGCCGACGCCGCCCTTGCAGGACGACACTGCGAGGACCGTGTGCACTTTGTGCAGCATGTTGATGCCGAGACCGGGTTGCTTCTTCGGCTGCATTGCGCTCATCGAGACGTTGACCGAGCTGACTCCCGGCACCGCGCGGACGGCGCGCTCGCAGTCCGTCCGGAATTGTTCTTTCACCGGGCACGCGGGCGTCGTGAGCTCGACCGTGAAGCTCACATCGCCGCCTTTCACTTTCAGTTCCTTGATGAATCCGAGCGACACGATGTCACGCCCGAGATCGGGATCGATGATGTGGCGCATCGCGTCGAGCACTTGCTGATCTTTAACCACGTAACCAACTCCAAACGGATGAGAACAGCCCAGATGAATTGCGGCGCTATCTCGGCAGGAATTCCGAAGATCAGAACTGCGATGGACAGCGAGACGCCGGCGGCGAGATACGCTCCCGCACACATCGCTAGTCTATACTTCCGCGCTGCGATTCGTGAACTCCTCGTCTTAATCGGCTGTCTTTCCTCATGCTTGCGCTCTGAGATCCGCCCTGATAGGATGTCTTTTACGACCCGGGGGCCCTGGTTGATGCGCGGCTGTATCCCATATTTTTCGATGCTGGCGTTGTGTCTGGCGATCGCGCCCGGCTGCAAATCCACGCCCGCGACGCCGACTCCGCCACCGACCGTCTCCGCAGTCGTCGAGAAGGATTTCGAGTCGGTATGGGCGGGAACGCGGGATGTTCTTCTTCAGCAAGGCTTGCAGATATATACCCGTGACAAGCGTGGACTGTTCGTGGCTTTCACACCTACCAAACGTGTGATGATAGTTTCCCCGCGTCGCACAAAGCTGACAATCAGTCTCGAACCCGTGTCGCCGCAAACAACTCGTGTGTCTGTGGAAACAATTCGGCAGCACTACCGTGTTACCTTGTTGACGTACCCTGACTGGAGAGACGTCCAGAAGGGGGCTGACCCCGGGAAGGGTCAAGAGTTGCTGGATGCAATCGTTGCGCATACCGGCGGCAGTAGTGAGGGGCCACCCCCGGCGCCGAAGGGCTGAAAAGCTAATCGGACTAGGGGTAGGGGATGGGGAGCTGGGGCAGACTAAGGGAAATAGTGTTTAAAATGATAAATTCTGGCACGAATTGCCAGATATTTCCCTGCAATGGTACAGTCTGTCTGGCGCGAGTGGACTCTGCCGGAAGGAAGGTGGTTACCCTATGTTGTCGCTCATAGAAGTCCAGTGCCCGCATTGTGGTGCACGCGGTCAGATCATGATGCCCCCTGTGGGTGCCATCATCATCGGGCCCTGCCCCCAGTGCAGCGAACTGGTCGTTGTTTTCTGTGGCCATGTGCTGCCCCTCGACAAGCAAATCATGGAGTCCGGAGGTCTGGAGGAGCGCCGCGAGCACCTGCTTAGCGTGCTTATGGAGTTCCTGCAGGATCGGATCGGGAAACTGATGTCCGAAGAGGCGGAAGCCGCCGAGAACGAAGCGTCGGATTCCGACGAGTCTCCGGTCCCGGCCGAGACGGAGGAGAGCGCCGTACCCAGCGGAAGCGCTCCCGCTTCGTTGACGGACGAGTCGAAGCACGCCGGTGCGCTGACACCGATCTCGCAGAGCGAGATGGAACGGTTTGCATCGATCGATTTGAAGTTGCTGGATAACAAGGCCTACTTCAAGTCGGTCTTTGAAAAGAGTTAAGAGAGCCGAACGACAGTGGACCGGGCCGCGGGCGACCGCGGCCCGGTCTGTTTTTAACTCGAACGACGGATTTGGCGTGTGCGGGGGCGTCGTTGGTTTGACTTCGCCGGGACGGGTTTCGTAAGCTTCCGCCGCGTGCCAGGGTAGCTCAGTTGGTAGAGCACATCACTCGTAATGATGAGGTCCCGGGTTCGATTCCCGGTTCCAGCTCCACCGGGTATTTCTGACGGGGCCTCCCCTTTCGCGAGACGATCTTTCGGGCGGTGTTCGCCGCCTGCCGGGCGTGGTTTGTGCGATTCGGGTCAACCGATTGTCGGGTTCATGGATTCAAAGCAGTCGTTCAGCACTTCGGAAGTAGCGCGCTTCTGTCATGTCACGCCGGACACGGTGCGCAAATGGGCTGAGGCGGGACGTATCCCCGTCTTCAAGACGCCGGGCGGCCACCGGCGCATACGCCGTGACGATCTGATTCAGTTTCTCCGTGAGAACGGCATCCCCATGGGCGATGAGCTTCGCGCGGACGGCACGCGCGTGCTGGTGGTGGATGACGAGCAGAGCATTGTCATCGTCATACAGCGTTTCCTCGAACACTACGGCCCTCAGTTTCAGGTGTCGTCGGCGATGGATGGATTTGACGCCGGCCATCAGGTAGGCCTGTTCCAGCCCAGCGTAGTTTTTCTGGATTTGCGGCTTCCGGGGATTGATGGCTTCGAGGTGTGCCGCCGGATCAAGGCTTCGCCCGCGACCGCAGCCACAAAAATCATCGCGATGACGGGGCTCGCAGACGCTGATGTGAACGACCGAATCGTTGGTTTGGGCGCAGCTACTTGCTTAAAGAAGCCCTTCTCACCGGACGATCTGCGCAAGGCGCTCCAGCTGGTCGGGGTGGACGTCCGCTAGGCTCATTTTCACCCCGTTCGGCTGCGTTTTTCTGCTCTACAGCCCAATCCCGTAAGATTGTTCCAGACTCAGGGATCCTCCGCCGTTGAACGCTCCGCGAGCCGAATACGAGTCGCGCCTCCACGCGCGTACCGAGTTGCTTCGCGCCTTGCAGCGCCGGGATGGACACCTGGCAAACCTTCGACTCGTTGTGTTCGTTGTCGGCCTTGCGATAGCGTGGGCGATCATCGGCGCGCCGGGCTGGCCACTCATGATTCTTCCATTTCCGGTGGTGGCCTTCGTGGTGTTGGTGATTTTCCATGAAGTGACTGCGCGATCCATCCGGCGCGCAACGGCCTCGGTGGACTACTACGAGCGAGGCATCGAGCGGATAGAGGATCGTTGGGCGGGGCGCGGTGTGCGGGGCGATGATCTCGCGCCCGCCGGGCATGTGTATGCCGAAGACCTCGACCTCTTCGGCGAAGCGTCGCTGTTCGAGTTGTTGTGCACGGCGCGCACGCGCGCGGGTGAAAAAGCGCTCGCCGATTGGCTCTGTACTCCATCATCCCTGGTCGACATTTCTGAACGGCACGAAGCCATCGGCGAGTTGTGCGAAATGCTGGATGCGCGCGAAGACCTCGCGGTCGCCGGAGGAGCCGCGCGATCGAACCGTCCACAGGGCGTGCTCGAAGCCTGGGCGGAGTCGCCCGCGCGCATGCCTGCGGGTGCGTGGCCCTGGATCTTTCGCGTTCTCAGCATACTTCCCTTTGCCGCGGCCTACCTCGGGTGGTATCTCGGCGGCGCCGGCTGGGGCTTCCTTATTCTCGGTGCGCTGCCGGGACTCGGTGTGCATCGTTGGTTTCGTGCGCGCGTCGTGCAGGCGCTGCACGTGAACGAATTGGCGCTCCGCGAACTCTCGGAGTTCGCCACCGTGGCACGATGCATCGAAGAAGGGACCTATCGCAGCGCCCTGCCGCGCCGTCTCCAAGCGGAATTGAAGACCGGCCGGCGGACGGCATCGCGCGCCATCTACCTGCTCGCGCGCCTGATTGAATGGAAGGAAGTGCAGGGTAATGCGCTTGTTGCACCCTTTGCGGCGGCGCTGCTTTGGGAAGTGCACTTCGCCTACGCACTCGAATGGTGGCGCGGACGCTTCGGCGTGCGAGTTGCCGCATGGTACCGCGCGGTCGGCGAGTTCGAAGCGCTGTGCGCGCTGGCGACCTATGCGTATGAACATCCCCAGGACGTGTTTCCCGAGATCGCGGAGGGCCCCGCGCGATTTGAAGGGGAAGCGCTGGGCCATCCGCTCTTGCCGGCGGCGGCCTGTGTGCGCAATTCGGTGAAACTCGGCGATGCGCCCGGCGTATTTATCGTGAGCGGATCGAACATGTCAGGCAAGAGTACGCTCCTGCGTACTGTCGGCGTCAATACAGTGCTCGCGATGGCGGGCGCGCCGGTGCGGGCGGCGTCGCTGAAAATGTCGCCGCTGCATGTCGGCGCGTCGATGCACATCGTGGATTCGATCCAGCAGGGGACCTCGCACTTCTACGCGGAGATTCTGCGGCTTAAGGCGATTCAAGATCTCACACGCGGCAAACGCCCTGTGTTGTTCCTCATTGACGAAATTCTGCACGGGACGAATTCCCACGACCGCAGCATCGGTGCGGAGGCGGTAATGCGTGGGCTGGCAGCCGCGGGCGCCATTGGCCTCGTAACGACCCACGACCTCGCGCTTACGTCGATTGCCGACCGCCTCGGCGTGCGCGCGGGAAACGTCCACTTCGAAGATCATCTTGAAGGCGGCAAGCTCGCTTTCGACTACACGATGCGCGCGGGGGTCGTCCAGCGGAGCAACGCCGTGGCGCTCATGCGTCAGATTGGGCTCGAGGTTTGATCGCGTTGGGATCTTTCGAGCCGAGTGCCCGCAGAAAATTGCCGAACTGTTCCATCAGTTTCCCGGCTTGTGCCCGATCGCTGAAGTATCCCAAGGCCACCTGACGCACGCGCCCGCGCGATCGGGTCAGTTCAGGTGTTCCATCCTCTTTGCGGGATTCGACCAGGTTGTCGTAGGAGATAAATTCTGCGCCTTCGAGAATGCCCACCAACACGATCCAGGAAGCGCCGCCGCTCTCATCCGCGAACCGTTGAATCGCGATCGTGGCTGGATCGAGCACTTCCGGATAAACCCGGTACAGGATCAACTGCCGGTGGTCGAGCATCTCCGGGTGCTCGGGCCCATAGGTCGCGCGTTCGTACTCCAAGATGAACGCGCCATCGGAAAGGGTCCCGTGTGTGCGTGTTGAGAGGACTTCACGACCACGGTCTTCTTCGGCCGGAACCGTCAACCCGGATGATTGCGCCAACAGGTCGCGCAGCCACGCCAAGGGTGGAGAGGCGTCAGCGGACGCATCGTCTTCCGCCGGAGTAGCGGGTGGAATCGAGCAGAGTAGGCTTACAATAAGAACGAAACAGCCGGATGAAAGTCCGCGCCTAGAACAACACATGATCCATGTCGCTGCCCGAGCTCAATTGCTGATAGCGCCCGACCAGCGCCGAGACCATCTCCGGGCCGCCGACCCAGATGATCGTCAGGCTGCCTTCACTGCCCAGACCCGGCAACATGTTCGGCACAACGCGGCTGTCACCTTCGATCGGATCGTTCTTCGTCGGCCGGAAATTGACCACCCCGTACGCGGCAAGGGTGAAGGGCACCGCTTGTTGCATGACGACCGCGCCGCTGGGATCGGCTTGGGTATACACCAGGTACATGGTCACAGACTCGCCGCGCGTATTCCGGACGACGACGAAACCTGCAACTCCTCCGAGGGGAGGTACGCTATCCACTATGTTGCCACCGTCATCCTTGAAGAAGGGAACGATCAACTGGTGCGGCACGGCCGGTAACGCGGGAACAAGGCACAGCGCAAGCATGAAAACGAGGCTGAATCTGGAAGAAGTAGTGCGCCGCATGACAGGGTAACGGTATCACGGGTGTCAGGAAACCTTCAATGCCGCGCGCCGTGAAAGTCGATGACCGGGTATGCTGGGGCACGGCCAGTTCGGGGGCGAGATGTCGGCGGGGTACGAGTCGAGCAGCATAAATGAGTCACGTCGCCGTATTTGGCTCGCGGCAGCGGCCGTGCCTTTCCTCGCGTGCGCGGTGCTGGCCTGTGGTTACGCTTATGACGCGCCGTATTGGGACGAATGGTCGTACGCGGCGCCCATCGTGCGCGCTTTCGACGGCGAACTCACGCTTTCCGATTTCGTCGTGCGCGTGAACGAACACATCTGCATCGTGTCGAGCCTGATCGTCATTCCGCTCGCGCGTTTGACCCATTGGGATCTGCGCTGGGAAATTGGTGTGATTCTGGCGCTGTATGCGGGGATCTTCGCGATGATGGTCCGCGCGCTGATTTCTGTCGAGCGCGAGCCGGGCAGCCGAGGATCGCTATGGGCTGCGCCGATCATCGCGTGCGCGCTTTTTTCCGGCAGCCAATATGTCCTGTGGAATTGGGGACTACACGCCTGTCTGGCCTTGGGCGTTTTTTTTAGCGTGGCTGCAATCCTCGCGCTCGGCGGCGGATCGTTGACGGCGCGGCGGTTGGTGATTGCAGGCATCTGCGGCTGGGCGGCGACGTATTCCGTCGGTGGCGGGCTTGGCGTCTGGCCGGCAGGCGCGATAGTGCTGTTGATGCGTATGCGATCAGAACGCAGGCGTGCGCGGAATGTCCTGGCCGCATGGTTCGTGATCGGCGTGATCGCGGTCACTGTTTATTTCGTGGCTGCTGGTGTGACGCCGTCGACATTGAACCCTGGTCGCCAGAGTCCGTTGTCGTATCCCGTCTATATCCTTGCTTTTTTGGGTGGACCGCTCGCCGTGGGGAATGGTGGCGCCGCGATTGTTCTGGGCACTTTGCTCATTTTGCTGCTTGGCGTATGGATCGTGCGATCTCTGAGTCGCGATACACCTGCGATTCGCGCCGCGCTGCCAATAGTCGCTGGACTGGTGAGCGCTGCGGTGGCCGTAGGAACGCTCACGGCGCTCAAGCATGCCCACGAGGGCGCCGCGAACGCCATTAGTTCCCGGTTCCTTCCGTGGGGGACGCTGGCCTGGTGCGCGCTCGCGATTGGAATCTACGCCGAGTTTCCGAACTGGGGTCTGGCGCCGCGCCGTATACGCGCGACGGTGGCGGTAGCCCTCATTGCCATCCTGGCCAGTTCAGCGCTGGGCGCGTACAAGGCTGATGAACGTTACGACGCATTCCTGCTCGGGCGGCGGGCTCTGATCGAAAACCCGGAGAGTGACGACTTGAAGTTTCTTCACCCCGAACCGGAATCGATAGCGGAGTCGAGGGAACTGCTGATCAAACACCGGCTGACTGTCTTCAGAGAGAGGTAGCGCGGTTCATGACCCGCGCTACGCGATTTACTTGCGGTCTTCGTATTGTTTTTTGTAATACGCGAGGAAGTCGCCGGACTTGATCTTGCGCCACCACCACTCGTTTTTCTTGTACCACTCGACCGTCTTGGCGACGCCGTCGTCCCAATTCATTTTCGGCTTCCACCCGAGCGCGCGGAGTTTGCTGGCGTCGATCGAGTAACGGAAGTCGTGGCCGGGCCGATCCGGCACGAGCTTGATGAGTTCCTCGCCGCGGCCCGTAAGCTGCAAGAGTCGTTTCGTCAGTACAATGTTCTCGCGCTCATTGCCGCCCGCGACGTTATACACATTGCCGGGTTCGCCCTTGAGCAGCGCGGTATCGACGCCGCTCGCGTGGTCCTCCGCATAGAGCCAGTCGCGCACGTTGTTCTCGCCGCCCTTGTACAGCGGCACCTGCTGCCCGTCGATGAGGTTCGTAATGAACAGCGGCATTACTTTCTCGGGGTACTGATAGGGTCCGTAGGTGTTCGAGCCGCGCGTAATCATCACCGGCGTGCGGAAGGTCTCGAAGTGCGCGATGCCCATGAGGTCGCCGCCGGCCTTGCTCGCGGAGTACGGGTTGCGCGGCTGCGGCGGGTTGGTCTCTTTGAAGGACCCTTCGCGGATGCTGCCGTAGACCTCGTCCGTCGAGACCAGGAGCACACGCGCCGTCTTCAGTTCCCGTGCGGACTCCAGAATGTTGTACACGCCGGTGACATTGGTCGAAATGAAGTCCGTTGCGCCCATGATGCTGCGATCGACGTGGGTGTCCGCGGCGAAATTGATGATCGCGTCGCAGCCTTCCATCGCCCCGCGAATCGCGGCCTTGTCCGCGATGTCACCCTTGACGAAGGTGTACCGGTCTTTCGGCAGGTCCTTGAGGTTATCGAGGTTGCCCGCATACGTAAGCTTGTCGAAAACGACGATATGCACGCCAGGATCCTGCGCGAGCTTGTAGCGAACATAGTTCGAGCCGATGAATCCCGCGGCGCCGGTGACACAGATGCGTTTCATGAATAATCCTTCCGTTTACTTCTGTCCGCTTCGACGCAGGACCTCGCGCAAGTAAGCCGCATACGCGCTCTTGCCCATGCTGTCGGCCTCGCGCTCGACGGCTTTCGCGTCGATCCAGCCTTGTTCAAAAGCGATTTCTTCAATGCAAGCGATCTTCAAGCCCTGGCGCTCCTCGATCGCATGAACGAACTGTCCGGCTTCGATCAGGCTCTGGTTTGTCCCCGTATCGAGCCAGGCGATTCCCCGACCGAGCACTTCGACCTGGAGCCGTCCTTGATTGAGGTAGACGCGGTTAAGATCGGTAATCTCAAGTTCGCCTCGGGCGCTGGGTTTCAGCGCGCGCGCATGCTTGCATACATCCGGCCCATAGAAATACAGCCCTGGCACTGCGTAATGGCTCTTGGGTTTTGCGGGTTTTTCCTCGATGCTAATCGCCTTGCCGCTTGCATCGAACTCGACCACGCCATAGCGCTCGGGATCGCGCACGTAATATCCGAAGACGAGCGCACCGTCCTTGACGGCAGCGCCTTGACGTAGCGTTCCC
>SXGT01869586.1_pt1 | contig 49582 bp, 37 predicted proteins | sample 3176221 | NCBI WGS metagenome assembly SXGT01 (sample SAMN11356862, study PRJNA531348) | freshwater metagenome | isolation source: freshwater sample F1-120 | place: China: Fuxian Lake, Yuxi | collected 2017-12-25
GCCGCAATCGGGTGAACCCGCGCGTGGTCAAACGCAAGATGTCGAAGTTCGCCAAGAAACGTCCAGAGCATCGTCGTCAACCGCCCTTAAAGAAAACCTTTGCCGAGACAGTGGTTGTAACTTAAACGAACGGTATTGCGTTAAGCCTCGTCTCGCAGAGGTGGGTGTCGCGGCGCCCGCCTCTGCGAGGCGGGGCTAAACGTACCAATCTTCGCGCTTGAGCGGGTAGCCGCTCTTGACGCCGTCGGGCTTCACGTAGAGAGTTTGATAAAGACTGTAGACGTTGTTCATGAAGCCGCGACACGCACCGGAGTAGTGCAGGCGGAAGATGCGGTACGTGGCTTCGTCGGTGAGGCGGACCAAGTCGTCGTGGCGAGCCTCGACGTTGCGCAGCCAGTGCTGGAGCGTCAGGCAATAGTGCTCGCGGATGCCTTCCATGTCGCGGACCTCGAAGCCCGCCTTGTCCGCCACGTCTTGCGTGAAACCCATCGACACCAGTTCGCCGTCCGGGAAGATGTAGTGCTGGTTGAACTCCAGCGCCCCAGTCATGCGCGAACGGTCGGCCTGTGTGATTTGCTGGATGAGCAGCGACCCTCCAGGCCGCAGCAGCCGCCAGCATTTCTGAAAAAACACGGGGAACTGGGCAGCCCCAAAGTGCTCGGCCACCTCGACCGTGACGATCTTGTCGAACGGCTTGCTCTCGTCCACGTCGCGGTAATCGACGAGTTCGATCTTGCAATGCTCTTCCAGCCCGGCGGCGCGAACCTTGGCGCGGGCCCATTCCGCCTGCTTGGAACTGATGGTGACGCCGACCGCGTGCACGCCGTAGTTCTTGGCCGCGTGCATGACCAGACCGCCCCAACCGCAGCCGATGTCCAGAAAACGCTCGCCGGCCTTGAGCCGAAGCTTGCGGCAAAGCAGGTCGAGCTTGCGCTGCTGGGCGGCGTCGAGATCCTCGTTCGTGTCGGCGAAGATGCCGCTCGTGTAGACCATCCGCGGTCCGAGGATCAACTCGAAGAACTCATTGGAAAGATCGTAATGGTAGCTGATGGCCTGTTGATCGCGCTGCCGGGAGTGAACTTCACCGCTGAGTTGCGCATTCTGACGGCCCGAGCGCGGCCGTTCCACGTTCGGCAGGTTCCACAATTGCCAGCCGAGGCTCAACTGTTTCAAGATCGAAAGTGTGGGTTTGAGCTTGTCGAGGTAATCGCACAATCGGCCGAAGGCGACCATATCGCCTTCGATGTTGAAATCGTCGTAGAGGTAGGCCTGGCACAACGACAGAACCTGCGGCGGAAAGAACATCTTGCGCAAAGCGCCGGGATGATTGAGCACGAGCGTGAATAAAGCGGATTGCCCGGGTTCAGGGTCCGCGACCGAGCCGTCCCAGAAGCGAACGGCAAAATCGCGTGGAGCGTAGCCGCGCACCAGCTCGTTGAGGACCGTCAGGCTGACTTGCGTCTGCGGATCGGCGGCTGTCAAGACGGTGGCCAAGAGGATCCTCCTGTCCTGGGCAGTTTATTGTGGCACGACGCGAAGCGTCGCACCTCATTGCGGTTCGGCCGCGTTAGGCGCCCTCATATAATTTACGCACTCGCCGCGCGATAAGCCAATCAACCAGGCGCGGAAACCAGCGATTCACGCGCAGCATCCAGTTGGTGTCGCTGCCGATCCAGCTCTCCGTCTTGTTTTGTTGCAGGCTGCGAATGATCCGTGCGGCGACGGCCTCCGGCGGCATGCCCTTGTCGTATTCGATCTTCGCCTTGCCCTCGGAGCGCAGGAAATGTTGCGAGAACTCACTCGTGGTCAGGCCGGGAACCATCAGCAGGATATCGATGTCGAAGCGGGCCAGCTCGCCGCGCAGCGCCTCGGTCAGGCCACAAAGGGCGTACTTGCTCGCGGAGTATTCACTCCAGGCGGGCATGGCGCGTCGGCCGCACATCGAGGCGACGTTGACGATCGCCGGCTCGACGCCATTGGTCAAGATCGGGATCGCCTTGCGGATCAACTCGGCGGGAGCGAAGAAGTTGACCTCCATGATCTGACGCAAGATTTCCTCGGTGGAGTTCGCGAAGTGATCCCAGCTGGCGATGCCGGCGTTATTGATGAGTACGTCGAGACCGCCGAAGTGCTCGACGGCGCGACCCAGCACGTTCTGGCGGTCGGACTCACGGGTGATGTCGGCGACGACGACGAGCGCACCACCGGGCAATGCGTTAGCGACCGCCCGCAGTTTGTCTTCCGAACGCGCCGCCAGCACCAGCTTGGCGCCCAAGGGGGCGAGCTGGTGCGCCATGGCCTTGCCGATGCCGCTGGAAGCGCCCGTGATGAGAATCCGTCGGTCTTGGAGATTGCGAGTCACGAAGCTCTCCCGCGCGAAAGTTGATGCCTGTCTCAGCTTTCCCAATTTTACCTGAAGACATAATCGCCTTGAGCGGGAATTTCGGAAAATCAGGGCAAGTTTGACAGTCGCCCCGGCGCAATCAGAAGAGTCGGCAAAGGTTCTACAATCAATAACGCCGCTTGCGGCTCAGGATACGTGTGCTTGGGTCTGAACGCTGAGGCGAGCAGCAAACGTCAAATGGTTAACGCATCATGGCTTGCTGCATGGGGCCGCCCGCACGACCCGGACGCCCCGCGAGGTTCGGGACGATCTCGAAGATGACGCCCACGCTGTTGATCGTGGAATTGTAATTGACGCCAGCGTTGAACACCACGTCGGTGCCCATGCGTGTGAAGAGCAGAGAGTAGTTGCGCACGTTCACGCCGAAATCCCACACCGTGCTGGCCGTCAGGGCGTACTTGGCGCTCATGGGGTAGACAATAGACGCGACGACGGCTTTGCTGTTGAGGGGGTCAACCTGGCGATAGCCGGCGTAGAGGTTGGTTCCGTTCGGGCGATTGTAGTGCGCGCCGAAGTCGAAGACGCGCGGGCCTCCCTCGAAAGGCTCGAACCAGCCCGCGCTCGTCAGGGCGGTGCGGTCGCCGATGTTCCACGTCCAATCGTACTCCAGAATGCCGAACGTGTGGCCGAAGTTGTCACGATTGGATTGCGGGAAAACCGAAGCATTGACGTTGAGCATCATCCAGTCGACGACGTGATCCGCCGCCAGGAAGCCGCGCCGTGTTTGCCAACGTTGGCGCACGCCGAACTGAAGAACCTGGATGTCGTCGAAGGTATCGACGTTGTTGTCGATGAGCCGGCGAATCAAATAATCCTGCGGGTTGAAAAGTTCCGACGTCGTCAGAAACGCCGCATTGGCCGGATTGTATCGTGTCTGCACGGGGCGAATGTCGCGCAGGGATTGATCGGTGGCGTCGTCGTTGAGACGATCGAATTGCGGGAAGTTGCTGTAACTGGAGCTGACCCGCGCATATTGATAGTTGCCTGTCAGGTTGATCTTGTGATAGATACCGTTGAGGTTAAGGAGGTCGCTCTGGATATCGGGATACAGGCGGGACAGGGGCAGATTGAAACGCACGCCGCCGGCGCCGAAGAGTCGGCCGCGACTGTCCCCGGCGGTGTCCTGCGAATAGTAGGCCAGGTCCGCAGCCAAGTAGGGCGCCAGCTTAACCGCCCCCAGATAGATCGGCATGCTGAGTTCCTGCCAGAGATCGAGCCGCGCGGCATCGCGCCGGACATCATTGGGCTCATACGCGAACGGGGCTAAGTCCGTTGGCCACAGCCGAGCGTAACCCGCGCTGGCGTGTGCGTTGTAAACGAGGAGGTCTTCAAAGCGATCGAATCCGAACGTCTGACCTAACAGGTAACCGTCCGTGCGCGGCAGCCAGTCGGTTGCGGTTAGCCAATCACGCGTCCTGATTTGACCCATGAGCGACCAGGCCCAGTTTTCTTGCTGTTGCTTGACGTTCAGGTAGGTGTCCTGGTTAAGGTCGTTCAGCTGCGTATTGAGATAGTATTGCTCGAGGAAATTGCGATCGCTCAGGAAATTGAGGTTTCCCAGGACGGTGAAGCCGTGGGGCAGGTCCTGAACGTTTGTCTTGGCCTGTAACCAGCCGCGCCAGTCGGGATGAGTGATCGGGATCGGGCTGAACTCGTTGGGCCAGAAAACCTCATTGCCGCGATTGCCGCCGATGATGTCTGGGCTGCGGTCATAACCGCCGTAAAGCTTGACCAGGCCGCTGTAGTAGGCATTCGTGCCGAAAAGATTCCTGCCCGAGAAATCGTATTCGCTGCCAGCGAACGGCCCGCGCCTGGTCAGATAATCGAGGTAAAGCCGCCAGCGATCACCCGCAGGCCTGTTGAGTCCCAAGAGATCGAACATATCCCACGAGGTTTCGAACTGGGCGCCGAAGACGCTGTTGTAGCCGAGATTGATGTTGTCCAGCGGTCCGAACGGATCCTCGACCCGGCCGCGTAAGTACGGGAAATAGAAGAACGGCACGCCTTCAAGCGTCGCGACCATGTTGCGGCCCGTGAAGATGTGCTCGTTTTCAAAGATGGGCTGGCCGTTCTTATCATTTGCCGGGAACAGGCCGAATAGCCCCTTGCGCTGGGTCTTACGTTCCTCAATTTTCACGTTGGCGACATCAACCTTCAGACCGGGGTCAGAAGGCAGTATCGTCGAGAAAACGGAGGCATGTACGGCCTTGTAGACCTTTTCGTTTTCACGAATGAGCTCAGGACTCGTCAAATGAATCGGATGTTGGAGCGTCGGTTTTGCCAGTTCCAAGTCGGCCTGGCGCGCGACGGCGACGTTGCGGCGGACATCGAGATAGACCTCGTCGGCACGTAGGGTTTCGACAGAGTCCTTGCTCTTCGTGCGGATCTCCACGTTACCCGACATATAAATCTCGTGGGCGCCCCCTTCCGCGCCTTGCGGCGAGCGTGCATTCCCAAAGAGTTGCTGGGTATTGCCGGGGGTCCAGATGACGACGCGATCCGCTTCGATATCGAGGGTTCCAGCAGCGGCGGCGGGCGTGCCGGGGGGCGCGTTGAAGCGGATTGTGACCCCGCCAGTGATGATGACCGCGGTCATGTTTTTCTCGACCGGCTTGTACTGGATGTTCAGATCCGCTCCCATGGTGCGCGGCAAGATGCTTATCTTCGGCGCCGGTTTTGGGGCGGCATCGGGAGCAGGCGGCGGCAGCGGCGTCGGACTAAAGATCGGCGGCGCGGTGGGTACGCCCTCATTCGCCGCGCCAGGAACCGGCTCCCCTTTGGTCTGCGGTGGAATCTGAAAGTACGACGCCGACGCCGGCATGACGCCTGCGTTGACTGGCCCATCCTTCACCTCGAACGCGGGCTGCGTCGCACCCGCTTGACGGATCCTCTCGTCTTTTTGTTCGATGATCGGTGTTGCCTTCGCTGGCGCCTTGAGGCCGGGCAACGACAACTTTTCGGGTTGATTCGCCAGCGCGCGCCGATAACGTTGATCGTTCGATAAATCTTCCTGCACAAGTTTGCTCAGGTGCGCTTTGATGCCGATCTGGTTGTTTGTCGTCGACAGACGTACGTAACCGTAATCCGCTCCCCCCGCCGTTTGACGCGTCAGCTTGATGCCGTCTTCGCCATAGACGACGACGCGAAAAACCCGCTCTTTCTGGAAGGCGCCCATGTCCACCCAGGCCACGCCGCTACGCGTCTGGATTAACGTCTCCCCCTGGTACACGGCAACATTGCCGCGCAGCAGGAAAATCTGATGGCCCGCTTGTTCCCAAGTCCCGATGTGGTCGGCGTTGATTTTGATCGGCTCGGCGCTTTCAGGCAAGGTCGTCGTTTCGAGCATGCGCTGGGCCCATGCCGATGGCGCCAGGGCGAGCGCGAGAACCACCCCGAGTGACAGGGCGGCCCCGCGCGCAAGCAAGCGTCGATTTGGCCGGATAAGATGACCCACCGCAATTCCCGCCTTTCACGTTTTGCCTCGGCCTCGCAACGTCGAGCCGTCTCGTTCCCCTGGAGACGCCCGACGGACAATAAGCGCGGCTAGGCAAATGAGCGGCGGATTATAAAAAGCGGTTGAGTCGTGTCAAGACCAACGTGGACTTGCGATTTATCCAATCCGTGGGTCGATGTGCCCACGATTTCCGGCACGCGACTGCCCCAGTGTTTTGATGTGCTCTTTCCTGCCATTCTTTGCGCCTTTTGCGCCCTTGCGTGAGTTCATTTCGGCGTAGGGCCGGATGCGCTTGCCAAAGACGCCAATCAAGCGTAACCTGCCACTACCCGCCTGTCCCATTCGCATCCGTGAGGAAACCCCATGAAAGTTCTCGTAAAGACCCTATTCGCCGTGGTGCTCGTGTTTTGCTTCACTGCCGCCGCATCGGCCGACTGGTTGCAATTTCGCGGTCCCGGCGGGCTCGGCATCTCTTCGGAAAAAAACCTGCCCACAACCTGGTCAGCCAAGCAAAACGTCGTTTGGAAGACCGAACTGCCCGGTGCCGGCTCGTCCAGCCCCATCGTCGTTGGAGACAAGATCATCCTCACGTGCTACAGCGGCTACGGCGAAGAAGGTAAGCAAGGGGAAATGAACAACCTCAAACGCCACGTCGTCTGCCTGAGCCGTGATGGAAAAATCCTCTGGACGCGCGACGTGCCGACTGGCCTGCCCGAAACCGCGTTCAGCAGCTTCCAGGCCCTGCACGGCTACGCCTCGAGCACGCCGGTCTCCGACGGCAAAACCATCTACGCCTTTTTCGGCAAGGGCGGCGTCCATGCGTTTGATCTCGAAGGCAAGCCCCTCTGGAACGCCAGCGTCGGCACGACCAAGCACGGCTGGGGTTCGGGAACCTCGCCTGTTCTCTACAAAGATCTTCTTATCATCAACGCCAGCGTCGAGAGCAGTTCACTTCTCGCGCTGAACAAGAACACGGGCAAATTCGTCTGGACGGCGAAGGGGAACGTCAGTCAATCGTGGAACACGCCGCTGCTGGTGCGCTTGCCCACCGGCGCGACCGAAGTTGTGGTCAATCAGAATGGCAAGCTACGCGGCTTCAACCCGGACACCGGCGAAGAATTGTGGACTTGCACGGCACTTCCCGATTACATCTGCCCCAGCGTGGTCGCCAATGATGGCATCGTCTACGCCATTGGCGCACGCCAGAACACCGCCATCGCGGTCCGCGCCGGCGGCAAGGGCAACGTCACCACGACTCACACGCTCTGGTCCGTAAAGAAAGGCTCCAATGTTTCGTCCCCAGTCTATCACGACGGCCATATCTACTGGGCCAGTGAGGCCAAAGGCGCGGTCTACTGCGTCAATGTCGATAAGGGAACACTTGTATACGAACAGAAACTTACTCCCAATCCCGAACGCATCTACGCTTCGCCGTTGCTCGCTGACGGGAAGATCTACTACGTGAGCCGAACCAATGGGACCTACGTCGTCGATGCGAATCCGAAGTTCAAACTCTTGGCCCACAACACGCTCGGCGACACCAGCGTCTTCAACGGCAGCCCCGTCGCCGACAACAGCCAACTGCTGCTGCGGTCGAATCGGTACTTGTATTGCATTGGCAAGTAATGCAGTAAGCCACGAAACACACGAACCACGCGAAAAATGAACGAGAGGAACTCAATCCGCTCCTCCGTTCTTTTTTCGCGTGGTTCGCGTGTTTCGCGGCTGATTCCTCCGCGCCTGACTACGCCGCGAGTTGCATGTCTCCACGTTGAGCCAGCGGGCTCAGCAGAATTTCCATCGCGGTGACAAGCCGGTCAGGCCCTCGGCCATCGATAAGCTTGCGGCCGCAACGCGCCATCGACTTGCGATCCATGGCGTCGACGATGAGGTTCTGTACGCCGTCGCGAATCGTGGTCGCCGAGACGCTTTCGTGCCAGCCGAGGATCGACGCGGCGCCTTCATCTTCCAGACGTTGCGCGTTGGGCCAATGCGCTTCATTTTGCACGAGTAAGAGTTGAGGCAATCCGACGCACGCCAATTCGAGCGACCAGCCGCTGCCCGCCGTGATGGCGAAGTGGCAGCGCGTGATGCGATTGGCGATTTCAGCGGGTTCCAGGGCGAGCGTCATTACTTCCTTGTTCGCCTCGACCATCGCGCGAATCTCTTCGAGCTGGGAGTGTTCACGGCGCACGATGATATCGACTTTGCCGACGCGCGGCGCATTGATGAGCAGCCTGGCCAGTTCCATCGTCATCAGATTCGGATCGTCTTCGCCCAGGGCGACCAGCACGCGATACTGGCTCAAGATCATCGCGCCGTTTTGCGCCGCCACAGGAGGCGGTTCTTGCGAGCGCGTCGGCCGTTGACGCCGGATTTCTGGGCGGACCATTGCGTAGCGCCGGCCCAGAAGAAGCTGCGTGTTCTCATCGTGATCGTAGCTCTCTCTGTTTGGACCCAAGAGCGGATTGATGACGAGGTTCGTCGGGAAGCGAATTGCCGCGCCATGATCGGTCGCGGCCAAGAGCACGCCGGTCGCCGCCAGCTCCGCGAGGTAATCGTGGCTCACGTCCGCTTCATCCACGAAGACGGCGGCGGGGCCCAGGCGGCGAATCTCGCGCAGCATCTGCTCGGCGTCGGCGTCGCTGCCCGCGGGATGTTCGGCCGCGATCCATTGATTGCCGCCGCGCTTGATGCCCATCGCCAGCGAATTGGGCTCGAGTTGCGATAGAAAGTAGACGGGCCGGCGCCGGCGTTGCACGGCTGCGGCGAGGATCATGCAGCGAGCGAGACGTTCATAACCGATGTGGGCGTTGGCATCGACGCGGACGATGATCGGGTCGCGATTCATTCTCTGTTCCTTCCGGTTCAGGAAATGGGGGGTCGCAAGCGTACGAAGCACGTGGACGCGCCGATGTAAATCGACGCGACGAAGGCGCAGAGGCTACCGCAGGTCGTTCAAGACCGAGCGGGTCCGAGAGCTGGCGAGGAGATCAAGGGGAGTCGTTCGATGGGGAGGTGCGAAGCTGTAGGAGCGGCGTCCATTCCTCTTCTCTGCGGCCTGGACTTCCGTGTTCCGGGCCTGGGTCGAATGGTTCCATTCATCCGACGGGCTGATCTTACTACAACTTGATGACGGAAAAAAAGAGCAGTTTCGCGAGACGATGGGCAAAGCTTTGCGGGCCATGCGATTGTTCACTAACCCTGAGCGCCAGCGCGGGGATCGCTTGACGCCTTGCCGAAGTATCGACATGCAACGCTTCCACCATCCCCTCGCTGGCGCTCAGGACTGGTAAGCACAGGAAACATCACCCCATCAGAAAGACCTCTTGCATTCAAGAGCCTATTTGTGCTTCACTCACCATTGACATGGTAGGCGCATCACATCCGTCACATCACGACGACTGCGCAGATCGTAGCAATCCCGTCAACTGTTCCGCGCGGAACATCTGCGCTGGATATCGGTCGGCTCCCCTTGTTTCACTCCTTCGTGTCATGATACACTCCGCCTCCCAACCAATATTCACTCGTTCACGGAGGAACGCTCATGGACAAGAAACGGCTAGGCCGCGGACTCGACGCCCTTATCGGCGCCGCGGATTGGGACACGCAGGCGGAAGTGTCCATCGACCGGATCCAGCACAACCCCTTTCAGCCACGCAAGCATTTCGACATGGACGAAATCGCGTCCCTGTCCGCCAGCGTGAAATCGCACGGCATCCTGCAGCCGTTGGTCGTGCGCTCCGTCGGCGAGGACTACCAGCTGGTCGCCGGCGAACGACGCCTGCGTGCCGCTCAGGATGCGGGGCTGAAATCGGTGCCGATCCGCGTCGTCGATTTCAACGATCAGCAGGCGTTCGAAGCCGCCCTGGTCGAGAACATCCAGCGGGCCGACCTCAACCCCATCGAAAAAGCGCTCGGCTTCAAGGACTATCTAGAACGCTTCAATCTCAATCACGAACAACTCGCGCAACGGCTTGGCCTGGCGCGGTCGTCGATCACCAATCTCGTCAACTTGCTCGAACTGGCCCCGGAAGTTCAGGACGGCGTTCGCCTGAATCAGATCAGCGAAGCCCACGCCAAGCTGCTCAAGGGGATCAAGAACAAGGAGCGCCAGGTCGCCCTCTTCAAGCAGATCGTCGCGATGGGACTGAGCGTGAAAGCGGCCGAGGGCCTGGTCCGGGAGGAGAAGGACGGTCCAAGCGATCGCCCTGCCGACACGAATGACACACCAGAAACCGCCGAGAACCATAAGACTGCTCACGTCAAGGGGCTAGAGGACGAGCTCAAGCAGAAGCTGGCGACGCACGTCGAGATCAAGCTGCGCGCCAAGGACAAGGGGCAGTTCGTGTTGCGTTTCGAGACCAACGACGACTTCGAGCGCCTCCTGGATGTATTGCGAAAGTAACGCGATCTTTACGAACTGCGACCGTCTGGGAGCGTGGTGTGATCCCGCTCCCTGACGGTCGCGGCTCGTAGTGCGCTGTATAATGACTCGCGAACCTCGAACTTGCCGCGAGCATCATCATGCTGGATCGCATTGCCTTGAGTCTCACCGTGCCGTTGCTCCTCGGCACAGGACAGCCGTTGATTCCCGAGAACTGGAAGCTGCTCGTATCGGGGCCGGGCCGATTCAGCGTCGCCATGCCTGCGGCTCACAAGGAAGACGCGCAGACCGTGACGACCGCGACCGCCAGCAAACTCAAGGTCTCGCTCTTCATCGCGATTGGACGCGACGACGCAGCGTTCGTCGTCAGCTATTGCGACTACCCCGACAAGGATTTGAAGACCGGCTCGCTCGATCAAAGGCTCAACCTGGCCCGCGCCGGCGCCGTCGCCAACTCCGGCGGTAAGCTCAAGAGAGAGACGGCTATCGAATTGAACGGCCACAAAGGACGCGACCTGGCGATCGAGAAGGACGGTGAGACGATCGCGCGCATGCGCATCTACTTCGTCGAACGCCGGCTTTATCAGGTGATGGTGCTGGGCGTCGCGCCCGTGAAGGATGTCGGCAGCTTTCTGGATTCGTTCCGCTTGAATAAGTAGGCCGATCGGCTGTATCTTAGTAGTCGTTCACCCCTCGCCCCTGTACTCAGGGGAGAGGGGAAGTGAAAGGGTTCAGCGGGGTGTAGCTCAGCTTGGCTAGAGCGCGTGGTTTGGGACCACGAAGTCGCAGGTTCAAATCCTGTCACCCCGACTTTCACCCGTTCAAATGTCCGGCGGCGAGGATGCCCTGACGGTGCGTTTGTTGCTGAGCACCAGGGAATGAGCATGCAGTCCGCGCCGATTTCGATCCAGAAACACATCCTCCTTCTTGGGGCGGGCAACGCCCACCTGCGCTTCGTCAAGATGTTCGGTATGCGACCCTTGCCGGGACTTGCCGTCACGCTCGTCAGCGAGGCGCCGGTCATTCCCTACTCGGCGATGGTCCCCGGACACATCGCGGGCGCCTACTCCTGGGACGAAATTACCATCGATCTCGTGCGTCTGTGCCGGGCCGTCAATGTGCGTTTCGTGGCCGCGCGCGCCACCGGCCTCGACGCAGTGAAGCGCAAGGTGACGTTTGCGACGCGGCCCGAGTTGAGTTACGACGTGCTATCGCTTGGCCTTGGCTCTTCGACGGATCGCCCCGCCAGTTTGAGAAACGTGCCATCCTCCTGGCCCTTGCGGCCGCTCGCGAGCTTGCTGGAGCGCTTGGACGCTCTCGAACAGCGCTTACGGCAATCGAACGAGCCGTTTCATCTCGCGATCGTGGGCGGCGGCGCGAGCGGCTGCGAGTTGACATTGGCGATCCGCAAACGCTTTGCGAATTTCGCCAACCTTCGTCTCACGCTGCTGCAAGGCAATGCGCGCTTACTGCCTTACTTCCCGGAGAAAACAGCGACGATCTTTGCGACCTTGATGGGCGAGCGCGGGATCACCGTGCGCGTCAGCGCCCGTGTCACGGGAGGCGATGAGCGCACCCTCGAATTGAACGGCGGCGAGCGACTCGCCTGCGACGCCGTTCTGTGGGCCACGCACGCCGCGCCGACGGAACTTCTGCGCTCGCCCGGACTGCGCGTCAACGATGCCGGTTTTCTCCTCGTCCACGACACGTTGCAGTCGATCACCGATCCGGCGATCTTCGGCACCGGCGATTGCATCTCGATCGAATCCCATCCCGACCTGCTCAAGAACGGCGTCTATGCGGTGCGCGAAGGAGCCGTGCTGTTCGACAACATCTGGCGTTTCGTCAATGATCAGCCGCTGACGCCGTTCCAACCGCAGCGCGTTTGTTTGTGCCTGATGAGCACCGCCGACGAGTCGGCCGTGTTCAACTATGGCCCGCTGGTCTGGAGGGGTCGGCTGGCGCGCTGGCTCAAGGACCGCATCGACCGCGCCTGGATCGACAAGTTTACAAAGTTCATTCCCATGACGCAGGACGCGAACGAGGAATCGGTGCAGATGCGCTGCGGCGGCTGCGGCAACAAGATCTCCAGCGACGTGCTCTCCGCCGTTCTGAAACGCATCGATGTCGGCGACGACCCGCGCGTCGTCTTGGGTTGCGCCGCGGGTGAAGATGCGTCCGTACATCGCGCACGTCCGGAATTGTTCGGCGACGATCCGGCGCGGCTCGTCGAGGTGCAGACGGTCGATTACTTCAAGGCGTTCGTGGATGATCCGTATCTCTTCGGGCGGATCGCCGCGCTGAACGCCGTCAGCGATCTCTATGCGATGAACGCGCGCCCGTTCTCGGCCCTGGCAATCGCGACCCTGCCCTACGCGCGCGGCCCCGTCCAGGAAGGCATGCTGTACGAGTTGCTCTCCGGGGCGGTGCAATCGCTGCGTCAACTCGGCGTCATCCTGACCGGCGGACACACCACCGAGGGAAACGAACTCGCTCTTGGTTTCGCGGTGACGGGGTTTGCCGAGGAGGATCGCCTGTTCCAGAAGAGCAAGCTAAAGCCCGGCGATGTGTTGATCCTGACCAAACCGCTCGGTAGCGGCGCGCTGCTGGCTGCGTGGATGCGCGGCGAATGCTCGGCCGTCTGGTTCCAGGCGTTGATCCAGCACATGCTGAACGCCAACGATCGCGCTGGGGCGATCTTGGCCCGGCATGGCGTCTCCGCATGCACGGACGTGACGGGCTTCGGCCTGGCGGGACACCTGCTGGAGATGCTGGACGCGAGTAAAGTCGGCGCCCGATTGAATGCGGCACATGTGCCGATCTACCAGGGCTTCCCAGAAGTCGTCAATCGCGGCATTGTAAGCTCGCTGCATCGCGACAACGCCAAGATGAGCTGCCGGGTCGATGACACGCCGACGCCGCCCGCGTGGTTGTTCGATCCGCAAACCTCGGGTGGCTTGATCGCCGGCGTAAGGCCTGAAATGGCCGACCAGGTATTGCGTGATTTGATAGCGTCTGGATACGAAAAAGCAGCGATCGTCGGCGAGGTGATCGAAGGCCCGGCGGCGATCCGACTCGTCGCGTACTGACTCATGCGACGCGGAGCGTCGCACCACATTGTGGCACGACGCTCCGCGTCGTGAATCCGTGCCTTTGCGTGTGCTATTTCGCGAACTTTCCCACAGCGTCGATCATGGCCCGCTCGTCGGGGAACTGTCCGGTCTTCAGCTTCGAGTACAATAATTCCCCATCCACCGTCAACTCGAAGCAACCGCCGCCCGACGGGATGAGCTTCATGTCCTGAATGCGTTGCTTGTACTGGCCCAACAGCTTGCTCGTCAAACTGACGGCTTGCGGTTCGTAGTTTCACATCGAACAATACTTCAATTCGACATGCATCGCGGACCCCTTTGTCAAAGTCGCCTGGGGCAGGCATTTCGATTCCCTTATAATGATACGAAGGGAAGTCCGGGCAAACAACGAATCGACCGATCGTCATGCATCCGATCACCATCATCGTTCGGCATCCGCGCGAGAACCCGAAGAAGTGCTCCGTCTTGCCGCTCCAGGGGCGCGCGGATGTGCGACTCTATTCGTATCCATTAACGGAACCGCTGTCCTTCGATAACTACATTCGACTCGCGGCCGAGGGTCCGGAGCTTTCGAGCGCTGACTCCCAGAGCGGTATCCTCTTGCTCGACGGCAGTTGGCGTTCGGCGGGCAAAATGATCGCGCACTTCAAGCATGTCCCACCGCGTTCGTTGTCGAGCTGGAAAACGGCGTACCCGCGTGTCTCAAAGCGCGGCACCGATCCCGACAACGGCCTGGCGTCCATCGAGGCCCTCTACGTCGCGTATCACCTCCTCGGCCGGCCGGTTGACGCCTTGCTCGATCATTATCATTGGCGGGATAAATTCTTGGATCTGAACGCTCTTTCCGGGCCGAGTAGGGATCTCCGCTCCGAATTGTAAAACCTGCAATCTCGCCTTGACCTCGCCGCCTCATTTCTCATACGCTAGAGGCGAAATCGACAATGGCGGCCTGAAGCTCTACTTGTGTTGCGTAAGGATCCAAGGACGGAATCCATGGCATCGATTCCCATCGACTACGAGCGCATCGTTCAAGAGGTATACGAAGCCGTTCTGCACCTGGGAGACACGGCCGTGGATGTCGGCGCCCACTTGGGCCGGCACACGATTCCGCTGGCGCGCTGCGTCGGGCCCGCGGGGCGAGTCCTTGCCGTGGAGCCGTTGCCTGCGTGTCGGGAGGATTTGCAGCGTCGCCTCATGAACGAATGCCGGGAATTGCTCGGCGCGGTTCAAATCGTCCCCTTTGCCCTGAGCGATCAGGCCGGCGCAGGGAAACTGGTCGTCGCGGAAGACATCCTGGCTCACTCGGGCCTGCGCGAAACGCCCTATCCGGTTCCGACGCGCATCAACCACCTGGCCGTTCAACTCGAAACTCTGGACGAACTTTGCTGCGAAATGGACGCTCTGCATTACGTCAAGCTGGACGCGGAGGGAGCCGAACTGCACATCTTGCGCGGCGGGGCGGCGACGCTGGAACGCTTTCGGCCCGTCGTCGGCTTCGAATTCGGCACGTTCTCGAATAGAGAATTTGGAGTTGAGCCGGCGGACATGGCCCGTTTCTGGGCGGAGCTGGATTATCACGTTTACGCGATCACTGGTGAGCAGTTCGGTGAGGCCGAATTCGAGTGCCGGGCGCGCGTCAGAGACATTTGGGATTACGTTGCGGCGCCCGGTGAGAATGGCACTCTGAATCGGCGGATCAGCCGGGTGCTGAATCGGCCGCGCGTGAACTGGCTGGCGGTGCGGGCGCAGTTGAACCACGCCAACGATCATGCCGAGGTCGGCGCCGATGTGCCTCCGCTCCGGCGTTTCCGCGGTCCGCTCTGGCCCGTGGCGCGCGGCATGGCTCGGCTCTTTTTGTTGGCGGCCCGATTAATCACCATCCCTCAGCGTCTGTTCAACCATTCACTCCTTTTCGCCCTGGAACAGTTGATCGCGGACCTTGAGAAGACCGAACGCGCGTGCCACCAGCAGGACCGGCACGTCCAGGAAATGCACGATCGGCTCGAAGCCCTCGAACACGAGGTGGCCCGCCTTCACGAGCAGCGGGCTGACGCGTTTATTGCGAGGAGGGAATCGTGAGCTGGCTGCACGAACTCTTCAACCGCCATCGATTTCGGCTCAGCTTTTGGAGGGCGGCGCGGCGTTCGACCATCATCTTGAGCGCGGGCATGCCCCGTTCCGGCAGCACCTGGCTGTTCAATGCCGCTCGCCTATTGTTGCAAGCACATGGGGATACGAGCAGCGGCTGGATCGGCGACTGGGCGAGTCTGCCGCGCAAACCTGTGATGTTGATCAAGGTACACGATTACGACCCGTTCCTGGCCCGGCATGCGCGTGTAATACTCTATTCGTATCGCGATATTCGCGATGCCCTCGCCAGCAGCAAGCGTATGTTCCACACAGAACCGACGCTCGCACTGGCCCGGCACTGGCTCGACTGCGATCGCCGTTGGCGCGAACAAGCAACGTTCACGCTTCGCTATGAATCGATGATGGTCGACCCGAGCCGCTCCATCGCGGCGCTTGCGCGCACACTGCACCTGCCCGGCGTTGACCCGAAGCAGGTCCATCGCCAGTTGGCACAGCTCGATTACCGACCCGATCGAACCGAGCCGGGGACGTACGACCACAAGACTCTATTGCACCCGAACCATATCACCGACGGCCGCCACGGCGCCTGGGTCGGTTGGCTCAATCCAACCCTGCTGCACCAGCTTGAAGACGAGTGCGCGGACTGGCTAGCGGATAACGGATATCCGATTGAAAGCCCGGCGCCGCTTGCCGTTTAGCGTTCGCGCGGCGCCTGCCGAACGCTCTGCCCAAGAGGCAATGAGGAGGCCTGTCGATCATGTCAATCCTCCGCAAAAGCATATTCCAACTGTTCAGAAAGCCCGCCAATCCGATGGACCCGATCGCGGTATTTCATTCCGAGCACTACCAGAGGCACAATCAAAAGCGCCTGGAGCACCTGGCAAGCCTCAATCTGGAGGTTGCCGGAAAAAGCGTCCTCGAAGTCGGGGCGGGCATCGGCGATCACACCGGCTTCTTCTTGGAGCGCGGCTGCCAGGTCCTCAGCACCGAAGCACGGCAAGAGAACCTCAAGGTTCTGCGCCGCCGACACCCAGACGTTCGGACTTTACAACTCAACCTCGATTATCCACCTTTCCCATTCGACGGACAATACGACATCGTCTACTGTTACGGGATGCTCTACCACCTGAGCAATCCCGAGGCGGCCCTGGCGTTCATGGCGCGCTGTGCCCGGCACTTACTCCTCCTTGAAACCCGTGTCTCCTTCGGGGAAGGCGAGCTCGTCAATCTCTGCGTCGAGGACGCACGGATTCCGAGTCACAGTCTACTGGGCCAAGGTTGCCGACCGACACGGCCGTGGGTCTTCAAACAACTCAAGGCCCTGTTTCCCTTCGTCTACATGCCGCTGACGCAGCCTTGCCATGAGGAGTTTCCTCTCGACTGGAACGCAATGCCAACTGAGACGCCATCACGCTCCGTCTTTGTGGCGGCTCGACAGCAGATTGCACATCCTCTGCTTGTGGAGGCAATCCCGATGCGGCAACATCGGATGAGGCCGTAGTGCAAACGCGACACCATTGCTATCGTGAACTGTTTCAGCAATTCGCGAAACAGAGGCAAACTGGGACGACTAACACCAGCGCGGAATCTCGTCGCCCGACTAGGCAGGTTGTTGCATGGGCGTGCGTTCCATGTTATCGTCAAATCGGGTGCTCTCCGTGCAATCAATTCTTTGAGAATAAGCCATGAAACGATTCGTCGTCGTCCTGCTCATCGTGGCCCTCGTGCTGACGTTCGCAGGCGTCGGCGGCTTCGTCGCCGTTCTTCTCGTTCGCAAGCATTTCTTCTTCCCGATCAGCATTGACGAAATGCTGCGCCTCCAGGAGAAAGGGGAGGACGCCGCCCCGGAGACCCCTCGTCTCCTGGCGTGTTTCGATCGCGATAACGAGGCTCTCCGGCTCAACGCCGCCATGACGCTCGGCACGATCGGTCCCAAGGCGGTCGATCCGGTGCGCGAACGGCTCAGCGATCCCAATCCGAGGGTTCGCTTCGCGGCGGTCGAGGCGTTGGGCTTCATCGGTCAACCGGCCGCCGGCGCCGCGCACGATCTTGTGGCACGCCTGCAGGATGAGGACCCAAACGTGCGCCGCAAGACCGTCTACGTCCTGGCCCGGCTCGAAACAAAATCGCCGGCGGTCGCCGAAGGGATCATCAACGCGCTCGCTGACAAGAACGCGGACGTGGCTGAGCAGGCGTTGGAGGCCGTCAAGAATATGGGTGCGCCGCCCAAGGAAGCGTTGCCCGCGCTGACGAAACTTGCTGGGCACGACAAGCAGCAAATGCGCGTGGAGGCGATCAAGCTCCTCGGCAAAATGGGTGAGCCGGCCATGCCCGCACTCCGGAAAATTCTGGTCGATGCCCCGGCCGACGAGCGCGGCATGTTGTTCCTGACCATCGTGCCGCTCGGCGCCAAAGCTCAGCCCCTGTTGCCGGAACTGCACGCCATCATGTCGAAGAACAAATGGTGGGACGGCGAGGACGAACTATTCATGATCCTGAAGAGCTGCGGGGCCGACGGCGCCGCGACGATTGCCAACGTGATCAAGACGGTACACGACCCGATGTCGCCGCACTTCGACGTCGGCGACGATCGCGCCCGCACGCTGCTGAAGGTGATTGGCGAAATTGGCCCACAAGCGAAGGGAACGACGCCGTTGTTGATCGAATTGCTCACGGATCGCCCGTCGCTGCGGATCGCCACACTGGACGCCCTGGGCGACATCGGCCCCTCCGCCAAGAACGCGGTCCCCGCCGTCGAAGCATTGGCGAATGACGTAAATGTCGGACTACAAGCCCGCGTCGCGCTCAAACGGATGAGCGTCGTCGCAAAACAGGCCGGCGATTGAACGCATAGTTAAGGCGACGAGCAGTTGGAAGATACCCGTAGCTGATGCGACGCGGAGCGTCGCACCACATTGTGGCACGACGCTCCGCGTCGTAAACGGGTACATTTGATTCTACCGCTCGCCTAAGTCCTCCAACTTTCAGCAAACATTTTCAAGAAAACTGTGGCATCAATTGCATATCAAGGAACTTAACCTTGCCGAACGTAGGCCCACACTTCTTGCAATTATACTGCATTTTCGGGTCAGGCTTTTTGTACCGCTGATGAACGATACCACAGCACTCGCACTTGGCCTGATACCGAGCCGGTACAGGAACCTTGTCGTACCCACAGGCTTGAGGACGGCACCCGGTGACTTTGCACATGGCCAGCCACTTATCGTTGTGTAGTCGGCCCTCTGGACCAGCAAGCGCATGAGCGATTTCGTGGTTTATGGTGTCCAATGTTTCTTCCCACGAGTTGACTTCACAAAGCGGACGTGACAACTCAATGTGCCCTAGCTGCCGCAATGTGCCCGTCAGGTCAACCCACGGAAAGCGGCACTGGCCGAATCGCCGACAAGAGCGTATCCACCGAAACTTCCATCGCGCGGCGTCCAATCCCATTTCGCGCATTCGTACAATCGCTTTGATTTCAATTTCTTCAAAGTTCATTTTTCATTCCCCTGCTTGGTTTTCGATTTTTCGGTACGTCCACGAGCGTGGCTTCACATGGTTTCTCCTTTCGCCTTAGCGATGATGTCGCGAATCCGATGGGTCAGCTACCAGGGACCAAGTGTGTGAATCATTACAGAATATGCTAAATCATAATGTTCTGTAATTATACCGCAACGCGGTCAAGATTGACACATTCATTAGATGTCCGTGATTGGCTTTGCTGGCGCTGCGGGCAAGTGAGGCAGATTTGTCAATACCGACTGAGCGCAGTATATGATGGGATTTCAGCAGCTCATTCGCGGGTCGAAATCCAAGCGACGGAAGCGGTCCCTTCGCCTAGGCCAACCAATTCATGCCGGGGTCGCTTGCTGCCCCTGCTTGAACGCTTCCCATTCTTCCAGCGTGTATTGCACTTCGCGCGCGTTGGACCCGTTGTAGGCGCCGACGATACCGTCCTCCGCCATCCAGTCGATCATGCGCGCCGAGCGCCCATAGCCGATGCCGAGCGAACGCTGCAAGAGCGAGACACTGCCGCGCCCCTCGCGAATAACGATCTCGACCGCTTGTTCGTACAACGGATCGCGCTGCCGCATCTGGTCGATCGAGCCCGCCTCGCCTGCATCGACCGTTTTGAGCTGCAACAGCTCCGGCGAGAAGCAGGGTTCATCCGTTTCGAGATGCTGCACGACCTTGGTGATCTCCGCGCTGGCGACATACGTGCACTGCGCCCGCACCAGCGAATTGTTGCCCGGCAACAGGAACAGCATGTCCCCCTTGCCCAGTAGTTTGTCCGCTCCCATCTCGTCGAGGACGACCCGGCTATCCATCCGGCTCGCGACCTTGAAGCAAAGCCGCCCCGGCAGGTTCGATTTGATCAACCCCGTGACGATATCGACGGTCGGCCGCTGCGTCGCCAGCACCAGGTGGATGCCGGCCGCGCGCGCTGTCTGAGCGAGGCGAATGATGTATGTCTCCGCCTCGCGCTTCGTCTGCATGATCAGGTCGCCAAACTCGTCGATGACGATGACGATGTACGGCAGCGTCGCCGGGACCCGTTCGCGTTCTTCCTCGCTGGGTTGCACGCGGTTCATGATCTCCTCCATGCCCAGTTCGTTGTACTGCGCCAGATTCCGCACGCGGGCCCGGCTCAAGAGGTCGTAGCGTTCCTCCATCTTGTCGACCGCCCACGCCAGCACCGCGGTCGCCTTCGCCTCGTCGGTGATGACCGGGTGCATCAGGTGCGGGATTTTGCGATAATCGGAGAACTCGTTCTTCTTCGGATCGATGAGAAGCATCTTCAGTTCGTCCGGCCGGCGCGTCATCAACATGCTGATGATGAGAGCGTTGAGGCATACCGATTTTCCCGTGCCCGTCGTGCCGGCGATAAGGAGATGCGGCATGTCCGCCAAATCCTGGGTGAGCGGCTTTCCTTCGGAGTCCTTGCCGAGGAAGAGCGGGACCTTGAACTTGCCGAGCTTGCGCCCCGCGCCCAGGATCACTTCCTTGAGCCGAACGGTGGCGCGATGTTCGTTGGGGACCTCGATGCCGACGGCGTTCTTGCCGGGGATCGGCGCGACGATGCGGACGCTCGGCACTTTCAGGTGTAGGGCAAGATCGTCGCTCAGGACCGTGATGCGATTGACGCGCATGCCAGTCTCGAGCGCGATTTCATACTGGGTGATGACCGGTCCGGTATTGATGCCGACGACGCGAACGTTGAGATCGAAGTCCTTGAACGTCTGCTCCAAGATCACCGCCTGTTCGCGCAGCTTGTGATCGTGCTCCGCGAAGGGGAACTGCTCCGGATCGTCGAGCAGCGTCATCGGCGGCAGCTCGTAGTCCTCGTAGGATTGTTCGGGAAGGTCCGACAGGCCCATCCGTTTGATCGGCAAGATCGCGGGTTCGGCTCCCGCGGGTTCCGGTTCAGGTTCGACGGGATCCGGCTTGACCACGAAGCCGTTGTGCTGAATCGGCACGTCGATGGGTTTCTTGAGTCGATCGATCGCCATCATCGGCTTTTTGACCGGCTCGGCGCGTTTGCGCCAGAGGAAGCCGAGAATGGCCGACGCCCCGCGCGCCCCAAGAGCGATGCAGAAGCTCAAGCCGAAGAAGAGGCCGAAGAGAGCGTCGAGAGCGCCAAGCACGAGGAAGTCAGCGGCAAGCATCAAGCCCGCGAATGCGATCGTCGCATAGGTAATTACGCCGAGCAGCCCAGGTAGTTCGTCGCGCAATAGCTCGTGCAAACAGGCGCCCAGCGCCCCGCCGCTGCCGAAGATCGGGCCAGGCAGCCAATCGTGGCCGAGAAAATCCGCCGCAATCGCGGTCGTCGGCAAAAGGATTAGCCAACCGATAAGACGGGCGCTCCAGCGCAGCCAGCTCTTGCGAATCAAAAGCATGGCGACGAGCACGAACCACGCCGCAAGCATGACGTAGACGCCGCAGCCGAGCGCCGCGTAAAGCTCCCCGGCCAATAAATGCCCCGGCACGCCGAGCAAGTTCGGCGCGGACGTTCCCTGTCCCGCGGGTTCGTGGCTCAATATGCACAGAGCGACTACGAGACCGCAGAAAAACAGCAGCCAGGCAATGCCATCCACGCGCAAATTGCGGCGTTCCGGCATGATCGTTTCACTTCCAGATAACGGACTTGCGCCAGGTGGGGGCGCAACGCCCCCACTTCATCATAACCAGCTGACGCCGAGGGGGACGCAAACATACAGTCAATTTGGCGCAAAGAAGCAGATCCGTACCGCCGAGATGCGGAATAATCCGCATAATCGCTAAAATCGGATTGTCTTATTCGAAGGTCGGCCGGAAATGATCTCAAGGAGTCGCAAACATGCTTCGCGTCGCTCTCTGGGAGCCGGAGATCCCACCCAACACGGGCAACATCGCGCGACTTTGCGTCGCCTCGGGCTGTTCACTTCATTTGGTCGGCCGGCTGGGGTTTCGCATCGATGAAAAATCGCTACGACGCGCCGGCCTGGACTATTGGGATTCCGTTGACCTCCATCGGCACAACACGCTCGCTGAATTCGAATCGCTTCTAACGTCGCAAGGCGCTCGGCTCTTCTGCCTGAGCGCACGTGCCGACACGCCGTACACGAAGATCCCATTTCGGGCGGGGGATTGCTTGCTCTTCGGCGCCGAGACGCGCGGGCTGCCGGCGGAGGTGATGGCGCGTCAGGCGTGTTTCACGATTCCGATGGTATCGGGAAAAGTGCGTAGTCTGAATTTGGCGACCAGCGTCGGCGTCGTCGTGTACGAAGGTCTACGGCAGCTGCACGGCTGGTAGAACCGGCCCGGAAATTCCAGCCTGGATTCCATCTCTTGTGCATCATTCCCAAAGCGCCAGCCGATACACCCATCATGCCCCTCTGACACTCTTCCATTCAACATCCTCTGAGGCTCTCTCACATGCGCGACGTTGCTGCATTGCCGACGTTGACCGAGCTGAAGTTATATGTGCTGAATATCCTGTGCCGACCCGACAATCTCGACCCCGATCAGACGCCGCTGAAGGAAGCGGTGATCACGCGCCACGGGCGGCCGTGCGGTTTGTACTTTCAGGTGCTTGGTCCGCGCTTATTGAAGAACTACGCGATCTGGGCCGGGGATGAGAATCGCATCATCTACTACAACTCCAGCGGCGCGCGCGTCGCCGAGACGAAGCTGAGCGAGGCGCCGGACCCACGCTTGCTGATGGCGTACATGCCGATTGCGGCATGAGGCGACGAGCAAAAAAATGCGACGCCGAGCATCGCGCCACATTGTGGCCCGACGCTCCGCGTCGTGAACGGGACGGTGTTCAGCTCCCAGTTACCCATTGCATCACGGCTCGATGACGCCTTCAATCAGGAGCGGCGTGGGTTCGCCGTCGAGGTCGGTGCGGATACTGAGCTGACGGCGCAGATCGCCGGCCTTCGATGCCTGGATGGTGACAGTCAACACAAGCGTCGTGTCCTGCCGGTTGGGGATATCGACCGCGATGCCGTCGCCCTGCCCGTCCACCGCAGTGATGCGGAAGGGCCGCGCGGACCGGACGAAGACCTTCTTGGTTTGCGCTTCGCCGAGCTTCATGCCGCTGACGTTGATCGGGCTGGGCGAAACCGCGAGCCCCGCTTGCACGTTGCCGACGATGGGAAACGTGAGAATCGGGCTGCCAGGATCGTTGGTCTTGAGCACGACCTCTTGCTTGAAGGCGCCGGCGGGTGCGTCGGGCCGCATCATGGCGAGAATCCGATAGCCCTTGCGCACAGCGCCCGAGGCGCCGCGCGGCAGTTCTTCCACCTTCAATTCAAACGGCGCCGAAGCATTCTTGACGATCTCGGTGACACGCCAGTCCCCCTTGCCGCCGGTGTATTCGATTTCGATCGGCTTCAGCGCCGTATTGCCGCGTTGGAAATTGCCGAAATCGATCTCGCGCGGCGTGAACGTGACGTCGCCGCGAGCGTTGGCGGAAACGACGAGCGTGGCGGTCGAGACATACTTCGGACCGACGGTGATGTAAATGCGGATGGTCTTGGCGCCCGTGAACTGGCGCGCGTCCATGAAGACATTGAGTGTGGCGACTTCGTTCGGCTGCAACGATTTGGTGCTCGGTTCGGCCCGGAGGCAGCCGCACGAGACGCGCACCTCGGTGATTTCGAGCGGGACCTTGTAGATGTTGGTGATCTTGAAAGTGTGCGTGAGTTGCGCGCCGCGCGCGACAATGCCGAAATCGTGCGCCGTCACGTTGCCGAAAAGCTTGTCGGCCCAGGCGGGTTGCTGTGCTTTGATTGCCGGGACAAACACGAAAAGGGCAAGCAGGGCCGAGACAACCTGGCGCATGAGATCTCCCCTCCACGAAACCGCGAGCACTTCCTTGCTAACTGGGAGTTTAGCGTATCCTTGCCGACGGGAAAAGACGGATTGGCGGGTTGGTAAACGGTCGGGAAGATAGTGGAATTAGGAAAAATAGCAAACAGGGTTTCACCGCTCTGCCGCCTTCTTTGCAGCTTTCAGATCGATCTCTTTCAGGAGCTTCGCGGCAGTGGCGCAGACGAGCGGGTCATCGCTGCTTAGCGCCTTCATCAGCGCGGGGATCGCTTTCCTCGGGTCCGCAGCCGGATCGGCTGGCAGATTGTCCGCCACCGCTTGTAAGGCCGCGACCGGCTCGCCCCGCTTCAGTCCTCTTTTTTCCTGTTCGGTCTTCGCTGGGCGACATCGCACGAACTGCGTGGCCGGCTCCTTCAATCCCTTCTGGCACCGTACCATGACTTCTCGACCGGCGGCCAGTTCTCGGAAAGCGTCCGCGAGTTCCGCTGCGGGGCCGACGAAAAGGCAGTTGAGGTCGGGCCGCTGCTGGATGGTTCGCCATACCGATGCATCGGCCTTGTCGGATGCAGACAGATACCATGAACCGTGAACGTAGGTCATGACCAGCTTGTCTTGGCTACCGAAGCAGACCACCACCTGGCCGGCCTTAAGCTTGTCGAGACCCGGAAGAACTTTACCATTGAGTTGTACGAGATGCCGTACTTGCTTGGGGCACGCCTTACCCTGGAGTTGTTTGGTCAACGCGTAGAGGACGACGCCGCGGTCCGCATCCACCTGGTCTACCTTGAAGAAGGCGATCCAGGCATGCTGGCGGACCCACGACAGCGTGAAAGCCTCGGGAGGATGGCGCGGGCTTTCGATAAAGCCAACTACCCCAGACGCGACACCCAATACGACAGCCAGGGCGAAGGCGATAGACGCGATGCGTTTCATCACGACACTCCGCTGGGACCGTCGAACTCATTCATGGTGGAACGAGCTAGAACAGTTCGGCGATCGGCCGCTGGTCTTCGACGAGACGCAACAACGGGCTCGGCACGCCGCGGGTGACGCGCAAAACACCGACGTCGAACAGCGTATGCATGATCGTTGACAAGAGGTTGCCGGGGCCGATCGGCGTGGTGGCGGGGGCACGATTCTGGCGGTCGGATTGGCCGATCACCTGGCCCATGCGCAAACCGCCGCCGAAGAGGGCGAGCGTACACAGGTTCGGGTAATGGTCGCGGCCGCCGTTGCGATTGATCGTCGGCGTGCGGCCGAAATCGCCGGTGACGACCGTCAGCACCTTGTCGGACAGGCCGCGCGCTTCGAGGTCGGTCAGGAAAGCGGCGAGCGCTTTGTCGAGCGGCCGGCCGAGCATCTCCATGCCATCGAGGATGCCGGGGTTGTTGCCGTCGGCGTGGTTGTCCCAGCCGGCACTTTGCACGGTGACGAAGCCGGCGCCTGCTTCGACGAGCCGGCGCGCGAGCAGCATCTGCGTGCCGAGGTTGGACGGGTCGAAATTGCGCTTGCCGCACTGGTACATACTGGTGTCGTAGGACTGCACGACGCGGCGATCCTCGCGCGACAGATCGAGCGCCCGCCCTGCCCCACCCAGGAGCAGATCGACCGCTTGCTGTTCGTATTCGCCAAGGCGTTCGCGCACGGCCTGGCTGTCGGTGCCGCGGCGAAGGCGGTCGAGCTCTTGCAAGAGGGCCCGGCGATCGGTGAGGCGGTCGGGCGGGATGTTGAGCAGCATGTTCTCAAGAGTCGTGCCGCCGCCGGACGGGTTGAACGGGTTAAACGTCGGGCCCAAGGAGCCGCCGCGCGAGCCCGTGGCGACGCGCTGCAATTCGCGCGCGTATTGCGGATCGGTGTGCGGATTCGTCAGGAGGGCGTAGGTCGGCATGCCGGTCACGGCGTGGTTCGTGCCGCGCAGGCGAGCGTACATCGCGCCCATGCTATGGCCGAGGATCGCCTGGCCGTTGGTGTCGGTGCCACCGGTGAGAACGTGGCTGATGGCCTGCTCGTGGTTACCGATCGGATGGCGGAACGATTTCACGACGGCCATGTTGCGCGCGTGCTGGGCGAGATGCGGGAAGGTGCCGCCGAGCGTGATGCCGGGCACGGTCGTCCTCACTTCGCCCGTGACGGAACAGTAGGGTTCGAGCGCGCCCATGTTGGGGTTGAACGTCTCGATGTGGCTCGCCCCGCCGCCGAGGAAGATCAGCACGATTGATTTATCGCGCAGAAATCCGGATTCGCTCGCAGCCCGAGCTTTTTGCTCGAGCAGCCACGGCAGCGTCAGGCCGCCGAGGCCAAGGAAGCCCGCCTTGAGAAAATCGCGCCGCGTATTGCCCTGGCAATCGCGCGAACCAGTTTTCGATTGAATTGTCAGCATGGATATACCCCCTCAACAATATATCGAACCAGCCGTTTGCGGCTTAATGATTGAACAGAAACTCCTCCGAGTTCACCAGCACCCACAAAATATCCTCATACGCCGCGCGCACATCCGGTTGGCGTTGCAGGTGCGCCACGAGCAACTGCGCCTCGCGCATGCCCGGCTCGCGCGCGAAGGCGACCAGATAAAGTTCGCGGATCTTCTCCTCATGCGAGCGTTTGTCGGCAACGATCGCGGCGAGCCGTTGCCCCGGCGTGACCTTGCTCTTGGGGGCCGCCTTCTTTTCCTTGGGATTCGCCGGCTTGCCCTTGGGCGCGTTGCCGCTGATCTTGGCGAGCACCTCATACGAGTTCATCAGGTGCAGCATTTGCGCCAGGCTGACATCCGAGGCCCGCTCGCATTCGCACGCACTCGACGCATCGGGCCGTCCAAAGACCGTCAGGAAGTACGATTCGAACGCCTGGTCAGGCAACTGCACCGCCCGTGTCCCGGCCGGCACACCGGGGAATTCCGACTTTGCCAGCGTCACCTGGTCGATCGCGTCGAACAGCACCTCCGCGTTCAACCGCCGCGGCGTGAAGCGCGAGAAATTTTGCCTGTCCGTCTTGTTCCATTCGTTGGGCACGGAGTCAAGCTGATACGTCGTCGAAACGCAAATCGCGCGCACCAGCTTCTTGAGGTCGTATTGACTGTCGACAAAGTGCTTCGCCAGCCCATCGAGCAATTCCGGGTTGGTCGGCGGATTCGTCATGCGGATGTCGTCCTCGGGTTCCGTCAACCCGCGGCCGTGGAAATGCTTCCAGTAGCGATTGACGAGCGCCTTGGCGAAATACGGATTGTCCTTCGCGGTGACCCATTCGGCCAGCTTCAGACACGGATCGACGTCGCCTGGCAAGTCCAGCGGCTCTGTGGCGAGCGCAGTCGGCTTGACGCTGAGTTTGGTACGGGGGTTGACAGCCTTGGCGATACCTTCCGAATGATGAATATTCGTCAACGGCGGCGGCGCGCCCTTCGGTTGCTTTGCCCCCTTCGCGAGCGGCGCCGGCTTCTTGTACGTCAATTGCCCGAAAAACGCTGCCATGCCGTAATAGTCCTGCTGGCTCCATTTTTCGAGCGGATGATGATGGCAACGGGCGCACTGGATGCGCGTGCCAAGGAAGAGCTGGCACACGTCCTCGACCTGCGCCGGCACGTCCCTCACCTCGCGATACCACGTCACCGGCGGCGTCGCGATCTCCTCACCCGAAGCCGTCAGGATTTCACGCACGAACTGATCGTACGGTTTGTTTTTGTGCAGGCTATCGCGAATCCAGGCGTGGAAGGCGAAGGTCGCCTTGCCGTCATCCCTGGTATTGGGCCGCTTGTTGCGCAGGACGGCGTTCCACTTGCCCGCGAACAGGTCCGCGTAATCGGAGCTGGCGAGCAGGCGATCGACGAGCTGGTCGCGTTTGTCGACAGCCTTGTCCGCGCGGAACGTCTGCGTCTCTGCGAGCGTGGGCAGCCGGCCCGCGAGATCGATGGTGACGCGGCGCAGGAATGTCGCGTCGTCGCACACCGGCGAAGGCGGCAGGCCGAGCTTCTGCCATTGCTTGAAGACGGCGTCGTCAATGAAGTTCTTCGCCGGCGGCAGCTTCGCCACGTCCTTGCCGAGCGGCACGGTCGCGCGGAAAACATCGACGTGCGTCTGGAAGCGGACCATGATCGCCGCAGCGCCCGTCAGTTCGTGCGTCGCGACCAGCCCCGTTTCCGAGACGTGGGCGGTCGCGCTGTCATTGGACTCGAATTGCGTGAGACGCGTGACATCCCTGGTCGTGCCGTTGGAATAATGGGCGATCACAGCCAACTGCTGCGCCCCGCTGCGTGCGAGCACCCGTTCCCGCGGCGACACTTCGATACGCTGGACAATCGGGTCATCAGGCCGACCGAACGGCGCCGCCTGCTCGATCCAGCGTTTGATAATGCGATAGTGCGGCGAATCGCTCCTGAGCTTGATGCCGCCGCCGTGAGGCATCGCGCCTGACGCTTTGGCGAGGAGCAGGCTCAAATCCGGAACGGTTAGCTGGATGCGCCGGCCGCGCGCTTCCTTGACGATGAACTCGTAATCTTCTTCCGGCTCAAAGCCCAGGAGCGAGAGCTGGAAGCCATTCTGTCCGCCCGATTTGCCGTGGCAACCGCCGGAATTGCAGCCAAGGCGCGTGAAGATCGGCACGATGTCGTTCTTGAAGTTGATCGGCACATCGTTGGCGATGTTGGTGACGGTCACATCGATTTGAGAGGACAAGCTTCCCGAAGTGGCGCGGATGGTTGCTTTGCCTTCTTTGAGCGCGGAGACGTAGCCGGTCTTGTCGATGGCGACAAGATCCATTGGTGAAACGTCGTATTGCACTTGATGGGTCAGATCGCGTCCCATGCCAGTGACGATGAGTTGCGCGCCGGCGTCGCGCCCGGAGAGCACGAGTGACTTGGGAGTGATGGCCAGGGAATCCTGCGCGCGCGCGATCGAAGGCGTGAGTAGAGCGCAAAGGATCAAGAGGCGTGGCAGATGATTCATCGTGCGTTTCGGCAGGTATTGTGGAGGGACTCGGTGGCAGGATTACAGCGCTGGATTTAGTGTATCTAACCCCATTCCGCGTGGTTGGTTTCTTTTTGTTGAAATCCGATCCTTGCCAAATATACCTTAGTACACTCCTGGGCCACCTTACTTTCGTCATGACCGGAACTTTCAGCACGGTTCGTGGTTGAAGGATTGTTTCCCCCCCCACTTCCGTTCTCTCTGGAGGTTTCCATGTTCCGTTCCATGCTCGTCGGCTCCAGCATCCTGTTGCTCAGCTTCAACTTGATCCTGGCCGACACCTACAAGGCCAAAATCACGGGCGTCGATGACGAAAAGCGCACCGTGACGTTCGAGGTCGATGGCAAAGACAAGACATTCAACCTCACCAAGGACGCAAAGATCTTCACGACCGGCAAGGCGAAAAAAGGCACGCCGGCGCCCGAGATCTTGATTACGCTTCCCGCCGTCAAGGACAAATCCGCGACGGTGACGACGGACAAAGTCGATGGCAAGGAAGTGGTGACGACGATCAAGCTTGAGGAAACGAAGAAGAAAAAGAAGAAGGACGTGAACTGACGCCGTATTCGTTTAGCGCTCGCCTGGCGCCAGGCGAGCGCTAAACGAAATTCGCTTACTTACTTGGACGATTCGACCACATTCGTGTGGGCCATGTTCGCCCCCCAGGTGTACCAGCCCGTGAAGCAAGCGTCGCCGGTGTTGATGCAGACGATCTTGCCGTCCTGCGTGCCGACGTAGATATGAATTGCCGCTTGCGGCGGGCGCCTTGTCCCCCGCGACGGCCCCTTGAGCGACCAACTCCTTGCTCAACCCTTCCGCAGGCAATACAGGTATTCCTGCGTCCGAATCAGCATGTCCCCGTTGCTGGCGGCGGGGCTGGCGTTGATCGCGCTGGTATCCCCCAAATCGTTATGCGCCAGGACGGTCATCTTGTCGTCGGCGGAGAGAACGTAGGCGCCCTGGTTGCGTGTGAAGAGATAGATCTTGCCGCCGGTGACGATAGGCGACGAGTAGAGATTCGAGATACCGTCGAGGCGGTTCTGCGCGAGCACCTCTCCGGTGTTGCGGTTCATGCAGGTGGCCTGACCGCTGAAAAAAAAGAGGCGTTCGCCGATCAGTAGCGGCGAGCAGTAGCTGGCGCCCACTTTGGAGTTGCTCCAGAGCACGTGCGTCTTGGTCACATCGCCGCGGCCGCCCGCCCGAATCGCCGTCGTGGCCTTGAGGCCGAAGTTGCTCCCCATGATGTAAAGCACGTCTTTGGCGACGAGCGGCGTGCTGCTGACATAGCCGCCGATCGTTTCGCATTGCCAGAGTTGTTTGCCGGTCTCGGCATCGAGGCCGTAGACGCCTTCTTGGCCATTGAGAACGATCTCCGGCCCCTTGGCGGTCTCGGCGATGACGGGGGTCGCCCAGCAATCGCCGGGGATCTTGGCACGCCAGACCGTCTCGCCCGTGTCCTTGTCGAGGGCGAAGAGTGCGCCCGCCTCGGTCGTCTGGTTGACGAGCAACAGCTTGCCGTACATCGACGGGCTCGAGCCGGAACCGAAGGAGTTGAGATATCTGCCGAGTTCGCGTTTCCAGATCTCCTTGCCGTCGAGATCGAACGCGAACACGCCGCCGCGGCAGAAGTTGACGTAGACGCGCGCGCCAGCGATGAAAGGTGTGCCGGTCGCGAAGCCGTGCTGCAACAGATGGCCAGAGTAATTGTTCTCGGGCTGCGGCGCGGGGCGTTTCTGTTCCCACATGAGCTTGCCGGTCTTGCGATCGAGACAGAGCAAATGGCGTACGATCTCCTTAGCCTTCGTGCCGGTGAAAGCGGTGACGAAGACGCGCTCACCCTTGACGACGGGGCTGGACGCGCCTGGTCCCGGCAACTTGAACTTCCAGGCGACGTTCTCGGTGGGCCCCCAGCGAATGGGATAGTCGCCCGCGTCGGCGTGGCCCTGATGCGCGAGGCCGCGGAAGCCGAGCCAATCGGCGTGCGCAGGGCTGCAAGTAAGCAGAAGGGTGAACGCGATTAAGAACGAAGTTCTCATGACCAGGGCCTCGCGGCGAGATTTTAGGCGGCTGGTTCTGGTCTATGGGGCAGACATGGAAACGTAAAGCAACGCGACGCGCCGTGTGTATCAAGTTGCGCCGAAAATGCTCCCCGTTAACGGGCAAACTCCACCGAGCGCGTCTCGCGCACGACCGTCACCTTGATCTCGCCGGGGTAGTTCAACTGCTGCTCGATCGACTTGGCGATTTCGCGGCAGGTCTTCAACGCCTCGCTATCGGAAAGCGTCGCGGCGTTGGCGATGACGCGCAGTTCGCGCCCAGCCTGGATCGCGTAGGCGTGCTCGATGCCGGGGAAGCCCTGGGCCAATGCCTCCAACTCTTCGAGACGCTTGACGTATTTTTCCAAGGTCTCGCGGCGGGCGCCGGGCCGAGCCGCCGAGATGGCGTCGGCGGAGGCGACCAGCACCGTGTAGATGTGATCGACCGTCACGTCGTCGTGATGGCCGATGATCGCGTGCAGCACTTCCTTCGAGGTCTCGCCGTAGCGTTTGGCTAATTCGGCGCCGATCTTGGGATGCCCGCCTTCCATCTCGTGATCCGCCGCCTTGCCGACGTCGTGAAGCAAACCGCAGCGCCGTGCCAATCGCCCATCGAGGCCGAGCTCGTCCGCCATCAGGCCGGTGAGATAGGCGACTTCGAGGCTGTGGTTGAGCACGTTCTGGCTGTAGCTGGTACGGAACTTGAGCCGGCCCAAGAGGTGGACGATCTTCTCGTGGATGTGGCCGACGTTCGCTTCCATGACCGCGGCCTTGCCGATCTCCATGATGTTGCGATCCATCTCTTCCTGTGATTCCTTGACGACTTCCTCGATGCGCGACGGATGGATACGGCCGTCCTGGATAAGCTTGCTCAAAGAGATGCGGGCGACCTCGCGGCGGACATTGTCAAAGGCGCTGACGATGACGACGCCGGGCGTGTCGTCCACGATGACATCGACGCCCGTCGCTTTCTCGAAGGTGCGGATATTGCGGCCCTCGCGGCCGATGATGCGGCCCTTCATGTCGTCGGACGGGATATCGACGGTGCTGACAGTCGTGTCGGCGGTGTGCTCGGCGGCGTAGCGGTGGATGGCGGTCGCCAGGATGCGGCGGGCCTTCTCCTCGCTGACGGATTTGATCTGCTCCTCTTGCTTCTGGATGCGTGAGGCGACCTCGTCGGCCAGTTCGCGATCGATCCGTTCGAGCAGCAGCTTCTCGGCCTCGTCGCGCGACAGGCCGGTGATCTCGTGCAGCTTCTTCGTCTCTTGCTGGACCAGCACCTCGGCTTCCTTGATTTTGATTTCCAGATGCTCGCGGCGTTCGTGGTGTTTTTTCTCGGAGTGCTGAAGATGCTTTTCTTTCTTGATCAGTTCCTGATTCTGCTGTTCGAGCGAGTCCTCCTTCTTTTCGAGCCGGCGTTCCTGGTCTTTTTGTTGATTGCGTGTCGCGTCGGCTTCGCGATTGAAGTCCTCGCGCCGCTTGAAGAATTCGTCCTTGGCCTTGAGTTCCGATTCCTTGACGATGTTCTCGGCATTGCGTTCTGCCTGGCTGATAAGCTCCTTGGCGCGCACGTCGGCGCTGTGGAGGTTTTGGCTTTCGAGCTTGCGCAGCCAGAAAAAACATGCAGCAACGCCGAGCGCCAGTGCTGGGACGGCGCCTACGACGATGGACAGAGAATCCATGAAGGCCACTCCCGATCGTGGCCCGCGCGTGTGATGGGAACGACGTTTAGCCCCGCGTCATAGACGCGGGTGGACTGCATACCGACCGTCCGCGTCTGCGACGCGGAGCTAAACATTACTGGCAATCAATCGCGCCGAAACAGAGAAGACCGAGGACACAGGGTTAGATCGGCGCGACTCGGTGGAGGAGCCATGATCGGATAATACCACCAGGGCAGTGCCGACGTCAAGAATCGCCGCGCCGGTCGCTGCGCCAGGGCAGGCGTCGGCCGAACGGCGAGTCGATACATCATCTCGAAACACTTGGGATCGGACCAGAGAATGAATCCGGCCACGATCAAAAGCGCCAAGAAGAAACCCAAGAGTGTCAAAAGCATCATATGTAGCTCGGTGCAGGTTTCGGCGGTTGATACCTTCCCACAGCAAACGTTACCTTCATATCCGACCCCTCTCCCAAAAAGGCGAGGGGCGAAAGGAAAGCGCGGACCGTTCGATGCGATACCGTTAACCACCCCCATCCCTGGAACCTATTCGGGCCATTCCACGAACGGCCACTGGGGTCCTCCTGCCTTGGGGACTCCTGGAATTATCTTATTATGATGGAGGCAGGAATCCCAGGTCAACAAAAAAGAACAGCCGTGAGTGGATTTTTGTCACTTTTTCGCGCGGACCGTCCTTACAATGTGGCGCGACGCTCTGCATCGCGAATCACGACGCGGAGCGTCGTACCACAATCCATACTGGGAACGATCAACATCTTGCTGGAGACATCATGAATCTGCGTGCCTGGATTCTGACAACGATAACCTGGTTCGCGCTCAGCATCAACCTCGCGCTCGCACAAACGGGCCCCACCGAGCACAAGGTCGCAGCCGCGACACGCCTCGACTGGGAACTTGCTAGCCGTGGCTTCCCGCTCAAGGAAGCGAAGCTGCCGGCAGGGTACGATTCCACCAAGCAGAAATATCAACTCTACGTGCCGAAGGGCTACACGAAGGACAAACCCGCCGGCCTGGTGCTCTTCATCTCCGCCGGCGATAACCCGACCGGCTGGACGAACTGGCAGAAGTTCTGCGAGTCCCAGGGGGTCTTCTTCGCCTGCCCCTACGGCGCCGGCAACGGCACCCCAGCCGGGCCACGCACGCGCATCATTCTCGATGTCCTTGACGATGTACGCCGGCAGTACCAGATCGACCCCGATCAAACCTACGTCACCGGCTTCTCCGGCGGCGGACGCATGGCCTGCGCGATCGGCTTCGCGCTCCCGGAATACTTCGGCGGCGTCATTCCGTTGTGCGGAACCAATCCGATACCCGGCCCGGCCTGGCAACGGCATCGCGTCGAGGAGCGGTTGTCCGTCGCCTTCGTCACCGGTGCGAAGGACTTCAATCGCAAGGAAAATGAAGAGTACATGTTCCCTTGGTTCCAGGAAATTAACGTCCGCTCGAAGCTCTGGGTCATGCCGAACGCCGGGCACGTCATCCCGCCCGCGGCGACCGTCGTCGAGATCCATGCCTGGTTGGCCGAAGACCTCGATCGTCGACGCAAGGGCGCGCGTAAGCTTGCAGTCGGACCCGATGATACGCCCAGCCCTGTCGAACAATCGAAACGCTGGCTCGAATCGGCGCAGGACGACCTCAAGTCGCCCGCCCGCACCTATCGCGGCATCGCATTGTTGCAAGGCGTCACCCAGCGCTGGCCGAAGTTCGACGCGGGCAAGAAGGCCCAGGGTTTGCTGCGCGCTGCCGTGAGCGACGACAAGCTCCTCGCGCTCATCGAAGTGCAGGGTACCGAGGACGAGGTGAAGTCGGTCTCCGCTCAAGCGAAGGCCCTCGAACGCTTCGGCAATGTTCCCAAGGCGATCGAAGCCTGGGGCCTGCTCGCGATGAACTACGAGGGGACACCGATCGGCCGCGCCGCATTGGACAATATCAAGCGATTAAGGGGCAAATAGCCGCTCGCCGTTCAGCGCTCGCATGGCGTTGGGCGAGCGCTAAACGACAAGCGGCATGAGTTGCGTTTCCGTCGCCTTTGCGGTTGGCAAGATATGACCTCCAAATCCCACGTCCTCTACGACGGCGCTTGCGCCTTTTGCTGCAAATCGGTCGAGCTGCTGAAGAAGCTCGACTGGCTCGGCAAGCTCGCGTACGTCAACGTGCGCGATGAAACGCAGGCATTCCTCAAGGCGCCGCCCGTCGCGGGCGCCCCGCTGCTCGAACAGATGCACGTCCTGACGCGCGACGGGCAACGCCTCCACGGCGGCTATCACGCGATCCGCTTCATGGCCTGGCGGCTCCCCGCAGCCTGGCTGGTTGCGCCATTCTTGTATTTGCCGGGCATGACCTGGCTCGGTCAGAAGATTTACTTGTGGATCGCACGCAACCGCTTCAAGATCGTGCCGTGCGAACATGGCGTGTGTTCGCTGCCCCATAAAGATTGAGTCGCTTGCGGTTTGAGATGATACAACAAGGGATACCATCCTCCTTGTTGAGACATCCCCATGGCACGACGCGCGATCCAGCTCCTCACCGACGGCGAATCCATCGACGAAACCTACATGGTCACGGACAAACAGCTCCGCACCAATCGCACCGGCAACTTCTATCTGCAGGTCGAGCTGCGCGATCGCACCGGTCATATCATCGGCCGACTGTGGAACGCCAACGAGCCGCAATTTCGCTCCTTCAGCGAAGGCGATTTCCTGCGCATCAAGGGCAAGGTGCAGCTCTTTCAAGGCTCGCTGCAAGTTCTCTTCACGCAGTTCGAGCGCGTCGATCCGAACAAGATCGCCCTGGAAGAGTTCGTGCCGCGCGTCGAGCAGGACATCGGCAAGCTCTACGATCGCCTGAAACAGCACCTGCTCAAGCTCGGCGATCCGCACCTGCGCGCCCTCGCGGAATGCTTCTTCATCGACGACCCGTTCGTGACCGCGTTTTGCAGCGCTCCCGCCGGCATTCGCAATCATCATGCATACATCGGCGGTCTGCTAGAGCACGTCGTCACCATGCTCGATGCCGCCAGCGCGCTCGCCCCGCTCTATCCCGAATTGAATCGCGATCTGCTCCTGATGGGCGTCTTCCTGCACGACATCGGCAAGGTCCGCGAACTGAGCTACGACAAAGTGCTCGGCTACACCGACGAAGGCCAGCTTGTCGGCCACATCGACATCGGCGTCGAGATGCTCAACGAGAAGGTCGCGAAGGTTCCCGATCTGACCGGCGAACCGTTCCCGCGCGAGCTGTTCCTGCGGCTCAAGCACATGATCGTCAGCCATCACGGCAGCTACGAATTCGGCAGCCCGCGTTTGCCGCAGACGCCGGAAGCGATCGCGCTGACGCATCTGGACAATCTCGACGCCAAGCTGCACGTGTTCCTGCGCGACATCCGCGAGGACAAGAACACGACATCCGCGTGGACGCCGTACAACCAGAGCCTGCAGCGGCGTTTGTTCAAGGGGCTGCGCGAGGGGTCGGAGCCGGTGGCGGATTGATCAGAGAGTGCCGTCTTGCTTTCCAAGATCCTCGTGCAAGCCCGACCGTGTATAATACGAAGGCGGGAGGAGTAATTACATGGCGGAAAAAGCTCTTACAAATATCGACGTGGCGCTGATTGCCCTACTACAACTTGGCGGTTTCGAGAGGAGAGTTCACACCGAGCAGGTCGCCGTGAAAGCATTCGAGCTTGATCCTGCTCGTTTTGGTTGGCGTCTCAAGGAATTTCGGGAAAAAGGTTTCCCTGACAAAGAGCCGGTTCGGATAGCACTAATGGACGCGGCAAAAGAAAAATATGGCGCACTGGTCGATGGACGGAGCGGAGTTGAGAGCAGCGGGAAAGACGCCGACGGATGGACGTTCACGCCCGCCGGCGCAAGATGGATTCGTGAACGGGAAGCGAACATCGGTCGTAGGCTGGGACTTCAAAAATCAAAACTGCCGCAGACAGAGACAGCGCGATTCGTGAAGCAGATAAAGAGCCAGCCGCTTTTCACGTCGTTCAAAGAAAACCAGGAATTGGTAGATGAGAGCCCGTTCGCGTTTACGGACATGTTGAACGTAAGTCCGGACGCCTCGCGAGCAGTAGTTAACAGAAAATTCCAACGCTTGCGCTCCACCGCAGAATTGAGCGGTGATGACGAGGTCTGCGGGTTCCTTGAAGCCTGCGCACGGAGATTTTCGGCACTACTGTCCAACAATCGTGTCGAGCACAACAGCTAGGGGACGGAGAATGAAACCGAAGGTCGGGCAAGCCGTCGATATTCAAACCGACATTAGGTACATTAAGCACAACCGCGAATATGCGATTGGCGATGTGTATGATGCGCTCGTAGAACTTATCACCAACTCAGACGATTCCTACAATCGGCTCTTTCGCAAAGGAAAACGGGAACAAGATGGCGGGCCAATCATCATCGGCCATCTTGAACAGCGGAAGGGAGAATCATCGTATCTGGAGGTGCAAGATAACGCAGAAGGGATGAATAGCGACGACATGTTTCGGTCGCTCGGCAAGATCGGCGCCCGTGAAAGTGCGGAGGGCAACCGGGGATACATGGGCCGCGGTGCGAAGGATTGCACGGCGCTCGGACAGCTTACATACCAGTCGGTGAAAGACGGCCGGTTTTACCAATGCAAACTCACGCATGATCTGAAATACGTGCTTGAAGTAGACGGAAAGGCCGCAACCAAACAACGTCGCAAGGAACTTGGCATTATTGATGGAAATGGAACCCTAGTCACTTTAGAACTCGGCGACCACGTCCGGCTACCACGTTTCGACAACCTTGCCATAGATTTGCCATGGCATTTCGCGCTTCGCGATATCGCCTCTGTAGACTCTGCGTCCTCTCTCTTTTTGCGGAAGCTGAAAACCGATGAGTCGCAACAGCTGATTTTTCGCGCTCCAGAAGCGAAATTGATCGTTGACGAAAAATATGAGATACCGGGGTATCAGGGTGTTTTTGCATGGCTACGAATATGGCGAGCCGAGGAACCGCTCGACGAAAACACCCCGCGATTTCAGCGTTATGGCCTGATTGTCAAGGGAGCCCGCGCTGTACATGAATGCAGTTTGCTGACAGACGAATTGAAAAAATCACCGAATGCAAGGAAATATTTTGGTCGCGTCGATTGTCCATACCTGGACCAACTCCTGCAGGAATACGAAAAGCGGCTCAAGACGAGTGCTCGACATCCTGTGGAAAATCCGTGCCTGTTACTCGATCCCAACAGGCGGTCGGGCTTGGAACGCCGGCACCCATTCATAAAAGCAATGTTCGAAACGCCTATTAGCCGCCTACAGGCCTTGGTTGCAAAGGATACAGACGAAGAAAGAGCTCAACAACGCGAGGTAGCAAACGAAGAAACAAAAACACGCCTCGAAAAACTCGCGCGGCTCGCCGGACAATTCCTGCGTGATGAACTCGAGGACGTAGACATCGCCGGTGACGGAGAGGATGTTGATGCGGACGATTTTGCAAAAAAGGGCGCGTTCATTTATCCCAACTACCTGAACTTACCGGTGGGGAAGGAACGAACTCTTACTCTTTATGTGCATCGTTCGGCAATTCGAGACTCCGGCCGACCGATTACCGTCGTGACGGACAACGATCAAGCCGTTGAAATCGACGGATCGCCGATAAATCTCCGGCCTCACCGCGACAAAGATGACCAACTCGTCGCAACCTTCAAGATACGTGGAATCCAGGTCTGTAGCCGTGTGCGTCTCGCGGCGGTTGGAGAGGGACTTCCGAAAGCCGAGGCGCTTGTGCAGGTCGTGCCCAACGTGATTGAAGAACATGATTTCCGCACACCGCTCGAATTTGAGCGTGACGAGTATCGCGTGCGTCTGGGACGTCGTAAGACGATCCGTTTGCTTGCCAAATACCCAGAAGTGGTTGCTACGGAAACCAGGGTAGACATCAAGTCTGAGGATAGCGAGAAAGTTGCAATACGGGGCAGATGCATTCTTGTGCCAGTGGTCGGATCGAACTATGCCGAGGCAAGTATCATCCTCGAAGGTAGGACCCTGCGGTCACGATGCCGAATTGTCGCAGAATTAGGTGGCCACCAGGCGGTCACCACTATCCGAGTAATAGACACTAAAGAGGAGGAGGGTGTCCCACTGAAATTCGAATTGAGGGATCAAGATTTCGGTCACTTTCGCGCTATGTGGGCGACTCTTGAAGGCAAGGCCAACCTTCTTCTCATTTCAGCTCGGCACAAATCTCTGGCGCGATACTTGGGACCAAGTCCAGGTTTTGAAGGTCAGGACTCACCGCATTTTCGAGTTTTGCTTGCTGAGATCGTTGCGGAGCGAGTTTGCAGAAGATTGTTGGAAGAAGAGGCGAAGCAACGGCCTCGCGATTTTGAATTCTCGGCGACGTCTCATGAAGTAATCGATGAGGTTTTCGGGTATTTTGCTCGGCGAATGCGCGAGTTCCTGCCGCGCGCGCACGCCGCGATGTTGAGCGAATCCGAACTCCGTGCGCGAACCTGACGGCGCCACATCATGTCATATTAATATTCACAACGTCCGCGCACGCTTCCGGCGTGGCGGCCAAACCTCACGAGACAACATGTCCGACCTGCAAACCCGCATCCTCAGCACACTCGCCCATCCCAGCTACCACCCGCTCAAACCCAAAGCGCTCGCACGCAAACTCGGCATCATCGGGTCGGCGGCCAACGACTTCCGCGACGTCATGAAGGCCCTTATCGATCAGGGCCGCATCGAGGTCGGCAAAGGCAATCTCGTCCGTCTCCTCGGTGGGCACGGCACCCTCACCGGCATCTTTCGCAAGGCCAACGCCGGCTTCGGCTTCGTCCGCCCCAATCCCGACGAGGGGCACCAGTTCAACGAAGTCTTCATCCCCGAAGAGGGCATCCGCGACGCCGCGACCGGCGATGTGGTCCTTGTCCGTCTACGGCAATCGCGCAAACAGCACGAACGGGGGCCGCGCGGCGACATCATCCAGGTGCTCGAACGCGCCACCCGTCAATTCGTCGGCACCTACTTCACGCGCGACGGGCTCTTCTACGTGCGCATCGATGGGACCGTGTTCGCCCACAGCGTCCTCGTCGGCGATCCCTCGGCCAAGGGCGCCAAGCCCAACGACAAGGTCGTCGTCGAGATGCTGCGCTTCCCAACCGCCGACGAACGCGGTGAAGCCGTCGTCATCGAGGTGCTCGGCGCCCACGGCAAGCCCGGCGTCGATACGTTGTCGGTCATCCGCGCTCTCGGCCTGCCCGATGCGTTTCCGGAAGACGTGCTCGAGGAAGGCCGCCAGGTCGCGGCACGCTTCACGGACGAGATCCCGCCAGGGCGCGAAGACTTCACCGACTGGCTGACGATTACGATCGATCCCGTGGACGCGCGCGATTTCGACGACGCGATCTGCCTGATGGTCGATCCCAAGACCAAGCATTGGATGCTGGGCGTACACATCGCCGACGTCGGCCATTTCGCGCCGCTGGGGAGCGCGCTCGATCGCGAGGCACGCCGGCGCGCCACCAGCGTCTATTTGCCGCAGCACGTTATTCCGATGTTTCCGGAGATCATCTCCAACGGTCTGGCAAGTCTTCAGCAGGGCAAAGTCCGTTACGTGAAAAGCGCGATCATGGACCTGACGCCGACCGGGCAGAAGACCGACGTACGTTTCGCGAACGCCGTCATCAAGACGCGCCGGCGCTTCACCTACGAGGAAGTCTCCGCGGTGATTGCCCAGGAAGAAGGCCGCACGCCCGACATGACGCCGCCGGAGATCGACGCCGACGTGCGCGAAATGCTGCTCAAAATGCGCGACCTGGCGTTGATAATGCACAAACGCCGCATCAAGCGCGGCGCCCTGGAACTGGCGATGCCGGAGATCGCGCTCGAATACGATTCGAACGGGAAAGTCTCCGGGGCCCATTTTCGCAAGCACGACATCAGCCATCAAATCGTTGAAGAATTCATGCTCGCCGCCAACGAATCGGTCGCCGAGCATCTCGATCGCAAGGATCTCTACTTCCTGCGCCGCGTTCATCCTGCGCCGGAGCCGACCAAGCTCAAGAATTTCGCCGAGTTCGCCCGCATCCTCGGCTACAAGGTCAAGCGCGAAACCGATCGCTTCGGTCTACAGCGCGTGCTGCAAGACTCGAAGGACAAGCCGGAGATGCACGCGGTCCATTACGCTCTTCTGCGTAGTCTCAAGCAGGCGACGTACAGCCCGGTGAAGGACGATCACTACGCGCTGGCGAGCGAGAACTATTGTCACTTCACGTCGCCGATCCGCCGCTATCCCGACTTGCAGGTGCATCGGCTGCTCGATCACCTGATCAAGCGCGGCAAAGCCTCGAGCAATCTCGACGAGCTGACGGTTCTGGGTGAGCATTGCAGCAAGATGGAACGCCGGGCGGAGAGCGCCGAACGCGAGTTGGTCAAGCTGCGGCTGCTGGTGCACGTGAGTGAACGCATCGGCACCGACTTGAAAGCGGTCATCACCGGCGTCGCGGACTACGGCTTCTACGCGCAGGCGGAGCCGCTGCCCGTTGAGGGGTTGGTCCACATCAGCACGTTGCCGGACGATTATTACTACTTCGACGAAACCTCGCACAGCCTGGTAGGACAGCGCACGGAGCGCCGTTTCCGGCTCGGTGACAAAGTGGAGGTGACGGTGGTGCGCGTCGATCTGCAGCGGCGGCAGCTTGACCTGCGCATTAAAGGGACGATGGGGAGTTTGCCGCCGGTGAAGCGGCGCAGGTGATTCGATTCGCTTGACCCACACGTCTACTCTGGTATCATTCAATCCAGGCTCTTGGACCAATTCAGGGATATTGCAATGAGTACCCCTTCCGTCTTCGATCTAAGTCCTTCCGAAAAATTGCAACTCGTTCAGGATCTTTGGGACGACCTTGCCGCCAGTCCCGATGACGTGCCGATTCACGATTGGCAGAAGGAAGAACTCGCCCGGCGGAAGGCCAACTTACAAAATAATCCGGCGTCAGGGCTGTCGTGGGAGGAAGTGAAGCGTCGCATTCGGAGCCGCCATGGCCGCTGACTTGGTGATCGCGCCGGAAGCCGAGTCGGACATCGACGAGGCCTACACGTGGTACGAAAAGCAACGTGTCGGTCTCGGAGAAGAGTTCTTGACCAGCGTCGATGCGGGCATCGAGTTTATCTGCCGCTTCCCCAAGATCGGCAAGGTCGTTTTCAAAGACTACCGCCGCGCATTGGTGCGGCGGTTCCCGTACGCAGTCTTCTATGAATACACCGGCGACGCGGTGATCGTCTATTGCGTGATGCACACGTCGCGTGATCCGAAGAAATGGCGTGAACGATTGCCTTGACGATCGCGAGGCTGGATTTGTTGAACGTTCGCGCGGCGCCGCGTGAACGCTCAACGAAGAAAACGCTACTTCTTGTCCAACAATTTTTCCAACAACCGCTCCAACTGCGGCCCGCGCGCCCGGAACGAAACCACGTTACCCTCTTGGTCGATTAGCACTGGGTACGGGATCGAATTCACCTGATAGAGGTTTGCGAGCTTGCGGCTGTCCTCGATGTTGATGCACGGCCACGGCATCTTGCGTTTCTCCATGAAGGTCGCGAGCTTCTCGTCGTCGCCGGCGCGGTCGAGGCTAATGCCGATGATCTCGAAGCCCTTATTGTGATACTTGGCGTAGGCGGCCTCCATGTTGGGAAGCTCGGCGATGCACGGGCCGCACCAGGTGGCCCAGAAATCGACGAGCACGACTTTGCCCTTGAACTTGCTCAGATCGTAGTCCTTCCCGTTGGTCAGCTTGCCGGTGACTTCCATCGGTTTGCCGATCTTGTCGAGGCTCTTGAGCGACTTTTCGAATTGCTTGCTCAGACCGGCGAGCTGCTGGTTGGGGGCGGCGCCGAATATCTTGATGTAGTCCTTGAGGACTTCGCGGGCGATGGCAACGTCGTCCTCGACTGCCATCGAAAACTGGAAGGCAAGACGCGCGTCGTTGATGGTCAGGTTTTCGCCCTGGGCCTGGAAACGCTTGGAAAGTTCCTGAACCAGGTTCGTGCGCTGGGCCGGGGGAAGCGACGCGAACTTGTTGATGCGATACTTGAGGTCGGCTTCCTTGGCTTCGGCGGCGCTGGCGGGGCCGACTTCCAGCGAGAACTTGCCGGCCTGCTTCGCCGGCAGTGTCGTGGTGATGATGCGAAACGTGCTGGTCTTGGCGGCCTTATAGATGATGCGGGAATTCAAGCCGCCGCCGCCGTCGTCGTCGTTTTCGATCGAGGTGCCGCCAGCGTCTTCGAAAAAGAGATAGGGATCGAATTGCGGATCATCGCCGGTGGCCTTGTAGTCGATACGGTAGGTTTTGCCTTGTTCGAACTGGACGGTGAAGATCTTGAAGTGATGGTTGCGGACGGCGAGATCGGTGTCGCTCAGTTCGCCGGTGAACGACGCCTTGCCATCCTTCATCGTCAGCGCGATGGTTTTGCCCTGAAAAATGCTGGCGCCGACCTTCTTGTCGCCGCCGGCGTCGGCCGTGACGCCCGTCAGCGCGAGGCCGCCCATGCCGAGCAGGAGGACCATCGACCACGAGTTGCGAATGTTGCACATATATCAGCTCCTCAAAGGGTGGAAACACATTGATGGATATTCAATCCCAGGCATGATCGCCTTGTTCTATTTCGATTCTCCTGCCGGAGCAATGTCGAGCGTGAATCTGCCCAACCGTCTCTCCTGGATGCTGGTCGCAATGACGCGGTATGGCCCCGACTCCTCCGCCTGGATTACGATGCTCGGGTTGCCGAGCTTGCCGCTGCCGCCGTCGGCCTTGAGCAAGAACCCGGCCGCGGTTTCGAGGAAGAGATAGGCGTCGAGCAGCTTCGGATCGTCGGCACGAACTTCCAGGCGATAGGTTGTGCCTTTTTCCAGCTCGACCGTGAACAGTTTGAAGCTGCGTTTGAAGACCGAAGCGTCCTTCTCGTTGAGTTCGCCGGAGTACGAGGCCTTGCCGTCCTTGAGCTTCAGCTCGATCGGTGTGCCGGCGAATCGGCTGCCGGTCAGAAGCGCGGCCTTGGCGCCGGTCTCGATGGCGTTGACGGAAAACTTGCCGGTCCTGCCGTCGAAGCTGGTGACGACGATCTTGAATGCGCCGGTTTTGGCCGGCTCATAGACGATCCGCGCATCGAACGTTGTCAGATCGAGATCGTCGTTGTACGCAACTTCCTTGTCCTCGGCGTCGAGCAGACGAAGGTAAGCGTCGAAGGACCTGCTCGCGAGGTCGATCTTGTATCTCTTGCCCCCCTCCAGCGTGACCTTGTAGACCTTGCGCGGCGACTTCGTCCGCTTGGTATCCTTCTCGTCCTCGGCCGTCAGTTCCGCGGATTTGCTGAGGATCGGCTCCGGATTTTTCTTCGGTTCGTCCTTTTTCTTCGGCTCCTCTTTCTTCTTGTCTTGCTTCTTTTCGCCGGCGCCGCTGTTCACTCCGAACACGAAAAAACCGGCCGCCAGGACAAGGCACGCCGCGATGCTGGGGTTGCGAAATCCGCACATTAGAAGCACTCACCGGAGAAGGACGGAAAAAAGGCCTGGAAGGGAATGTACGACACGGTAACGCGGAACTCAATCGCGAAACGGCAATTCGCACAATTTTGCTACGCTCAATGAACCACGGGGAGCACGGGGGGCACGGGGAATACGAGAGTGTGATTTCAGGGAGAAAGCCATCAGAACGCGGCGCGCCGAGGACGAAATGATTCACGACAATCATGAACACGGTATTTCTCTGGCGTTTCCCCGTGACCCCCGTGTCCCCCGTGGTTTACTCTCACGCCTCCGCGACGAGCACGATCAGCGAATGCGCCGCGACGTAATACACCATCTCGCTCGGCACAATTGGGCCTTCGTCGAGGCCGAGGATGTCCAACGGCGATGGCAGGGACGTATCGATCGCACGGCGCCACGCCTTGCCGTTCGGCGCGCGCGGGATGCGGAACGAGACCCCGTCCACCCAGGCGTTGCAGGCGACGTAGAAGTCGCGGTCGTTCTCGCGGCAAGTTTGCGTGCCATCAAGGCAAAACGCCAGCGTGCGGCTCGAGTGCGCGAAGTCGGGGCAGTAAGGCTCGACGCCGTGCCAGATCACGTCGGGCCGCAGACAACCGTCGGGCCCGCTGCCGCGGAAGAACTCGCGGCGGCGCAGCGCGGGATGCCGGCGGCGGAGTTCGATCAGCATCGTGGCGAAGCGGTAGAAGTCCGCGTTTGATTCGCGCAGCCGCCAATCGATCCAGCTGATGTCGTTGTCCTGACACCAGGCATTATTGTTCCCCTTCTGTGTGCGCAAGAATTCATCGCCCGCCAGGATCATGGGCACGCCTTGCGAGATCAGCAAGGTCGTCAGCAGGTTCTTGGCCTGGCGCTTGCGCAGGCGGATGATCTCCGGCTCGTGCGTCGGGCCTTCAGCGCCGCAGTTCCAGGAGAAGTTGTCGTCCGAGCCGTCGCGGTTGTTTTCGCCGTTGGCTTCGTTGTGCTTGTGGTTATAGGAGACGAGGTCCCACAGGGTGAAGCCGTCGTGGCAGGTGACGAAGTTCAATGAGTGATTCGGCTTGCGTCCCGATTGTTGATACAAGTCGGAACTGCCGCAGATGCGCGTCGCCAGCGCTCCGGTCATGCCTTCATCGCCGCGCCAGAAGCGGCGCACGTCGTCGCGGTAGCGGCCGTTCCACTCCGACCAGCGGCCGCCGAAGTGCGGGAAACTGCCGACTTGATAAAGCCCCGCCGCGTCCCACGGCTCGGCGATCAGCTTGGTGTCGCGCAGCAGGCCGTCCTCGGAGATCATCTCGACGATGGGGGGATCGACGAGCACGTTGCCTTTGCGATCCCGGCCAAAGATAGATGCGAGATCGAAACGCAGGCCATCGACGTGCATTTCACCGACCCAGAAACGCAGGCAAGTGAGGATCAACTCGCGGACGATCGGATGGTTGCAATTGACCGTGTTGCCGCAACCAGTGAGATTGAGGTAGTTGCCGCCTGGTCCGAGGAGATAATAGAGCTCATTGTCGAGTCCGCGGAAGGAGTAGGTTCGGCCGCGGTCGTCACCTTCGCCGGTGTGGTTGAAGACGACATCGAGGAAGACTTCGATACCCGCCGCGTGAAAGGCGCGAACCATTTCGCGAAACTCGCTGAGCTGGCCGTGTTCGGGACCCGCGTTGGCGTAGGCGGCCTTCGGCGCGGCAAAGGCGATGCTGTTGTAGCCCCAGAAGTTCTTCAGGCATTCGCCGGTATGTGGGTTTACGAAGACGCAATCGTCCTCATCGAACTCGAATACCGGCAACAATTCGACCGCGGAGATGCCGAGCTTTTGCAAATAGGGAATCTTGTCGATCAATCCCGCGAACGCGCCGGGCCTGGTCACGAGCGCCGTCGGGTGCATCGTGAAGCCGCGCACGTGTAGCTCGTAGACGATCGACTCCTCCAGGGGAGTCGTCAGTGGCACATCCTCGCGCCAGTCGTAGGCCCGGCGGAAGTAGAGGCTGCGGCGATGCGACCCGCGCGACGCCTGGGTTCCGTTGAAGTGATGCCCGTTGCAGCCCCAGCGCGTGCCGTCGGCGACCGCAGTGCAGCTCGGATCCAGCAGCACCTGGCTCGGATCGAAGCGATGTCCGCCGCCGGTCGGTCCATCGACGCACCAGCCGTAGCGAAAAACCTTCGGCAAATCGTGGACGTTGATGTGCCAAAGATCGCCGGTGCGGTTCTTGCGCGGGTCGAGCGGGATCTCGGCAAGAACCTCATCCCCGTCGGGGGCTTGAATGACGAGCCGAACGGAGGTGCCATGCCGGCACATGAGGACGAAGTTGATGCCATCCGCGAGCGGCGTCGCGCCCACGGGCGTCGAACGCCCGCGGGTGGTGCGGTAGGGCGCGGGAGCGGTGATGCGGAGAGCCGATGTTTCCATAATGGTCCGGCAATGCAAGCGGCGTGACGGGAGCGTCACGCGGGAGACGTTAGAGACATGATACCGCAAAATTCGCCGGCGCGAATCGTTTTCCAGTGAGAGGCGGGCGGCGATTCGTTCCTCTTGGTTGCTGCGACGCGGGGCGTCGCACCACATTGTGGCACGACGCTCCGCGTCGTGAACCGAGCCGGTCGCCTCTCCTCACCCCTTGACCTTCAGAAGCTCATCCACCGCCGCCAACACGCGCACCATCCACTCGAAGTCGGTCGGCGCAACGACCACGACGCGGAAACCGTGTTCCTGGCCCTCCATCGCCACGCCTTCGGAATCGTCCACGTGCAGGTCGATGCCGAACGCCGGCGGGTACTTCGACGGCGTGTAGCCGGGGAACTGCGATTTCTTGACATGCAGATCGTGCACGTCCTGATTGACGACGTCGGTCAGCGTCACGCCGAAGCTCTTGAACCAGCCGCGCATGTAGCGCGGCTGGCGGTATGAGGTCGTGTAGATCCAGAGTTCGCATTGACGCGCCAAAAGGGCGCGCATCAGGTCCTTGGTGCCGCGCCGTAAATTTTCGGCATAACGCCAGCGCCAGTACCACGGCACGAAGTTTTCCCTGGGTGTTGGGGCGTCATGCATCACCAGGGTGTCATCGACGTCGAAGGAGATGCGCATGGCGATTATCGTACTACATTTCGATTGCGAAAGAAAACCGCCCGTCACAAGGACGAGCGGCGTGAATTTCGACAGCAGACCATTCGATCAATCATGCTGCTGCGGCACGGCCTGCGGCGCCGGCGCAACGGTCCCCGTGCTGATGCCACGCAAGATCACGCGCGGTCGAACGAGTTCGCCGATCGACACGGGTTCGAGCGTGGTGGCAGCCGATTCATTCCCGGCCAGATCCCGCGCGATCAAACGCAGATGAGCCTGCACGCCGATCTCCTTGGCGGGCGTCCAGCGGTATTCCCCATCTGCTTTCAGACCCTTCGCGATCAGCAGCCACGGACCTTGCGGCGAAGCGGCAAACATCAGATTGACTGGCGTGTCGCCGAGGTTCGCGTCCTTTACGCTCCACTGGATGTACACATTGTGCAGTCCGGCTTCGCGGACGGAATCAATCCTCGTGAACTGGGCCGACGGCTTGCTCAGATCGACTTCGATCCAGCCATCGGGCGCATCGCCCAGGACCGGCGCGGCGCCCGCGACGCCGCGGTTCGTCGTCGCTACCAGCGTGACACCGAAGAGCCCCTCGCCCGGGAGATTGATCTCGAGCGGGCTTTGGCGCTGGGCATCCTCGCCGAGCTTGTGCCAGCTCTTGGCTAAATCCTTGGTGATCCAGATTTCGACCTTGCTGACGCCGCCCGTGCCGACGTTTTCAGTCTGATAGTCGAGGAACACTTTAGTGGAGTTGACGATTTGCCGTTTCACTGGTGCGCGATAGTTGGTCTGCTGCACCGAGTTGTCTTGGAAGCGCGGACCGTCGCTGCCGTCGGGACGCAGGCGCGTCGGCGGCAGTCTGTACGGCGTGGGAGCGGCCGAGGAGATGCCCGGCGACAGCGGCTTTTCAACCACCGGCTTGAGATCGGCGGTCGGCAGCAGCGGTACGCTGTGGATATCCAGAGGCAACGGGGGCGGTGAGTTACGCACCGGCGTTCTGATTTCTTCTGGCAGCACGGGCGCCTTGACTTGCACAGGCTTCCCACCCAACTGATCAAGGTATGCCTCATGCTGAAGGCGGTTGCCTGCCAAATCCGAGGCGCTGACACGAAGCAACCCGGTCCATAGGCAATTCGAAGGAACGCAGTAGACACCAGCAAGCCCGGCCACCGGAACCAGCGTGCGGAAAACCCTGTCACCGCCCTGGAATGTAATCTGTTGTTTGCTCAGATCGAGATTCGCGTCGTGCACCTCGCAACGGATCAGCTGCCCCTCGGACGTGATGCCCAGGTTGGTCAACTCCACCAAGGGCTTCTGCGTGTCGATGACCACGATCAAGCCGGGGCCTTCCCGCTGCACATTCTCCGGCACGCTGCGCCCCTTCCGGTCGACGGTGACCATGGCGAACCAGTACTCCCCGTCGCGCGGCGCCTTGAACTTGAAGGCGTCGCGCGAAATGTCTACCTTCTCGCGCAGCACCCACGGAGCGGCCGCACTCTCCTTCACGTACAGATGGATCTCCTTGAGCAAGCCGCGCTGCCCGGCGTTGATCACGATGGGCAAGCGAATAGTGTTCTCGTTCAAATAATTGCGCGGCGCCCGCGTCTCTTCGGGCAGCGCCTGCGCGCGCACGGTTTCTTGCATGTTGACCGATTGTGCCCGAATTGAATCAAGGCCGTTCCACGCCAGGAGGAGCCCTGTCAATGCCCCGCCGCCCATCAGAAGCTTGCACCCAAGGTTACGAATGCCCATGAGGGATCCCCCTCCCCGTTAATAGAAAACGCGCTCGCCCCGCTGCCGATTCGAGCGCATGAATACCTGCCGATGAGTGAGGAGGCAGATACTGCCAATCGGCAGGACTGTCAAGGGCCATTGCAACGGTTTGCCTCTTGCGGCTTTGCACACGAAAGCGAGTGTCGTTTTGGCAGATATTGGCACAGCGCCAGTGCCTGTGCAAATGATCCAAAATTACGCAACCGAGTGTGTTATTTTGACTTAGGTCACGGGGACCATACGGCATCCCGTTTGCTTACATTGGGATTGCCGATCGATAACACCGATCGCGCGCGGAGGTTCCTTCATGAACCAAGAACGATGCACTGAAAAATCGCTCGCGGCACTGCAATCCGCACAACGCCTGGCTGCCAAGTTCAACCATCAGCAGATGGACGTTGAACACCTGTTGCTCGCGTTGCTCGACCAGGAGCACGGCCTGGCCGCGGCGATTCTCAATAAGGCCGAGATCTCCGTCGATGCCGTCAAGATCAAGCTCCAGCGCGAAGTCGAAAAGTTGCCACGCGTCTCCGGCAGCGGCGGCAACGTTAGCATCGCCGGCCGGCTCAGTCGTCTCCTTGGCGCGGCCGAGGATGAAGCCAAGAAAATGAAAGACGACTTCGTCTCCATCGAACATCTCCTCCTGCCGATGCTCGACGACAAAGGCGCGACCGGGCGCATCCTCAAGGACTTCAAGCTCACCCACGCCAATCTCTCAAAGGCGATTCAAGAAGTGCGCGGCCATCAGCGCGTCACTTCGCAGAATCCCGAAGCGACCTACGAAGCGCTCGAAAAATATGGCCGCGACCTGAC
>SXGT01793616.1_pt1 | contig 49500 bp, 31 predicted proteins | sample 3176221 | NCBI WGS metagenome assembly SXGT01 (sample SAMN11356862, study PRJNA531348) | freshwater metagenome | isolation source: freshwater sample F1-120 | place: China: Fuxian Lake, Yuxi | collected 2017-12-25
CCCGGACGGCAAGACGATCGAAGCAGAAGCTGCGCACGGCACTGTGACGCGCCACTTCCGCGAACACCAGAAGGGCAAGCCGACCAGCACGAACCCGATCGCGAGCATCTACGCGTGGACCCGCGGTCTGATCTATCGCGGTAAACTGGACGCCACGCCCGACGTGGTGAAGTTCGCGGAGACGGTCGAGAAGGTGTGTGTGGACATGGTCGAGAGCGGGAAGATGACGAAAGACCTCGCGATCCTTATCAGCGACAAGACGCCGTACCTGACGACGGAGCAGTACCTCGACGCGGTGGACGCCGAGTTGAAGAAGCGGATGGGGTGAAAATGCGCAGTACCCGCGAGAAGTATCCGGTCTTCGCGTACACGCTCAGGATCGTGTCGCCGACCTCGAAGAAGGTGCCCGCCTTCTCGTCCTTCGAGAACGCGAGGGCCGGGTACTGCCCGGCCAGCACGTCGGCCGATTGCGCCTTCGCTTCGACTTCGTCCGACAACAAGCCGGTGGCGCCGACGTAGAAGACCCAAGAAGTCGTCAAACAGCACCTTCATGAAGTCATCGACATTCGTCACCTTCGTCTTGGCGGACAGCGTCTTGTGCTCGTAGGTCACGTCGCCATTCAGCACGTCCTTTAACGCGGGCTTCTCCAGCGGTTTGCCGGTCCTTGTGATGTGGGCTGGACGCCGCCAACTTAGCCCGTTGTAGGGGAACTGCGAGCGCTTCATCGTGAAGTTGATTGAGTGTGCAGGCGTGTACTTCGAGCCGGCAGATCGGTAGGCGATGGGTGCCGGTGCGAGCCGCGTGGCGGGTTCGTGTGTCACTCGTAAACTGAACGTGTTGTTCTCCGTCGCGAGGTTGCGCCATGCCGTTTGAGAAGGTCGAATCGTCGGTCGATTTCCCGTCGCTGGAGCGCATGATCCTGAAGTTCTGGGACAACAACGGCATCTTCGAGAAGCGGAAGTCGCTGAACGCGGGGAAGAAGCAATGGAGCTTCCTCGACGGCCCGATCACCGCGAACAATCCGATGGGCGTTCACCACGCCTGGGGGCGCACCTACAAGGATGTGTACAACCGCTACTTCGCGATGACCGGACACGATCTCCGTTACCAAAACGGCTTCGACTGCCAGGGGTTGTGGGTCGAAGTCGAAGTCGAGAAGGAGTTGAAACTTGCGAGCAAGCGCGACATCGAGAACCTCGTTCCGGGCGACCCGGAAGCGAGTATCGCGCAGTTCGTGCAAGCCTGTAAAGATCGCGTGAACAAGTTCGCGCGTGTGCAAACGGACCAGAGCATCCGCCTGGGCTACTGGATGAACTGGGACCGCACCGACGCGGACTGGGCGAAGAAGCCGGATGACCGCAAGTCGTACTTCACGATGAGCGAAGAGAACAACTATACGATCTGGTCGTTCCTCAAGAAGTGTCACTGCAAGGGTCTTATCAATCGCGGCTACGACGTGATGCCCTGGTGCGGGCGCTGCGGCGTCGGCATCTCCGAGCAGGAGATGAAGGAAGGCTACAAGCTCGTCGAACACCGCGCGTGTTTCGTGAAGCTCCCGATCAAGGGCCGTGAGAAAGAAAACTTGCTCGTGTGGACCACGACACCTTGGACGCTCACGAGCAACGTCGGCGCCGCGATCAACCCCGATCTCACATATCTGCAAGTGAAGGTGAAGGGCGAAATCTATTACGTCGCGAAGGGCGCGTTCAAACTGAATCGGATGGCGTCCTCTGGCGAGCCGGGAGTGTCAGCGACCGGAGATGAAGACGACGCGGAAGACGGCGCGAAGAAAGGCGGTCGCCCGTGGCTGAAGGAGGTTCCCAACCTCGTCACCATCGAACAACACTTCAAGGTGAAGGCCGGCAAGGGCGAGACGTATGAAGTTGTCGGCGAGGTAAAAGGGAGTGAGATGCTGGCTTGGGAGTATGTCGGGCCGTTCGATGACCTCCCAGCGCAGAACCACGAATACGGCTTCCCGGAAGAAGTCGCCAAGATCACGAAGCAGAGCGGTACGTGGCCCGCGAAGACCGCGGCGCAGGCGCACCGCGTCATCAGTGGCGGCAAGGACGTGACCGACACGGAAGGCACGGGCATTGTTCACACCGCGCCCGGTTGCGGTGCGATCGACTACCAGTGGGGCAAGGAAAATGGTCTGCCGCCGGTCGCGCCAATCGGCGACGACGGCGTGTTCGTGGACGGCTTCGGTGCACTCACCGGCAAGCACGCGGTCGATCCGAACACCGCGGACGCGGTGTTCGATAGCCTCAAGGCGCATGATCGGCTATTCGCGACGGAGCGGTACGTACACCGCTATCCGCACTGCTGGCGGTGCAAGACGGAACTTCTATATCGTCTCGTTGATGAATGGTTCATCAACATGGGGCCGAAGCACACGGAATCCGGGTTTCGCGGCGACATCATGAAGGTGGTGAAGCAAGTCAAATTCCTGCCGGAGAGCATCAACGGTCAGGCGCGTGAATATGACTGGCTCTGGAACATGGGCGACTGGATGATCTCCAAGAAACGCTACTGGGGTCTCGCGCTCCCGATTTGGGTGAACGAGAACGACCCCAACGATTTCGAGGTGATCGGCAGTTACGAAGAGTTGAAAGAGCGTGCGGTTGAAGGCTGGGCGGAGTTCGACGGGCACACGCCGCACCGCCCCTGGGTCGATCGCGTGAAGATCAAGAGCGCGAAGACCGGGAACCTGATGTCGCGCGTGCCGGACGTGGGCAACCCGTGGCTGGACGCGGGCATCGTGGGGTTCTCCACGCTGAGGTATAACCTCGACCACACTTATTGGGAAAAGTGGTATCCCGCGGACTTCATCACGGAGAGCTTCCCCGGTCAGTTCCGCAACTGGTTCTACGCACTGTTGGCGATGTCCACGATGATGGGCGACGGCCAACCGCCGTTCAAGACGCTGCTCGGTCACGGGCTGGTGAAGGATCAGTACGGCAACGCGATGAGCAAGAGCAGCGGGAACTCTATCGAGTTCGTTTCCGCGGCGGATGAAGGCGGCACGATCACGGACCCGAAGGGCAAGCCACTGCCGTTCAACGCGATCGGCGCGGACGTGATGCGCTGGCTCTACGCCCGGCAGAACCCTGCGGCCAATCTCAACTTCGGCCCGGAACCGGCGAACGACGTGCGTTCGCGCGTGTTCTTCAAGTTGTGGAACACCTACGCAATGTTCTGCAACTACGCCAACGGCGACGGTTTCGATCCCGCAATGGCGCACGTGCCGGTGGGCGAGCGCCAGGACATCGACCGCTGGTTGCTCTCAAATCTCCAGACGCTCATCAACGACGCGAACACCGCGTTTGCCACCTACGACGTGATGACGTTCGCAATCAAGACCGAAGAGTTCATCGAGGGCGATCTATCGAACTGGTATGTGCGGCGTAACAAGGAGCGGTTGCACAGCAAGAACACCGACCTTGATGACGATGGACGCAAGGACAAGAACGCCGCGTACCAGACGCTCTATACGACGCTCACGACGCTGTGCAAGTTGATGGCGCCGTGTGTGCCGTTCATCACAGAAGTGATGTGGCGGAATTTGGCGTCCCAAGGACCGCAGTCCGTGGGCGTGCGGGAGTCTGTTCACCTTTGCGACTTCCCGCGGGCCGATGAAGCGCTCATCGATAAAAACCTGTCCGACGACATGAAAGCCGTGCAGCGGGTCATCTCGCTCGGCCTTGCGGCGCGGCAGCAGGCGAAGATCAACGTGCGGCAACCGCTCGCGGAGTTGGTGGTGTCGTCCAGTTCGGAAGCGGACAAGCGAGCGGTCGCGCGGTTCCCGGACCTTATCCTCGACGAGTTGAACGTGAAGGTGGTGAGCCTACACACCGCGGCTGGCCCGCTGCTCGTCGGGGCGGCTCGGCTCAACAAGAAGGTCGCGGGCAGCAAACTCGGCGCGAAACTCAAGGAGGCGGAAGACACGCTCGGGAAGATGGACTCGGCCGACATCGCAGCGCGACTGGAACGCGGGCCGTTTGAAGTGGCCGGCGTGCCGTTGACCACTGCCGACTTCAACATCGAGTACGCGGGGCAACCGGGCTGGTGCGGGGTCGCGGACCGCGGCACACAGGTGGCGATCAGCACCACTATCACGGAATCGCTGAAGCTCGAAGGGCTGGCACGCGACATGATTCGTCAGGTACAGAACGCACGCAAGGACGCGAAGCTCGATCTGCTCGACAAGATCGAACTTCACCTCGCGACCGATGCGCCGGAACTGAAAAAAGCGATCATCGCCCACCGCGAGACGATCGCGACCGCAGTGCAGGCGACGCAGTGGGCCGATGCGCCGCTGACGGGCGACGGCGTTCACGCCGCAACCGTGAAGATCGACGGGCAACCGTTGCTGATCGTGCTGCGGAAAGCGTAAGAGACAAACGAACGCGGCCGGGACGAACCCGATCACATCGCAATGTGCCGATCGTAACGACATTAACGAGTCGCAAGTAGTGAGGTCGAAGACCACAACAGTGCAGGTCTCCGACCTCACTCCTTGCGACGGATCGCAGCGACTACTTGGAGGCGGCTTGCACACCGGTCGGCGTAAGTGTTACCGTCGAGGTTTCACCCGCGCGCACGATGACCGATTCGGTTACTCGCTCGGTGCGCCCGTCGCGAACCACTTCCGCCGTGAGTTCGTAGCGGTAGTTCTGGCCCGGTTGCAGCGCCGGCGTGCGGAACGTGCGCACCGCCCCAGTCCCGGTCGCAGCGGTGCCGTTGAAGAGCAGTTTCGCGTCCGCCGGGAGAGTCACCGACACGCGACCTTCCGTCTTCTCCTTCAGCTCGTCTTTCTTTCCGTCGTCTTTCTTTCCGTCGTCTTTCTTTCCGTCGTCTTTCTTCTCGTCGTTCGCGGGTGGCTTGTTGGGATCCTTGTACCACACGCCAAGGTACGGCTGTGCCGCTTCTCGCGGATAGTTGAAGTACCCGGCGGTGCCATGGTGGGCGTAGGACGCGAACCCGCCGCCGGCCATCCAGTTCGCGTACGGCCCCTGGCTGGAGTTGTAGTAGGCATACCACGGGTAGTACCACGCGTGGTTGTACGTGTTCGTGTACCACCCCGGCGGCATGACCGACGGCCACGTGACCGAGGTCGCGGACGGCCCCCAGTGTTGGTCCTGGGCGCTCGCGGCACCCCCAGACCACGCCCCCACTCCGACCGCAAGCGCGGCCACCAGTAACAGCCTTCGCATGACGCTTCTCCTGTTGTGAATCCGTGTTGGAATCCTGCCCCACCAACTGGATTTTGCGCTACACCCAACCGCGAACAACCGCACTTGCCCACAGTTCACCTGATTCCGCCGGCCGGACGTGCGGGTTAACACTCTGGCGCCGATTGCGGTTAGCTCCGGGAGCGATAGAACACGAAAGGAGTTGCGAGTTGAAGCCGCGTCGTGCCTTCGGCTCGCGACTCGCAACTGGCGACTCGCGACTTGCAACCTGGAGCAGACATGACCACGCTCACTACGCGGCTCGCCGACATTCAGGACAAGGTGCATTCCGGCACGCGTCTCACGTTCGACGACGGGCTGTTCTTGGATCAGAACGCGGACCTGTTCACGCTCGGCGAACTCGCGAACTTCGTGCGCGAGAAGAAGAACGGCAACGTCACCTATTACAACGTGAACCAGCACCTGAACCCGACGAACGTGTGTGTGTACCGGTGCGCGTTCTGTTCGTTTCGCGCCGACTTGAAGTCGCCTGCCGGCTACGTGATGACCGACGCGCAGATTCTCCAGCGTGCGCGAGAAGCAAGCGAACAGGGCGCGACGGAACTTCACATTGTCGGCGGACTGCACCACCTGTTGCCCTACGAGTGGTATCTGAACATCATCGCGAACATTCACACCGCGTTCCCGGACCTGCACCTGAAGGCGTGGACGGCGGTGGAGTGGGACTGGTTCGAGCGCATCACGAAGCGCCCGACGCGCGAGTTGCTCACGGAGATGAAAGCGGCGGGCCTGGGTTCGCTACCGGGCGGCGGTGCGGAGATCTTCCACCCCGACGTGCGCTCGAAGTTGTGCGACTACAAGGCCGATGGCGCGCAGTGGCTGCGCGTGCATCGCGCGTGGCACGAGTTGGGCGGCAAGTCGAACGCGACGATGCTCTACGGCCACATCGAGCAGCCGGAACACCGCATCGACCACATGGTTCGCTTGCGAGAACTACAGGACGTCACCGGCGGCTTCCAGACGTTCATCCCGCTCGCGTTCCACCCGACGAACAACCCGCTGGGCGCGAACATTCCGCGTCCGAGCGGCTTAATGGATCTCAAGGTAATGGCGGTGTCGCGGTTGATGCTGGATAACTTCCCGCACATCAAGGCGTACTGGCAGATGCTGACCGCGAAGGTTGCGCAGGTGGCCCAGAGCTACGGTGCCGACGACATCGACGGCACGGTGGTTCACGAGACGATCTACCACGCGGCTGGGAGCGACTCACCGCAGGAACTGACGGTGCGCGACCTGCGCCGTTTGATCGAGGAAGCGGGCCGCGTCCCGGTGGAACGCGACACGCTCTACAACGAAGTGGTCCGCGACAAACCCGCCGAACGCAAGTGGGCGACCGGCCGCAAGCTCGAAGTGGTGGGCTGAGCGCGTTGTCGTATGAACTATTTGGGACGTTTTGCAGGCGGGTCAGTTGCGACGGCACGACCGAACCACGTCGCCGCGATTTCGGTTCGGTTTACGTCTGGGCGCGGTACCCTCTTCAACTCTACTCTCTTCAGAGCCGGCTTGCCGCTCAGTGGGAGCAGATAATCCTCCCCGTCGCCGGTCGCACCTTTCTTCGTGATACCGACGCACGCCGACCCGTCGCGGCTGTTGCGCACGAGTGCGAGAACGGGGCATTTGACGTCGTCCCAAACAGCCGTCACCTTCCACTCCTTGCGGTCGCCTGCAGGCGGTTCGGCCATGAAAACCCGTCCGGTCATCTCGGTAACAAAGAACACACGCCCAGTCGAATCGCGGTGCGCGAAGAACGGCTCGGCAAACGGAACAGGAATCGATTCCACTTTCGCCCGAACCTTCTCGCCCTCCTTATCGGCGCGGAAGGTGACCAAATCGACGGTCTTCCGAGGTGCTCGCTGAACATAAAGCGTCCAGTCGCGATCCGATGCCGAGGGTGGGCTAAAGTCGAACGTGAACGGCGGGCGGCCGTCCTTTGGCGGTTTGCCGACTTCCGCGATCTTGACCAGATCATCTTCCTTCAGGTCGCGCGCGTACGCGGCAAGAAAGCCGCGCCGGATGGATGTCACGGTCGGGCGCGACGATCCACTGATGTACAGCCCGCTGTCGTCGAAAACGAACCCCTCGTCCTTGATTGGGTCAAGTTTCGGTTTCGGCCCACTTCCGATGACGAACCGTACTGGAACGCGGATCGCTTGGCAGCGCCAAGGGATGTGGGCCGAAGACCCTTGATCGATGAAGAAGCTCCCAAGCCAGAGCGTATCTCCATCGACCGCCCACCGCAGGGGGAAGTGATGGCCCTGATCGAACAAAAACGACTCCACGGACTGGAACACTGTGTCGCCTTTCACTCCGACGGGAGAGCGGGTGATGAGCGAGTATGTCGTAAGCGATTCGTCCTCGGTCGCCGGATCTTTTAGCGTCCAAGTGTAAACAGAATCATTGCGCAGCAGAACTTGAACCACACCGCGGGCCGGCGAATGGTTAACCTGGGCGTTCAACACGCTTATGGCAGCAACGCATACCGAAATCAGAAATGGAAACATAAAAGTATTCCTCACTCGATTTAGTCTGCGCCCCAGGACTTGCTGTAGAATGTCGCCTTGATGCTCAGCCCGGCAGGATTATCTTGAAAGAAATACACAAACCGGCGATCCTCGGCCGCATTACTGATCTTTGGCCGCAATTCCTCAGGATCCTTGAAAAAGAATGCAATCTTCTCGTCAAACTCCTGAAGCGTCGAATACGTCACCCCGAAACTCGGATCGTAATAAGTCCCACCGATATAAACCGTCACGTGGTTATTAAATAACGTCAGGGGATTCGTGTTATTTTGAGCGGGCGGCGCGCCAGTAACATTAACTTCAGCGCCAGTATTCACAGCCTCACCCCAGATGTAACGATCCGTCGTGTACGGGAATTTATACACCCCTGGCTTTTTATAAGTATTAAAGTAAGGGTAGTTTGCCGGGAATGGGTTGGGGTAGCCAGGCTGACCAGCGATTAGTTGACCCGGACAGTAGACGGCATCATTGAGGAGAAATCCACCCCCGGCACCGTCTGGAGTAAGCATCGCATACGGCTTGTCCGGCAAGGTGGCACCCATCCCTTTGAGCGTGTCAGCGAAGAATTTCGCCCAAGCTCCGCATTTCCCATCTCGAGTCATTAAAAAATCACCATAGCGATCAGAAGATGTGAGCCAATTCTTGTAGTAGTACAGTGGCTGCCCGCTCTTGGTTTGGACGTCGCGGCCGGAAAAGACGCCTCCGAAGATACAGGCCGCTAACTGGACTTCTTCACTCAACCCAGCCGCGGCATGTGCCGCGGCAGAGATGACCGTATCGAATAGATTATCCGTGGTCGGCGTGGCGAAAGTTAAATACAAGGAATTGTCACTGTTACCCGCCGACTGCCAGCCGTTCTGTCCGTTCGGATCGAGGGTGAACTCCCAGGTGATTTGGTAATTGTCGTAGGCCTGAATGCTGTTTCCGAATGGCTGGTTCGCTTGGAGTTGGTTGACGGATACAGTCCCGTTAGCCGAAACGAAGCCGAGCGTCGCGGGTAGCGTGTTCCCGTCTTGGGTCGAGCCGCGAATCCACACAGGACCCGAGACATCGTCTGCCAGGCGGAAAACGGCCGACACCTTGAGATACTCATTCCGGGTGAAACTCGTTGGGTACGCCCGCTCGCCCGAACCATCGTGGTCCGCATCGAAGTACTGCGGGCCGGAGTACAGAACCGAATTCCCGTCTTCCCCTGGGTCACCGACGATGGCTGGGTGGCTCGTGTCGAAAGTCATAGACTCAAGCCGAACGCTTGCGGCGACCGGAAGCGCGCTCGGCAATGAGGCTGGCCGAATCTCGTTATCGAAGATCTGAACGCTGGCGGCGTTCGACGTGCCAACGACGTAAGCGGCAACTGGCTGTAGTGTGAGCGCCACCACCTCATTAGGATCGACAGCTGTGTCGTCCACTGGCGTAATCACGACCTCCACTTCCGATTCGCCAGCCGCGAACTCGACCGATCCAGTCAGTTCCTTGTAGTCGTCGTCCGCTGTCGCGCTGCCACTGATCGTGTAGTTCACTGTCAACGAATCGGTCAGGTCGCCCGTGCGCCGGAACAGGAACCGGCCCTCGCGCTCGCCGTCCTCCCACGCGTCCGTGATCTTCTCGACCGTGACCAGCGGGATCGCGTCTTCAATCGTGAGCGTTGCTGAGTAAACGAGGTCGCGCTCGTAGCCCGTCCCGGTCTGGAGCGTGACGACGATTGTTTCGTTCGGGTCGTAGACGCTATCGGTGAGCGCTTCCACATCCAGGAACGTGTCGGCCTCGCCCACCGGGAACGTCACCGTCGTGCCGAGGGACGTGAAGTCCGTTCCCGAGGTCGCCGTGCCGCTGACCGCGATGGTAACCGTTAACTCAGAGCGCAAATCGCCCAGTCGAGTGAACGCAATGCGCCCATCCGAGACACCTTCCAGAGCGTTCGCGTCAGTTTGGAGTCCCACCAGCGGCGTTTCGGTATCCGCGATGGTGACAAGGGCAGTGTCGGATTCGCCGACGTCGTAGTTGTTCGGGGAGTACATGGGGAGCGTGATTGTCACCGTCTCGGTTGGTTCGGCGATGCTGTCGTCGATTGGCACGATCGCCACGTCCACGGTTGCCTCACCAGCGGGGAAGGTCACCTCCCGGGCGAGGGCGGTGTAGTCGCTGCCCTCGGTCGCGGTGCCGCTGACATCGAAGTAAACCGTCAGCGGACCGGTCAGGTCTCCGGTGCGTGTGAACCGAGACAGGCCGCTCGATACCCCTTCCACCGCGTTCTCGATGCCCGTGACCTCAGCGATGGTCACCACCGGCGTCGGCACCGTGCGGTCCTCCAACAGCGTCAGGTTCAGCCGCGTCCGGTTGGGCACTGCCTTCAGCGTACTCTTCTTCGTGAACCGTTGGAACAAACGCGCGGCCAGATTGCGGATGTTGAGCGACATGGGCGGGGCGTCCTTCCGAGGTGATGAGCGGCTTCAACCCTCACCACCGTGGCAGCCCCCCGTCGCGCCAAGCCCATTCCGCATATTCCGCCAGAAATTTCAGACGGGCTATTTCCGCGATTCATCGACGGGTGGTCCGCGACAAGCCCGCCGAACGCACGTGGGCGACCGGTCGCAAGTTCGTGCCGCTGAACTGACTGGCTGCCGGTTACTTGGGATACTCCAGCTTCTTCTTCAGGAAGTCGAACGTTTCCTTCGCGTTGATCTGGTGTCCGCCGACGAACCACTCGATCGTTGTCCGATCGGGAATCTTCAGTCGGTTCGCGTAGAGGTAGCGTACCTTCGCGAACTCGTACGCGACCATCTCATCGATACCGACGCCGTCGTCGTGACCGCGTTCCACCATGAACGGGCGCGGGGCGATCAGGTACGCCATCTCCGCGTAGTTGAACGTGTTGCCCAGATCGAACTCGTACATCTCGTATTCGCCGGTCCACATATAGCTGCGATCCAGATCGACGGATACGTTCTTGCCGATCCACTCGTTGAAGTCGCCGGCGCAGATGGAGAGGCAGTAGCGTTTCTCGACCGCGGGCACGCGCATCGCGGTCTTCCCGCCGTAGGAGAGGCCGTAGAACGCGATCTTCTTGGAGTCCACGTTTGGCAGCGTTTCGAGCCAGTCGATGGTGCGTTCGTGCTGTCGGATGATGAAGCTGAACAGCGAGAGCTTGAGCGGGTTGGCTTTGCGCTGCAACTGGCGGAACACGTTCTTGCCGTAGTACGGGTTCTGCGGTGCGTACACGATGTAGCCGAGTTCAACGAGCCGCCGTGAGAAGTGGTTGTACACCGGGCGTTTCTCGACTTCGATCGTGTCGCGCGGTGTTCCTTCGAGACCGTGCTGGCACACGACCACCGGCCGTTTCTCGCCCGGCTTCAGGTCTTTCGGAAGTAACAGAATGCCGTACGCGAACACATCGTCGTAGACGTCGAGTGTCACTTCGTATCCGGTCCAGGTCTTCTCGTCGTAGATCTGTCGCGTTCGCGGGTTGAGCGGTCCCTTCGGGTCCGGCAGTTTGCCGATCACTTCCGTGTGGAAGTAGTCGCGGTACGCGTCGCACGACTTCTCCCACGCTTCCGGCGACTTGGCATCTGCTTTCGCCCAGTACGTTTTGCGCGTGGCGTCGGAGTCGCGCCACAGCTTCTGAACGTGCGCGACAAGTTGGTCGAACTGCCGCTTGTGGCGCGCCGCGGAGTCGAAGTTCTTCCGCTTGTCAACGACCGCGTTCATCAGCGTGTCCGGCGCGGCGAAGCCGTCGGCTTCGAGCGTGTGGAGTAGGTCGCGGAAGCCGTAAGCGTTGTCGAGCGTGTTGACGTTGCCGCGGACGGGGCCGACCCAGAGTAGGCGGGCGAGGTACCGCTTGTACTCGGCCGCCGCCTCGTCCGGCCCCGGCTTGATGCCGCCGGGGGCCGCCTGTTTGCTCACCTTCGTGTTCGGGCCGTCCCACTCCGGCCACGCACTCTCGGTTCCCTTTTTCTCCTTCGCGTTCGGCCGTGGGTAGATTGTGACGCGCGCGAGCACGTCGTCCTGCCCGGCGACCATCGACGCGACCTCCGCGTCGCCGAACTCGCGGACGTTGTTCCACAGGTTGCGGTCGAGCGGCTCGCTGTGGCTGCTCTCGCGCGGGCCGAACGCGCACGCGACGTGCAGCGCGTTGATCCGCGAATCGGCTGCCGCGGCGTAAAGAGCAACGCGTCCGCCTTCGCCGACGCCGATCACGCCGATGGGCAACTTCTTGTCTTGCGCGTGGAACCAATCGACGGCCGCGAGTACCTTCTGCACCTCGTAGCCGACGAGCGTGCGGCCCATCTGATAGGCCATGCGGTGAACGAATTCGCGGTGCGGAAGGTTCGTTCCGCGTTTCAGTTTCTCGCTGCCGGAAAGGTTGTCATTGCGGTCGATGAGTACCGGCACTACGACGCGGCAGCCGTGCTCCGCGAGCCGCTGCGCGAATGCGAACTTCTCGTCCTTCGTCAGCCCGGCGATTTGTTCCGGCGTCCAGAGCGCGTCGGGAATCGCGACGACGTTCGCCTTTACCTTCCCCTTCGGTTCGAGCAGCAGTCCCTCGCCATCCACGCCGGGCAGCACGCTCCATCGCACCGCGTACACGGTAAACGCGTCACACTCCGCGACGACCGCCGGTTCGCCCGGCCCGCTGACGTACTCCATGCGCGGCGCGAGGCGAGCATCCACGACGCCGAGCATCTTCTTGAGGGCGTCGCGGTGTTTCGCGGCGTCGAGTTTCTTCCACTCCGCGTCGCGGTTCTTCGCGGACGCGGCGAGTTCGCGGTCGAGGTATTTGTGCATCCCCTCCACTTGCTTCGTGGAGAGGTTGCCCTCGATGGTCAGCGCCTTGGTGTTCGGTAGCGGCTCCGCGGCATTATTCACCGCAGCGAACGCGGAGAACGCGGAGACAAGACACGATAGTTTGAACAGGCTTCTCATGTCTTCCTCTGCGTCCTTTGCGTTCTCTGCGGTGAAATCTCTTCAACTCAGAACAGTTCCGCAACTGGCGTGCCAGGATACACCGCGACCGGCGTTCCCTCTGGCCCCGGAATGGTCGCGTTAGGTGAAACGCCGAGCGCGTGGAAGATGCTGCTAACCAGGTCCTGCGGCGTGACCGGCCGGTCACTCGGTTCGCTCCCGGTGGCGTCGGAACGGCCGATCACGCGACCGCCCTTCACCCCTCCACCCGCGATGAGCGTCGTCCAGCACCCGGCCCAGTGATCGCGCCCCCCGTTGGAGTTCAGCTTCGGTGTGCGTCCGAACTCGCCCGTTGCGACCACGAGCGTCGATTCGAGCAAGCCGCGTTCTTCAAGGTCGGTGAGAAGCTGTGCGAACGCGGTGTCGAAGCTCGGCGCGACGGTGTCGCGAACGTCGTTGAGCGTGGTGCGGAGCGACCCGCCGTCCGCGTGGCAGTCCCACGACGGAGAATCGAACACGGTGGAGAACTGGTTGATGGTGATGAACACACATCCAAAACTCTCCCACCCAACCGCCGTGGAAAGCATTTCCCCGATGCCCGCTTTGGAATCGATAACCCCGCCGATGCCTTCTGGACGGTTCAGCCAACCGACTCCCTGGCCGTGCGAGACGGATATGCCGGTGTTAATTGAGACGGCCTTCGCAAGAAAGGCTGGTGCGCGACCCGTCAAGTGCGACACTACCGCGCCAACGCTCGGCCATTCGGGGCCGTCGCGGAAGAGACGCCCAGTGTTCAGCAGTTGGAATCCGCACTCGTGAACTGGCGGGGCGTCGTGGTGCATCGTGCGAATCAGAGCGAACTTTTCACTCATCCGCGCGAGCTTCGGGAACAGTTCGCTGAGGTGGACGCCGGGCGTTGCCGTTTGAATGGGCTTGAACGGCCCACGCACATCGGAAGGTGCGTTCGGCTTCGGGTCGAAGGTGTCGAGGTGAGCCGGCCCGCCCACCATATTGATGAAGATGCAACTCTTCGCGCTGCCCAGCGCGAGCGGCGATTTCGTGCTGCCGCTCGCAACGCCAGTAAGCGCGAGGCCCGCGGCACCGGCGGCCGTGACGCGGAGGAAGTCGCGGCGTGTTGGGTGTGCTTCAGACATAGTGCGGCCCGGTAAGGGATGAAGCGGCGAAGTCGCCTCATCGTACCGAACTGCCACGCGGATGCAACGAGTTGCTTGCAGGATCGTCACCTACCGGCCTTGCGGCCGGGGCTCGCCAATCCGTCGGCGGCGGTACGAGCCGCGGCTTCCCAACTATGGCGCTCGATCACCCAACACCGCAACGATTCGCCAGCCTCAGTGCGCTTGGCGGTGTCATGCCCACGCGACCGCGGCCAGGAGAGAGTCTTTGACGAACCGAAGGCTCCTGCGATGTAGTTCCGTGAGAGCGCACCGTCGAAAGGGTCTGTGGGAAACGCGTCGATCCCCCTCCCACAACGTGAAGTCGCGAGAGGGGGATCGACGTGCCAACCAAACACCTACTCTTTACTTGCCAGCCACCTCGAACATCGGACCGGTGTCCGCGGACTGCTTGAGAACTTTCGTCGCCTCGGAGTCGGTGAGTTCCTTGATCGTCGCGAGCGACTGGCCGACCGTCCAGCGGTAGACCTTGCCCGGAGCGAGCGTCACACCGTTGGTCATGTTCCCGGCGATGGCCGCGAGCGGCGCCGCCGGTCCCTGCTTGGGCGGTCCGCCACCCTTCGGCGGCCACCCGAAGCCCTTCGGCGGTGCCGCCGGCTTCGCTGCGGCAGGCTTCTGGTCCTGAAGGATCAACCCGTCGCCGTCCACCCCGACCACCTTGAACGTGCGCCTGGTCGCGCTGTTGTCGTCGGAGATCGCGAGTACCCCGTTGGGGTCCGGGTCGCTCTCTTCCTTCTTCTTGTCCTTGATGTAGTAGAACTTGCTGACGGTCACCTTCTTGCCGGTCACCTCGATCTCGTATCGCTGGCGGTTCGCGGCGTCGCGGATCGCGGCCGACGCGGTGCCGTCGGACCGGAACGTGACCATCGTCAGGATAATGGCCGTGTCGACATCGGGCTTCACCGGTGGCGGCTTCTCCACGATCTCCGGCGGTGGCGGCTTCGGGCCGACGAACACCGTGAAGGAGGTCTTCTCGGTCTTGCCTTCCACCGAGGTCGCGATGACGGAGACAGTCGCACTGCCCTCACTTGCGGAGGTCTTCGGGATCTCGATGGCGAGCGTCTTGGGATCGACCTTCAGCGCGCCCGGTGCGAACGGCCCGCCCGGCGCGCCTTCGATCTGAACGACGACCTTCGCGCCCACCGAACCCTCACCGCTGACCGCGATCTTCACCGTCGTCGGCTTTTCGTCCTGAACGACCTTCACGTCCTTCGGCTGATGTAGTTTGAACGACGGCGGTTGCGGGAGCGGGCCGTTGAACGGATCTTTCAGCACGATCAGGCTGTAGTCGCGCGGCTTGGTCGAGAGGATCGGAACCAGCACCGGTGGGGTGACGCCGCGCCCGTACTCCTTGCTGTGGGCCATGCTCTGGTGCAGCATGCCACCGCCGATCGCGGCGAACGCAGTCGGCACCGGAAGCAACGTGCGGCGGTTCTCGGCCCCATCCACGATGACGGCTTCCGTGGTGAACGTCACCGTGAGGTCGTTCCGCTTCGCCGGGCCTTTCGCGCTGTCCTCGTCCTTCTTGATGCTGAAATGCGTGATCTGGTGTAGCACGCCGAGTTCGTAGTACCCCTTGAGGAAGTCCTTGACGATCCACATGTCGGCCTTCTTGACCGTCACTTCGTACGCGATGCGGGTGTAGATCGGCTTGTTCTTGCTCAGTTCCGGCACGTAGCGCACGGAGTTGTCCACCACTCGCTGGTTGATGGTGTAGCCCTTCGGGGCGCCGGCCGCGTCGAGCAGACGCCCGAGCGCGACCTGGTACTCGCCCCTGGCGAGGTCCGCGTCGGCCGGGAGGCTGCGGGCGCGGGCGATGGCCAACTTCTTCGCGTTGGCGAATTGCGCCCGCTCTTCCTTCTCCAAATCATCGATCTCGTTCCGCAGCGCTAGTTCGGCGGCGCGGTTCTTCTGGACCGGCACCAGAACCAACAGGTAGCCGCCGACCGCGCCGACGGTCAGTGTCATGATGCCGATCAGGAGGAGTGCGAGCGTTTGGTCGCGGGAGGTCATGGGTATCAGCCCTGGTCGCGGTGAGTCGGTAGTTGATTGGACGCCGGGAGCGGTGGGTTCACCACCCGCATCAAGGGATGGCGTCTTTCGGTTGCGGCGCGGGTTCGGGCGGGGGTGCGGGCGGTTCAGGCACGGGTTCGGGCGCGATTGACGTTGGGGCGAACGCGCCCCAACTCTTCTTCGGCGGCGCGAACTTCGGGGACGGGTCGTACTTGTCCGAAGTGCGGTAGTTCACCTTGGTCGTCAGTCCGTACGCCAGCGGGTGCTTGGTCCCGGCCGCCGTACCCACGGCACCGAGAACGCTCACGGGGGAGTTGGCGTAATACTTGTTTGGGAACACGTTGTCGCGCTCGATCGCGGATACGAGGGTGTTGACCGGGACAATCCCGGTCGCGGCGATCTTCAGTTCCACCTTCGACTGCGCCTCCTGTTTGCCGTCCTTACCTACGGGGAACGGCGTGGCGGTGAGGCTCGTCAAACGCATGCTGTCGTCGGCCGGCATCCGATCGGCGAGTTCGTGCAGTTCGTCCAGCCACACCACTTCGCGTTTCGACCAACCGTCGATGGCCTCGACGCGGCGCATGTCCGGCTTGCCCTTCTCGTTCTTCTCCTTCAACTCGTCCCGGTGTCGCGTCAGTTCCGTGACGCTTCCGGTCGAAAGGCCTCGCACGTACAGCCCGAAGACGACGCCAGCGCCGAGGAGCAGGACGGCCGCAAGCGCGGCGAAGATGAGCCGCCGCTTGGCCGGGTCGCTCGTGTTGGTCGGCTGCCGGGGCGAGGCGAAGTTGATCGGGAGCGCGTCAACGGCCTTGCCCGCGAGCAGGCCGACGGCCCCGGCAAAGCGCCCGCGGAACTGTTCCGGCACCCGCGGCAGAACCCCGGCGAGCGGGTCGTACGCGTGGACCGGAACGCCGAGCGCCGTGGCTAACCGCCCGGTCCAGCCGGTGCCAACTTCCGCGAGGTACACCGCCCGGATTGGGTGGGTGGGGTGCTGGCCCGCATACACGGTCAGGTTGCGGCGCAACTGGGAGACGAGCATCGTCTCGTTCGCCAGCACTGGGGCGGGGAGCGCGAGCGTGAGAACCACCTCGCCGTTGCGGACCACGGTGAACTCACCCCCGCCGGGGCTGAGCGTTAGGGCCGCGACCGAGTCGGTCTTGTGTTCGGGCGGTGGGGCCGTGCCCGCGGCGAACACCCGAACCAGCCCGGCGGCCACCGCGTACGGCCGCGGGGTGACGCCAGCGAGCTTCAGTCCGGCCGCGACACACATCGCCTGGATCGCGTGGAATACGTCCTTGCGCAGCATCACGGCCATCGCGCGGCGTTCGCCGGCCGCGTCGCCATCGCCCAAGGGCACATAGTCGAGCACCACGTCGTCGGGCGACTCGGACATCTCCTTAATGGCCTGGAACTTGATAAGCGCCGGTTCCTCGGACGGCGGCACCGGTGGGTGTTTCAGTTCCTTGAGGATGACCCTGTCGCGTCCGACCGAGATGAGGACCGGTGCCGGCGGGCCGCCAGCGGTGCGGAGCTTGTCGCGCAGCCGCTCGCCGAACGCGCGCGCGGTTTCGAGCGTGAGCGCGGGCGGCGGCTCCGCGTCCTCGGCGGTCCAGGCGACCGCGTGGGTCACCTTCGCGGACCCACGCGCGGCCCCGAAAACGGCGTACACGCCGTTCGTTTCCAGATCAATCGCGATGAAGTTGGACACGGTCGCTCCGCTCCGAAGTTGCGAGTTGCGAGTTGCGAGCGCGAGCCGAAGATAAAGCAGCAATGTCTTCGACTCGGAACTCGCAACTATGGATTTACTTTAATCGGCTCAAAGCCACGGGGGTTCTCCAGGTCCGAAAGATCACGCACGTGGAGGAATCGCGGGGCGCCCTGGTTGGTATCGATCACGGCCTCCATGCGAGCCACCGGACCGCCCTCCGCGAAGTACCCGATCGACTGCACGCGATACACCATCGTGCTGCCGGTGATGTACTTCTCCACCCGCTTGAACACGGCCGGCTGGATGCCGGCGGCCGAGATCACCCACGCGCCCGAAACGGTCGCGGGGTCGTTCGGCGCCTGATCCGGGCGGGCGGCGATGATTGCGTCCACATCGGCCTCGGTGATGATCGGCTCGCTACGCGAGTTGACGATCCCGGTCAGGGTCACGAGCACTTCGCGCGGCGCGGTGTTCACGTTGATTCGCGGAACCAGTTCGACGGCCTGCTTGACTGTGGTCTTGTCCATCAGTGTGCCGAGCAGCGCGCTGCGTGTGGCCGGGTTGAGCAGCGGTGAGAACGCGACCACGTCTGGCGCGTCTTGCGGCGTGCCAGACGCGCGAGGCAGTGTGATGCGCGAGTACACGAGGTCCCCCAGCGAGCGGAGCCGCTTACCGCCCGTGAACGTGGTCGCCATCTTCGCGTCCACCGCCGCCTTGAGCTGGTCCGGCGAGGCCGGGGTCACGGGCTTCTGCGCCTGGGGTATGCTGAAGGTGATCGCGATAGCGCCGCCGTTTCCGGTGGTCATTGTGCCCGTGGCGGTGGTGCCGGGGAGGTTCCCGCTCGCGTCCGTCGTGGTTACGTTGAACAACTTGGCCGCGAGGATGTAGGTGGTCAGTTCGTCGCCAATCTGCGGCCCGAGTTGTTGGGCGATGGTCGGAAGGCTGTCGCCGTTGAGGTAGGTTCGTACGGTGCCGCCCATGTCCACGTTCAACTCGCGACCGTACACGGTGAGATAGTCGGACCAGCCGCGATCGGCGTCGTTCTCGCCCTCGTCGAATACGCCGTTGCGGTTCCGGTCGCCGCCGTAGAGCATCTCCGGGAACACGCCCTTGACGAGTAGCAATTCATCGAGCGAGTTGAGCGGGCCGTTTTTCGCCTTGTACGGGTTCGGAAGCGAACTGTACTCCGACGACTCCGCCCCAGTGGCGCGTGCGACGTCGTCCCCGTCCACCCAATCGACGATCGCGTCCGCGACCTCGGAGGTCATGTTGGGGAGTTTCATTAGCGTGGCGTAGAGTATCTCGCCAGTCGGGTCGAGCGCGATCATGCTGTTGATGTTGAGCTTGCCACCCTCGTCGATGACGCCGAACCGCTGCTCGTAGCTGCCGTCTTCCGTGAGGGCCACGGAGCGGATGTCGAACAGCCCCTTCTTGCGGGCGGTGCCGCCCGCCGCGGGCAACTCGACGCGCTCGAAGATGTCGGTGTTGTCGAACGGGTTGCCCTCGAGTTCGCCGTAGAACGTCGCACGGTCGGAGAGGACCGCGGCGGCGTAGTGCAACCCGGAGACGGCCGCGAGCTTGGCCTGTGCGTCGTCGTTGGCGCGAGTGCTGGCGCGGTACTCCGCCGTCATCGACTCGGTGAACCGGTACGCGACCAGTGACAGAACGACGACAACGAGGAGTACGGCAAAGATAACGTACCCGTCGCGCGAGTTCGCGGTTGTTGCGTTTCGCGAGTGCAGTCTCATCGCCCGCCTCCGCTCTTGCCACCAGACGTTCCGCCTGTTCCGCCGCCGGTACTCGGCATCGTCGTGCCACCCGTGCTCGGTGTCGTGCCACCTGTGCTTGGCGTCGTGCCACCGGTGCTTGGTGTCGTCGTCCCCCCGGTCGCCGGGTCCGCGGGTACCGTTTCGGTCGCGCCATCGATCGGGGCTTCAACAAGCGGCGGGGTGTATGTGCCGGGCGCCGACCGGATCGGGATCACCTGCGACATCCGCTTCTCGCTAAACTCATTCTTCCCAACGGGGATCTTCAGGACGAGCGTGACGCGAATCGCGCGGGGCGGACCGAGCGGGGTCACGCCATCCGGGCCGGGCACGGTGCCGTCCCAATCCACGACCCAACTCGACCCGTCGGAGTACTCGAAGTACAGGTCGATCACTTCCTCGGCGACAAGGATCGCGTCGGGCGCGTCGGGGTCCGGTTCGATCGAGTTGCGGACCCCGTCGGCAGTGACCCAGGGGCGCTCCTGGCGGAACAGCCCGCCGCCTGGCCCGAGCCAGTAGATAACTTGCCGTTGGTCACTGCGCGTCTGTTCGCGGGGATTGGCGAACCGCCCGAATGCCTCCGGCACGCGACCGGTGTAGACGACGATCTGCTTTTCCTGCCCGACCACGCCTCCCTGGAACGAGTAGTCCGCGGCGACTGCTGTAGCATTATCGGTTGCGCCGGGGGTTGTGGCGTCGGTTGTCGCGTCCGTTGGTGTGGTCGCGGGCGGGGGCGGGGCCGCGCCCGTTGCCGGGGTGCTAGAAGCGGCAGGATCGGTTGCCGGGGTCGTCGTACTTGGGGCGGTTGTCGCGGGGGCGGTTGTGCCGCCGCTGGCGGCCGAGTTGCCGCCGGACTTGGGCGGAAGCGGCCCGAGCGTGCCGCTCAGGTCCACTGTCAGTTTGTTGAAGATGCCGCGCGACAGATCCTCGGATTCCACCGCGTTGCGGCTGACCTGGGTCTGTTGCAACGTCATGTTCATGGCCATGTACAGGCCGGCGAGTAGGAACACGGCGATGGTCACCGCAAGCAGCAGTTCCAGAAGCGTGAACCCGGACCTGGCGCAAGAACCTCTCCCCCCAACCCCCTCCCCTAAGAAGGGAGGGGGAGCAGAAATTGAAACACGCGACGCACTCTTTCGCGCGTGTCTTGCTTGAAGCCCCTCCCTTCTTAGGGGAGTGGTTGGGGAGGGGTTCTTCCGCCAAGTCACGAGCATCATGGCGTCGTTACTCCATTCCGGTCATTGCGGGATCGGCAGCGGGGTCTGGCGGAGGCGGGCGTTCGGCCTGCGCCGCGGATCCCGTCTTTGTCGGGTCGAAGAGCATCTGCACCAGGACGACCTCGTAGGTCTTGCCCTGGATGTCGCGAGTCACCTTCACGGTAACGGTGTACAGGTTCGGCGGACCGACCAGTTCCGGGGTGACATTGAACTTCCAGGCCGCGTCGTCGCCCTCGAACTCGCCCTCAATCGCGCTGTCCAGGCTCACCACCCCGGCCTCGACTTCGGCCATTTTGCCCTGCGCGAGTCGGTTGCCGCGGGTGGCGGCGCGGGCGTCGTTGCCGCGATCCGTGCCGATGTCCACGAGCCGCCCGATGGCGACAATCGCGAGCAGCAGGATTGTCAGCGCGAGCAATACTTCGATGAGCGAAAGACCACGCCGCGCCGCGGAACGCGAAGTCATCATCGCGCCCCCCCGGTTGGGCTTGAGGTCGGATTGAGGTTCGGATTCTGGACGACGCGCGAGGTGCCGGTCAACCCGCGAACCTGCACGTAGAGCGGCGGCTTGTCCTCGTCTTTGAGCAACACCAGAACGATGTCCTCGTGGCAGGTGCCGTCGGGCAGCACGGTCGCGAGCGTGACCCACCCGTTCTCGGCGAGCGCTGCGCCAGTCTGCGTGGCCGCGACCTCGACCGTGATGTGCTCGAAGGTGTATTCGACGCTCAACGCGGACCCACTCGCGTACTCGGCCGAACCGCCCGTGACGATGACGGACGCGAGGTTGGTGCCGAACTCGGGACCGTCGGCTTCGCGGCGGATGCGCTTGCCATCCTCGCTGATCGCAATTCGGTACGGCTTGCCATCTTCGCGTGCGCGACTGCGGGCATTGGCGAGTTCAGCGCGAATGATGTCGGACCCGGCGCGCTGCCGGGTGTCGCCTTGAAACGCACCAATGCTCGGCAGCACGATGACCGCGAGCAACAGGATGATCGCGATGACGACGATCAGCTCGAAGATGGTGTAGCCGCGGCGTGAGTACGGCGTGGTGCGAGCGGTCACGGCCTGGCCCTCGGGCGATAACGGTGACCGGCCCGGCGCACTTGCACCGGGCCGCGAGCCGATACGGTCAGTACTTGGGGCGGGCGTTCGGCCCGATGCCGAACTGGCTGATCTCGGTGCTGTCCGGCGCCTTCGTCCACACCAGCATGTACGTCGTGTTGTCGCTGCGCGTGGCCTGTTCCATGGTGTACTGCTCGTTATTCCAGGGGGTCCGGGTGTCGTCCAGACCGTTGCGCAAGAACGACGGCCCGCCGAACGGCGGCTGGATCAGGTCCTGGAGGGTTCCCGGCTGGTCGGAGTTCGGATTTGCGGGGTTTGTGACGTAGGCTTCTACGGCCTGCGAGATGCCCTTGCATCCGAGGTGCGCCCGGCTTTTCTTCGCATCGTCGAGGTATCGCGTGGTCGCGACCGTGGCGACGCTCGCCAGGATCACGAGGATCGCGACCACCACCAGCACTTCCAGCAGGGTGAACGCGGACCGGTGGGTTGATTTGCGAATCGTCGTCGTGAGCAGCATGGGTCCCAATCTCCTCCCGCGTCTATCGCGGGTTTTGGGCGGAACAGGTGGTTGACTCTATACCCCGTAGTATAAGCAGCAGGGGTGTTAATCCGCTATGAGAACCGGTCATTCGTTCGTCGTCGTTGGCCTTTTGTCATTCGGCACTCATCTGTCCATCACGCAAGCACTTGACCAATGACCAATTAGCCGACCGCGCTCCCCATTTTAAACACCGGCAGGAGCAGCCCCGCGACAATCACCAGCGTGACGCCGGCCATCACAAGCAACATCAGCGGTTCGAGCAGTTTCACCATCAGGTCGAGGTTGCGCGAGGTCCGCTTCTCCAAGCCGTCAGCGATCTGAATGAGGACCGTTTCGAGGCTGTTGGCTTCCTCGGCGATAGCAATCATTTCGACCACATCGGGCGGGAAGTACCCGGATTTCCGAAGCGGATCGGCGAGTTTCTGCCCGGCAGTGACGTTCTCCGCGGCCTGCTCGATCGCGGCCGTGAGCACTTTGTTGCCGGTCGAGTCCTTCGCGATGTTCAGCGCCTTCAGAATCGGGATGCCGTTGTGCAGCATCGTCCCCAAAATTCGACAGAACCGCGACAGCGATAGATTCAGGAAGATCGGTCCGAAAAGCGGCAGACGGATCCTCATCCTGTCGGCCCACACGCGGCCGGCTCCGCGGGTCCAGATCAGGAACCCGACCACGCAACAGAACAGGGTGATCACCGTGAAGACGCCCGGCCACGATTGCATGAAGTGGCTCAGGCCAATCAGCGCGAGGGTGATATCCGGTAACTCGCCCTTCTCCTTGAGTTTGTCGAACACCTTCTCGAACTTCGGCACGAAGAAGATGACCAGGACGTTAAGCACGGTGAACCCGGCAATCGCGAGGAACACCGGGTACGCGAGCGAGCCGATCACCTTCGATTTCAAGTCTTCCTGGTGTTCGACGAAGTTGGAGATGCGTTTGAGTACGTCCTCGAGGAACCCGCCTTCCTGACCGGCGCGGACCATGCTGACGCTCAACTCGTTGAACACTTTGGGGTGGAACGACATCGCCTGCGCCAGCCCGGTGCCGTCGGCAACGCGGGCGCGGATGTCTCGCAGCACGGACTTGAGCGTGCGGTTGGAGGTCTGGCGTTCGAGCAGTTCGAGCGATCGCAGAAGTGGCACGCCGGAGTGCAACAGGTCCGCGAGTTGCGAGTAGAAGGTCGCGAGGTGGCGTCCGCGGACGCGCCCGCCGAACAGCCCGCCGGCGCCGGACGCCTGCGTCTTGGCGAGGCCGATCTTGAGCGGGAACAACCCGCGCCCGTCGAGGATTAGCGCCGCCTCGCGCTCGCTGTTGGCCGTGAGCGTACCTGTGGACTTGGTCCCGGTGCGAGCGAGCGCTTCGAAGGTGAAGTCCGGCATCTTGCGAGTCCCGAGTTGCGAGTTGTGAGTTGCGAGTCTCGATCCAGCCGAGCCTTTTCACTCGGGACTCGTGACTTAACTAATGTCCCCGGCGGTAGTGCGGGTCACTTCGTCGATGGTAGTGGTGCCGTTGAGTACCTTGCGCCACCCGTCCTGGCGGAGCGTGGTCATGCCGGCCTTGAGCGCCTCCAGGCGGATCACGCCGGCGTTCACCCGCTGCACCACCAGTTCCTTCATCACGTCGTTGTTGATGAGCAGTTCGTGGATGCCGGTTCGCCCGCGATACCCGCTCTGGCGGCACGCACGGCACCCCATCCCCTTCCACAACTTCCCGTCGCTCGCGGCGCTCGTTGCCATCATCTCGACCACGCCCTTTTGGATCGCGAGGTCCGGCGCCGGTTTCACGCTGCCCCGGCGGAGCGGGAAGTCGAGCGGCATCGCGTCCACGTCGGGGACGAACGTCGTCTTGCAGTCTGGGCAGATGGTTCGCACAAGCCGTTGTGCCATCACGCCTTCCACCGTACTCGACACGAGGAACGGTTCCACGCCCATGTCGATCATACGCGTGAAGGCGCTGGGGGCGTCGTTGGTGTGCAGGGTGCTGAATACCATGTGCCCGGTGAGAGACGCGTGAATCGCCATTTCCGCCGTTTCGAGGTCGCGGATTTCGCCGACGAGGATCACGTCCGGGTCGTGACGCAGGATCGAACGCAGCGCATGGCCGAAGGTGAGGCCAATCTTCGCGTGCGTCTGAATCTGGCTGATGCCTTCCTGGTTGTACTCGACCGGGTCTTCGACCGTGATAATCTTCGTTACTTCGTCCTTGATCTCGTTGAGCGCCGAGTAGAGCGTGGTGGACTTGCCCGACCCGGTCGGCCCGGTGACCAGCACGATGCCGTGCGGCCGGTCAATGAGTTGCTTGAACGTGTTGTGGATGTCCGGCATCATGCCGCACATCTTCAGGTCGAACGCCATCCGGCCCTTGTCGAGCAGACGCATGACGATGCCTTCGCCGTGGATCATCGGGATGATCGACACACGAACGTCGATCTCGCGTCCCTGGACCCGCATCTTGATACGGCCGTCCTGCGGCAACCGCTTTTCGGCGATGTTCAAGCGGGCCATGATCTTGATGCGGCTGATGATCGCCAACGCGAACCGGTTGATCTCCGGGGGCAGATTCTGGAGTTGGAGCAAGCCGTCAATCCGGTAGCGGATGCGGATGCCCTTCTCTTCCGTCTCGACGTGGATGTCGGACGCGCGCTCGTTGGCTGCTTCGACCAGAATCTGATTCACCAGTTTCACGACGGACGCTTCTTGCGCCGCCTTCGCCATCTCGCTGTCGTCGGTTTCGAGCGCCTCAAGGAACTCGACGTCGTCCTGCTGTCCCTTCGCCGCCTCCGCGAGGTCCGCGACGGTGTCGCCACCGACGCCAAAGTACTGCTTGATGAGCCGGGTGATTTCGCGCGGAGGCGCGAGAACCGGGACCACGTGAAGCCCAGTGAGCGTTTGAAGTTCGTCGATGGCGTAGACGTCGAACGGATCGCCGGTAGCGACGACGAGTGTGCCGTGGTGCTTGGCGACCGGCATCAGGTTTTTGCGGTGGACGAGCTTCTGCGGCATGGCCGCGAGCACGTCCTTCGTGATGGTGGCTTGCGACAGGTCGATGAGTTCGAGGCCGAACTCTTCGGCCAGAACCGGCAGGAGTACGTCTTCGCGGATGAAGCCTTTATCAACGAGAACCTGATGGGGCGGGTAGTCGGGGCTGGCCTTGATCGCTTCTGAGGCGCGGAACCGGTCGCCTTCGAGGAGTAGGCCACGCGTCACGAGAGTCTGGATCAGTTGCATGGTGGCCCCATACCTCCGCCAACCGAGTCGGTGTGCTGTGGGTGTGGTTGTCGTACCGGTGGCGAGTCGGAGGTGTTCTGAGAGTAACTGATTATAGGTTGGAAGATATGAGAACCTGCTGAATCCTGGCAAGGTGTAAGGGCTTACGACCGGCACAACCAATTCTGTCGCGTAGCCGCGCCCCCAAAAGGGAACGCGAACCTCGACGTCGCGGTTCGCGCTTCCCTTCGGGGCGCGACTACGCGATGTGATTCGTGCGCTGCCGGATGCGGTCGATGGCCCACTGTGCCGCATCACGGATCACGTCTTCCTTGTCGGTGAGCGCCTGTTCCAACGCTGGTAGCGAGCGTTCGTCACCCACGTTCCCCAACACGATCGCCGCATTTCGGAGCAAACCCGCGCGGCGGTTGCGAAACAGCGCCGTCTTCTTGAAACGCACGCGAAAAGCGTCTGCGTCGAGGCCAAGCAACTCCACTGGATCGAAGCCCGCCATCTCCGGGTCGTGCGGGAACGCTGGTAACCTCTCGTGGGAGTGCCGGTTCCACGGGCATACGTCCTGGCACACATCGCAACCGTAGAGCCAGTTCCCCATCGGTTCGCGGAGTTCGACCGGAATTTCCGACCGCAGTTCCACGGTCAGGTAACTGATGCACTTCGTCGCGTCGAGGACGAACGGTTCCGGGAACGCCTTTGTGGGGCACGCATCGAGACACGCGGTGCAGGTGCCGCAGTGCGAAGAAGGCGAAGGCGCATCGGGTGCAAGTTCAAGGCTCGTGAGGACCGCACCGAGGAAGAAGAAACTTCCGCGGCGCGTGTTGATGAGCATCGTGTTCTTGCCGACCCACCCCAACCCGGCGCGCCTGGCGAAGTCACGTTCCAACAGCGGCGCGGTGTCGGCGACCGCTTCGGTGTGGCATCCGGGCGCTTCGGCTTCGAGCCACGCCGCGAGCGTGTTGATCCGGTCCCAGATGAACCGGTGGTAGTCCGGACCTTGCGCGTAGGCCGCGACGCGCGCGAAGGCGGAAGAACCTCTCCCCCCAACCCCCTCCCCTAAAAAGGGAGGGTGAGAAGATCCGGCTCCCCCTCCCTTCATAGGGGAGGGGGTTGGGGGGAGAGGTTGCCTTCCGCTCCCATACTCCAAACCCACCATCAGCACGCTGCGCACGCCTTCGAGAACGCTCCGCGGGTGCTTCCGCTCCTCGCGGAGTTTGGGGAGATAGGACATCTCCCCCGCGAAGCCCTGATTGAGCCATGCCTCGAAGCGTGCGAACCCGTCGGCGTCGGTCGCGGGCGCGATGCCCACCAGCGCGAAGCCGAGTTCGCACGCTTTCGCCTTCAGCCTGTGTTCGAGAGACGCCATGAAGTCATGGTAGGCACTATTCCATCCGGACCTTCGCGCCGAAGTCCTTCTTGTTGTCGCTAATGAAGTAGGTTGCACACGCGGCATCGATGAGGTCCGGGCTGAAGTTCACTCGCTCCATGTTGTACTTCGCGATCGACATCATCTGGTCGAGGATGTCGCGCGGCTGACACATGCGGAATGGCCGGTTGGTCGGCCTGTACCACTTCTGAATGAGGTAGTCCACACCGCGCGTGTCGAACTCCACTCGCTTTCCCTTGCATACCAACTCCCAGATGCGCCGGTACTGCGTCTCGTCCGGGTCGCGGATCTCAATCTTGAACTTGATGCGCCGCAAGAACGCTTCGTCCGCGAGCTGGTTCGGGTCGAGGTTCGTGCTGAAGATCAGCAGTTGGTCGAACGGCACCTCGATCTTCGTGCCGTTCATCGTGTTCAGATAGTCGTACTTCTTCTCCAGCGGCACGATCCACCGGTTCAAGAGGTCCATCGCGCGCACCTGCTGACGCCCGAAGTCGTCGATCATGAAGATGCCGCCATTGGCTTTCATCTGAAGGGGCGCTTCGTAGAACTTGCCCGCACTGTTGTACTTCAGGTCGAGCATCGGCAGGGTCAGTTCGCCGCCGACCACGATTGTCGGGCGTTTCACGCGAATGAACCTCTGGTCGAACTGCGTGCCGCGTTTCAACATGGGCTCGGTCGCATCCACCCGGTCTTTTTCCTCAACCACAGTATGTTGGATTGGGTCGAACAACTTGATGATCTGGCCGTTGGCCTCAATCGCGTGGGGCACATAGATGGCGTCACCCATCAGCCGGGCGATGCGCTCGGCAACGCTGGTTTTACCGTTGCCGGGAAAGCCGAAGAAGAAGATGCTCTGCGCGGAGTTGATCGCGGGGCCGATCTCGTTGAATGACTCGTCCGTGATGATGAGGTCTTCAAACGCGCGGCGGATGCTGCGCCGCGTCACGACGAGGCGCTTGATGGTCTGGGCCATGACCGATTCGACGTAGTCCGCGAAGGGCACCGGGGTAGGCCCAACATAATTGGTCTTGTCAAGCGCGTCGCGGAGAGCGTCCTCGCCCTTGGGCGGTTTGATCGCATAAACGAAACTGGCGTCGCCGCTGTTACCACGCTGGGCGACGATGTCGATGAGCGATTGTTTCCGCATCGACTGGAACACCGGGTTGATGATCGGAAACGGAACCGCCATCGCGTTGGCGAGTTCGCTCCCGGTGATGTGCCCACGCGTGTAAATCGTGCGCATCGCCAGGTCGAACAAGAATGGCAACTCCAGCCCGAGGTCTTCCCACTTGGCGGGCACTCGCGGGGTGTAGGCGTTACCGCTGGTTGGCATTCCCTCTTCGTCGGTGGGTGGCGCGTCACCGAGTAGTGTCACGTCGTCGGTGAGCGTGCCGCTCCGCTCCGCGTCCGCGAGCAACGCCTGAAAGTGCAGTTTGTGGAGTCGCAGGTGCGCAATTGCTTCCTGATCGTTCTTCGCTTCGGCTTCCGTGAGGCAATCAAGAACCGCCGGGGCGACCGCGTACTTCACGCCGTCGATGTACATGTGGTGCAGGTATTCGCCGGGCCGGACGTAGCAGTCCGGGGTGTGCTCCGGCATCTGGATCATCTGCTGATAGAACTCGTTGGCGATAATGAACCGCATGGCGCGTTGAGTTCCTGTGCGAAAGGAGTTCCACTTAAAGCATAGAACACGGCTTCAGGTCAGGCGCAAGCGGAAGTTAACAACCTCGACCGGGCACGTGAGGGTCGCGGCAATCTGCGGAAAGTGTGCGTCCACCCAGCCGTTCGTGGCGGCTTCTTCCCACGGCATACCGGGTGGAATGTCCACAGATTTGAGCAGCACGAGCCGTTCGGCGCGGTGAACGAAGGCAACGCGTGCCGCGATGGAATCGGTGGTGACGGACCAGGTGTGGGGAAGAGAGCCAGGGAGAGATTCGTCTTCACACGCGAAGGTGAAGCAGTCGAAGACGCGGAGCGCCTTTGTCTTGACCTCCCCCCTTGAGGGGGAGGTCAAGACCGCTCCTACCGCGAGCCGCTCCAGCAGCGTCTTCGTAACACCCAGCGCCCGCAGCGCGAGCCAGTGCGCGGCTTCTTCGCCCAACCCATGTGTGCGATCCAAGGCGCGCACGGCGTCCGCGACTGGCCCGCCGCCGGGGATGAGCAGCACTTCCGCTGGTGCAAGTGATTCGAGGTAGGCGCGAAGCGCCGGCCCGAGCGCCGGCGAATCGAAGAGGCTGCCTCCGACTTTCACGACGATCATGGCCGGCGCTCCGTCGCGAGCACCGCGACCGCGTAAGCCGGCGCGCACGCCGAAACGGAAGGGCCAAGTCGGTCGTTCAAGGAAACAAGCTGGACAGCCGGTGAATCTTCAAGGACCGCGTCTATCACCGAACGGGCAAGAAACTCGCCGGCACCCGACAAGACCACCGTGCGCAATGTGTCTGGTTGCCACCGTTGGAAATACACTTTCCGCACGCTCTGGGCCAATCGTTCGACCAATCTCTTGTGGATGACGCTGGCGAAGTGTGTGATCTCGTCGCAGGTCATTGTGTCTCTGTCGGCACCCCACATCCGAGCGAGTCGGGCGAGCGAGTAATCGATGGTCAACGGTCGGCCGTCCGCGGTCCCGCGGTTGTCGGGGTCTTCTGGAATAAGTCCGAGTACGGCGTATGCGTCCTGAGTGGTGGCGAACAACTCGGCGCAGACCCGATCCGTGTAGACGGCACACACCGGTGTCCGCAGAACTCCAACGTAGACCAACTCTTCAAAATAGAGCCGCTGCTTGTCCTGTTTCCCAATCGGACGCGGTGCGCCGTCCCGGAGGGTAACGATGTCCGTTGTCGTGCTGCCGATGTCGAGCAGAAGACCACCGTCATTCGGCGCAAACCTCCCTGCGAAGGTCGCGAGCGCGTGCCAGTTCGCCGCCGCGACCTTCATGTGATTGTGCTTCGCTTCTTCACAGTTGAGGAACACTCCCTCCGTACTCCAAACACGCGCTACGCGGCAAGCCGCGACTGCTTCGATGGCCTGGACGATCGCGTGGACGCCGTCGCGCTTCGTCTCGAAGCAGTCGCACAACTCGCCGGTCATCGTGACCGCGAGTTCTTCCGTGTCAGGGAATTGTGCCACCAATTCGGCGAGAGCGGTCGGCAACTTGTCCGGTTGCTTCCATAATGGGAACGGCACCGAGATCGCGCGTTTATCCGCGGTTGCGGCCTTTAGGTTTGCGCCGCCGATGTCGAGTCCTAAGATTGTGGTTGCCATAGTACCGCAAGATATCGGGTTACGAGATGCCACGCTACCTCGTCGGAATCGATCTCGGGACCACCAACATTGCGGTGGCGTATGTAGACACGGCCAGCAAAGCGGTCGGCGGGCCGAAGCTGAACACGTTCCACATTCCACAAGCCGTCGCGGCCAGTCAGGTACAGGCGCTCGATCTGTTGCCATCGTTCCTGTACATTCCAGGACCGCACGACCTCGCGCCGGGCGCCATCGACCTTCCGTGGAAGAAATCGCCGCCGGATACGGCCGGGCTGTTCGCCAGGAACCACGGGGCGAAGGTGCCGGGCCGTCAAGTGTCCAGCGCGAAGTCGTGGCTGTGTCACCCGGGTGTGGACCGCACCGCGCCGCTGCTGCCGTGGGCCGGGCCGCCGGACGTGCCGCGACTGTCGCCTTTGGAAGTTTCAGCCCGATACCTCAAGCACATCGTTGAAGCGTGGAACGCTGCGCCGAACCGCAAGGACACGGACAAACTCGAAGACCAAACGGTGGTCGTCACGGTGCCCGCGTCGTTCGACGACGTGGCGCGGAACCTAACCGCCGAGGCCGCGAAGCAAGCCGGCTTGAAGAACGTAACTTTGCTCGAGGAACCGCAGGCGGCGTTCTATGCGTGGCTCGGAACGCATTCGCCGCAGGAAGCCGGGATGCTCCGCCCGGGAATGCGGTGTCTCGTCGTGGACGTCGGCGGCGGCACATCCGACTTCAGCCTGATCCGGGCGGGCGAAGAGAAAGGCGAACTCACGTTCATTCGAGACGCAGTCGGCGATCACCTGTTGCTCGGCGGCGACAACATGGACCTCGCGCTCGCGAAGGCCGTCGAGACGAAACTCCCAGGTGGGCGTCTCGACGCGGCGCAGTTCGGGTCGCTCGTGCAGGCGTGTCGCGGGGCCAAGGAGGCGCTGCTCGCGGCCCCGCCGCCGCCGACCTACCCGGTCACGGTGATGGGCAAAGGGCGTTCTGTCGTGGGCGGCACGGTGTCGGTGAACATCACGCCGAAAGACGTGGCAACCTCGCTGTTCGACGGCTTCTTCCCACACACGCCCTTCGACGCGGAACCGACACACGGGGCGCGAACGGGCCTTCAAGAAATGGGCTTGCCCTACGTCTCGGACCCGGCAGTGAGCAAACACCTCGCCAGCTTCCTCCGTCAGCACTTGCACGACTTCGAGAAAGAGAACCCTACCGCTTCGACCGTTGTCGACGCCATCCTCTTCAACGGTGGCGTGTTCCAACCGGAAGTGCTGCGCGATCGCGTCATCGACGTGATGCGCCCGTGGTTCGACCAGAAGGAAAAGAAGTGGGAACCGCTGGTACTCACGAGTCCGTCACTCGATCTGGCGGTGGCGTGGGGCGCGGCGTACTTCGCGTGGCTGAAGCATTCCGGCGGGCGACGCATCGGTGGCGGCATCCCCAGGTCGTACTACGTCGCGGTGGAAACCGACACGCCGGGGCGCGGCGTTCACGCGCACAGCATCCCGGTGCTGTGCGTCGTCCCCAGACGCATGCAAGAGGGCGAAGAAGTCCACATGCCTTCGCCCATTCTGGAACTCGCGCTCGGCGAACCGGTGCTGTTCCCGCTGTACACCTCTACGGTTCGCGGCGACGACAAGCCCGGGCAGGTACTGCGCCTTCCCGAAGAATCGCTGATGCGGTTGCCTCCTCTCCATACGATCCTGCGCGGCGGGAAGAGAGCGGGGGCCAAGCGCGTCCCCGTTACGCTGGCGGCGAAGTGTACCGAAATCGGCACGCTTGAGCTTTTCTGCGAGTCGAAGGAGGGGAACCGCTGGCGACTGGAGTTTAACGTCCGCGACGTGCTGCGCGAACCGACACAGGAAGACGAGGAAGAGGACGCACGTGGCGGCGTGACGGACGTGTTCCCCGAAGAGAAGGTGCAGGCCGCAGGCGCGCTGATCGCCGCTGTGTTTGGCGACGCGAAGGTGTCTGACGAGCTGGAAGCGTCAGCGACGGGCAAGCAATCCGTCGCTGACGCTTCCAGCTCGTCAAAGGCAAGCGCGCCGACAACCTCGGACCTTCCCAAACTGCTCGAAGTCACGCTCGAATCGCCGCGAAGCGACTGGCCCACCGGGCTGTGCCGGCGGATGTGGGAGTTCCTCGAATCGCACGCGCCCGGGCGCGCAAAGTCGCCGGGCCACCTATCGCGCTGGTACAACTTGACGGGCTACGTGCTGCGACCCGGTTTCGGCGACCCCGTGGATCGCTACCGCGTTGAGGCGCTCTGGAAAATGATCACCGCCGCCGCGAGCGGACAGGCGACGAGCGGCCCGAAGAAGGTCGTCGTTCCCGAAGGCGGCGCGGATTACTGGATCATGTGGCGCCGCGTCAGCGGTGGGCTGAACGCGGCGCTTCAACAGGCGCTGTTCTCCAGGTTGAAGCCGACGTTGCTCCCGGTGAAGGGCAAAGCTTTTTCGCGCCCGCCCGCGAACGAATACGCGGAGATGTGGCGCGCCGCCGCGAGCCTGGAGCGACTCGACGCGAAGACCCGCGAGACGCTCGGCGCGACCGTGCTGCGCGACAGCAAGAAGTCGCCCGTGCCCACTTACGCGTTCTGGGCGCTGACGCGATTCGGCGCTCGCGTGCAGTTCTACGGCCCGCTCAACTCCGTCGTTCACCCGGAGATCGTGGAACAGTGGATCGAGGAACTTCTCCCCTTCCAGCCAGCTAACGACAGCGAACGCAACGGCTGGTTGTTCTGTCTGTCGCAACTCGCGCGTCAAAGCGGTCTGCGTGCGGTGGACATCAGTGATTCGACGCGCAACCGCGTGCTGGGCGTGCTGCGGTCGCATCCATGCCCCGGTGCGTGGAAGCGGATGGTGGAGGAGGTCGTCGCGGCCGAAGGCGAAGAAGCGTCGCGCTTGTTCGGCGAGAGCCTGCCGATCGGGTTACGATTGTCGGGGGGGTAAGAATCAACCTCTCCCCCAACCCCTCCCCCAACCCCTCCCCTAAGAAGGGAAGGAGAGAATCCCGCTCCCCCCTCCCTGTCTTAGGGGAGGGTGTTGGGGAGAGGTTCTTCGGAACATTGCCAGGCTCACGCTAACGCGGTCACGGTGGCAGTGACCTGCACCGCGATCGGTTGCATGTTCGGCATATTCAGCCCTCCGGTTGGTTCGATGATACCGCGCGGCCGTCGCGAACGCTTGCCCACTCGTCGCGCAGCAGCGAGTACATTCGCACGTCCTCGAAGTTTCCGCGGCGCAACAGCGACTTGCGCAACACCCCTTCGTGACGGAACCCGAGCTTCGTCAGCACGCGCTCGCTCGCGGTGTTGCCCTCGATGACGCGAGCCTGCATCCGTTTCGGGACGTACTTCACGAACACGAAGTTCAGCACCGCGTGGCACGCTTCGACGACGTAACCCATCCCCCAAAACGGCTCCGCGATCCAGTAGCCGAGTTCCATCGTTAAGTGCTGCTGCGCGGCCCAGAAGCACCCGCACGCACCGATCGGGCGCTGGTCCGGTGTGACCGTGATCGCGTACGGTTCGGCCATGCCTTCGAGGTAGCGCAGCACGGCATAGTCGCGGATGAACAGCATCGTGTCCGCGATGGTCTGGTGTGCCTCCCAGAGCGTGTAGCGGGTGACGTTCGGGTTGCGTGCGTGCTCGAAGAGCGGTTGCGCGTCGTCGTCGGTGAACGCCCTGAGCGTGAGCCGTTCGGTGGTGAGCGTGGGTGGGCGCCAGAGGTGCGGCTTCATGACTTCAACCCCGCGGCGCGCGCCACTTCGGCGCGGTCGATGCGGGGCGTGCCGCCGAGTTGTTCGCACACGCGGGCCGCGTAGTGATTGGCGAAGCGTGCGCACTCGCGCAGCGGGCGCCCTTCGAGGTGCAGACACACCATCGCCGCGGTGAACGCATCGCCCGCGCCCACCGTGTCCACCGCGTTCGCGGCCACGCCGGGTTCGTGGAACGTTTCACCGAACGCGAATACGTCACACCCATCCCCGCCGTGCGTCCACATCGCGCACCGCTGTTCCGGCGTCGTCAGGCAGACGAGACTCTGGACGAACGCGTAGAGGTCTTCCGTCGGAAGGCCAAGAATCGCGGCCAAACGCGGCGCCTCGTCCGTGTTCAACTTCACCCACTCCGCACGCGCGAGACTTGGGCGAAGCGAGCCGGTCGCGAATTGAGTTTGCCGGAGGTTGATGTCGAACACCCGCCACGGTGCGAATTCTCCTTCGTGTAGATGCGCGTGCAGGAAGGCCTGAACGGTATTCCATCCGCCTTCAGCCCTCTGGCCGAGTGACCCATAGCAAACGCAACGGCAGCGACGTGCCAGGTCGTGTGTCGGCTCATCCCACGCGATGTGATCCCACGCGACGTTCTCGGTGATCGTGTACGTCGGCACCGCGTTCGCTTCGAGCGTGACTTGCACGGTGCCGGTCGGGTGTTCCTCATCGGTCTGGATGTACTCGTCCGAGAGGCCGAGTTCGCGAACGCGGTCGCGCAGCTCGCGGCCGAGGTCGTCGTTGCCGACGCGCGACACGATTACTGATGGGTGGCCGAGTTGGTGACAGTGGAATGCGAAGTTGAACGGCGCGCCCCCCGCGACCTTGCGGCCGTCCTGGTACACGTCCCAGAGCACTTCACCGATGCCGACGAAAGGGTTCATAGCTCACCCGCGGGAATCCACGGGGCCTGCCGCTTCTCGAAGAACGCGGTCAGCCCGGCGCGGCACTCGTCGGTCAGGCGCGGCGCGGCGCTCGCCTTCGCGAGTTCTTCTACCCCTACGCCCTGACGCGAGCAGCCGCGCAGAAGTTCCTTCGTGGTTGCGAGCGACTTTGGGCCGCCCTCCGCGAGCGACTTCGCCCACGCGTGCGCGGTTTCGGCGAGGTTCTCCGCCGATGTGACCTGATTCACAAGCCCCATGCGAAGCGCGGCCAACCCGTCGATGAGTTCGCCGGTGAGGAGCAGCCATCGCGCGGTGCGCTCGCCGACGTGCCGCAACAAGTGCGGCATCACCATCGCCGCGACCAAACCTCGTCGGACCTCGGGGTAACCGAACTTCGCATCGGGCACGCTCACCGCGAGGTCGCACACGGTAACAAGGCCGGCGCCACCGGCGACCGCGGCGCCGTTCACGGCCGCGATCGTCGGCTTCGGCAGCGTGTAGATGAGTTCGTACAGCGCTGAGAGCCGGGACGCGTCGTCCCAAACTTTGTCGCTGTCGGGTCCGAGGGTGTTGCGAAGTTCGTCGAGGTCCATGCCAGCACAGAACGCGGGTCCGGTGCCGGTGAGGATCACGCACCGCGCCGCGGGGTCATTCGCGGCGCGAAGGAAGGCGTCCGTCAGTTCGGCGATGAGCGCACGCGAGAGCGCGTTCCGCTTCTCGGGCCGGTTAATCGTGATGACCGCGGCCGGTGAACGCACGGTGTATTGCACGATGTCAGACATGATTTCGCTCACTCAACAGTTTCGTCGGAACCCCGACCACCATCCGTAGCAACGCCAGTGCCAGTGTCTTGCCTTGCGTGTCGGTGCGCAACGAGCGGCTCGCGCCACCGGCAAGCGCGTCGTACAGCATGAAGTTGAACGCCCGCACGTTGGGTGCCTCGAAGCGTACGACGCACGCAGCCGCAAGCGGCAAGAAGTACGCCGCCACGACTTCCGCTGTGAGGTGTTCGCGCAGCCAAAGGTAACCTTCGTCGGTGTACGCGATGATCGCGACGTTCGCGTGATTGCCCTTATCGCCGCTGCGCCCGTGCGCGATCTGAGAGAGCGGAACGTTCGCCATCACACGACCTCCACAACGGGCGTCACGGCTGACTTCGCAATGAGCGCCGGCCAGTACGCGAACACCTCGCGCACCGGCGGGCGACCCACGGTGTAGCCCGTTGTGCCGGGGAAACCGCTCGTTACGAGGGGCGCGAACTCTTTCGTGAACCGCTCGACGGCGGCCTTTCGCGGATCGCGCACCGCGACACGCAGCACCACCTCCGGCGGGTCGCCTTCACCCTTCACGACGCCCGGCACGCAGTCGCCCGCGCCGAGCGCTTCGACGTAACTGTGCGCGTAGGTGAACCCGGCTTGCTCTAGCTTCTCCAAGAGGATCGCACCGGAACGCCGCGCCTTCTGTGCGGCGTTCGGACCGGCGATCACCAGCGTGCCCGCGGACATGAACCCGTCGCGGTACGCGATCGACACCTTGTAAGTGTCGGTGATGCCGTTCGCGGTGCCGCCGGTCACAGACACCACGTTCGCGCTCTGTTGCGAGAGCTTCACCGTGGTGAAGTCCGCAGTCACGTCGGGCGTGAAGTAGCGCGCCGGGTCCGCGACCTCGTAGAGCAACTGTTCGGCTACCGTTTCGAGGTTCACCGCGCCGCCGGTTCCGGCCGGCTTCGAGATGGTGAATGTGCCGTCTTCGCTCATCTCTGCGATCGGGTAGCCGACGTTCTCCAGGTGCGTGGAGTCGTCCGCGTTGATCCACAATCCGCCGGTGGCTTGCGCGCCACACTCGATGAGGTGACCCGCGACCGTACCCGCCGCGATGCGGTCCAAATCTGTCGTGCCGAAGCCCCAACCGAACTCGTGCGCCGCGGGGCCAACCGTGAGCGACGCGTCCGCCACTCGCCCGGTAATCACGATGTCCGCGCCCAACTTGAGCGCCTCCGCGATCGGCTTCGCGCCGAGGTAGGCATTCGCGCTCACCACCTTGTCGCGAATCGCGGTGAGTGGTGCGCCGGTGTCGAGGTGGTTGAACGGGTTCCCATTCGCGAGTAACTCGTCGAGACGCGGGAGGAGATCGTCGCCGCTCACGACCGCGACGCGTTTCTCCGCGAGACCGGCTGCTGCGAGGACTTGCTTCGCCTGAATCGCGCACGCTCGCGGGTTCATGCCGCCCGCGTTGGTGACGATCTTCAGTCGCGGTTGCGCCTTCAGCGTCGGCGCGAGGCGAGTGAGAACGTCGATGAAGTCCGTGGCGAACCCGGCCTTCGCGTCCTTCGCCTTCTGTACGGCGAGAATGGACATCGTCAGTTCGGCGAGATATTCGAGCGTGAGGTAATCGAGCTGCCCGGTTTCCGCGAGGCGCACAGGGGCATCGAGGTTGTCGCCCCAGAATCCGCACCCGTTACCAATGCGCACTCGCTTCATCAAGTTCACCGAAGAGGAAGTGATGCGGACATTCTAGCCGTTGCGCTGATCGCGAACACCTGCACGCAACCGACATGCACGCGAACCTCGCGACGGATATGATCTCTCTTCAACTACCTTCACCCAAACCGCCAACGCTTATGGCCGACACGGACAGCGACGCGAAAGAACTTCTTCGACAATGCGCGATTGAGGCACCACAAGCGGCGGCGTGGTTCCGCGCGCTGCCCGACGAGCAGCGGCGGAAACTCTTCGATGACATCACCGACGCGGGACAACCGGAAGAGTTGGACAACCCACTCGCGTTCGCGCAAGAAGTCATCGCCGAAGCGCCGACCAACCCGGCCGGTTACTTCTTCCGCGCGCTGTTCCGCCACTACCGCAAGGAAGATGAAGACGTTACCGTTGCGCTCGACGATATCGAGAAGGCGGTGCGCCTCGGTGCCGACTGGCCCGAAATCGAAATCTGTCGTCTCTGGTGCGAACAGGCGCTTGGACTGAGCGAAGAGCAGATCGACACCTGCACGCGGTTGCTGAAGACGCACGCGACCGACAAGTGGGTGTGGTTCTTTCGTGGCGAAGCACTTCTGGGTGTGGGCGACGCGGAAGCCGCCCTCAAAGACTTCGACCGCGCCGAAGAACTGGGACTGAAGAGCGCGCAACTCTTCGAGGAACGGGCACGGGCCTGGAACAACCTCGACGAGCCTGAGAAGTGCATCGCCGCCGCGAACGGCATCTTCTGCCACGACCCAACGCCCGCATACAACGGCGGCAACTTTCACTCACTCGGCCACTTCTTCGCGAACATCGGCCAACCCGACGTGGGGTTGGAATCGTTCGCGAAAGCGGTCACGCTCGAACCCGAAAACACGCGCCATTACAGTTGCCGGTCGAACTTGCTGTTCAGTTTGGAGCGCGAAGCCGAAGCCGAAGCGGACCTGGATCGCATCGCGGAACTCAACTCGAAGGACGAAAATATGGCCGACAAAACACTGCTCTACCCGATGGTTCTGGAACACTTCCACGAGGCGCCGCTCGACTCGCTTTCGGTCACGGACCGGCGGTTCCCGCCGCGGGTAGCGGCCGACCTGCAGCGCGGGTTCGACCGGCTCTCGGAAGCCGGTTTCACCGTTGTCGGGTTCCACGCGGGCCAACAGCACAACCAACCGATCAACGACTTCAATCAACTCTACACACGCGACCGCCGCAATCCGGCCGTCGTTGTGCCGCCGAAGTATCTGGAGTTCGACATCGGCGAAGACGAACCGGTGCGTGCCGTTCGCGACGGCATCTGGCTGCTGCGCGATGGCGACGAACCGGTGTGTTTCTTGCTCCACTGGGAGCGCGGCGAACCGTTTGTGGCGCTCGCAGCGCGGAACACGCCCGCCGGCACCGCTGCGACACGCAAGTTCTACAAGCACTCCGAGGACGCGATCGCACGCAGCGAGTGCTATCGCGGAAAGGTGCTCTCACTTGAATACAAGGAGATGTACAACGGGCAGGCGCTGGGCTTGATGGTTCACAAGATCAAGAAGGTCAACCGCGAAGAAGTGATCCTGCCGGCGCGCACGCTCGACCTGCTCGACCGTAACGTGATGGGCTTCGTGAAGCAGCGCCCCGCTTTGGCGAAACTCGGCCTCGCGGTCAAGAAAGGGCTTCTGTTCTACGGCCCACCCGGCACCGGCAAAACGCACACGCTGCACTACCTTTCGGCAACGATCCCGGGGCACACGACGTTCATCATTTCCGCGGAGCAAGTCGGTAACCTCGGCGAATACATGACGCTCGCGCGGCTGATGCAACCGAGCATGGTCGTGATCGAGGACGTAGACCTGATCGCCCGCGAGCGCACCGAAATGCGCTCGGCTGGCGAAGAAGTGATGCTGAACAAGCTCTTGAACGAGATGGACGGATTGAAGGCGGATTCGGAAATCCTCTTCGTGCTGACAACGAACCGGCCGGAGACGCTCGAAGCGGCGCTCGCGGCGCGACCGGGCCGGGTCGATCAAGCAATCGAATTCCCGCTGCCGAACGCCGAGGGCCGTTCCAAACTCCTGCGACTGTATTCGCAGGGCGTCCCGATGACCGACACCGTGCGGAGTACCACCGTGGACCGGACCGAACGTGTGACCGCGTCGTTTATCAAGGAACTGATGCGGCGGGCGATTCAGAACGCAATCGTTCGCGACGGCGACAACCTGGCAATCACGTCACCCGACGTGGATTCAGCGTTGGAAGAAATGCTGGTCACCGGTGGCGGTCTGAACCGCAAGTTGCTCGGCGCACACACGGAAGAGTAAGGCGTACCTTTCGGCGCGCGGCGCAGAATCGCGCCACGCGCTCGCTTCTTCACTTCGCGGCACATCGCTCGTAAGCTGTGGCTTCAACTCTCCGCCACCGACCCGCACTCGCAACCGGGCCAATCTATGTCGTCTGAACCGCCTCCGGTCGCTCACGCTTCCGGCTCGCCAAACACCGACGCACCACCACACCAGCCGTTCATCCCCGCGACCGAATCGCCGCCGGAGTTCACCCTCCCCGCGATCCTCGCGGGCGTGGTGCTCGGCATCATCTTCGGCGCGTCTTCGCTGTACCTCGTGCTGAAGGTCGGGCTAACGGTGTCCGCGTCGGTGCCGATCGCGGTGCTGTCGATCACGCTGTTCCGCGCGTTCTCGAAAGTGTTCAAGGTGCGGAAGGCGACGATCCTCGAAAACAACGTCGTCCAGACAACCGGCAGCGCCGGCGAGAGCATCGCGTTCGGCGTCGGGGTGACGATGCCGGCGCTGTTGCTGCTCGGCTTCGAGATGGACCCCGTGCGCGTGATGACGGTCAGCGTTCTCGGCGCGGTGTTGGGAATTCTCATGATGATCCCGCTGCGCCGGGCGTTCATCGTGAAGCAGCACGGCAAGCTGATCTACCCCGAAGGAACCGCGTGCGCGGAAGTGTTGGTCGCGGGCGAGAAGGGCGGTTCAACGGCGAAGATGGTGTTCATCGGGTTCGGCATCGCGCTGGTTCACAAGTTCCTCACCGTGGGTGGCAAACTCTGGGCGTCGGAACCGGCGGCGAAACTGTACACGGTGAACGCGGAAGGCGCAAAGTCGGGCTTGAAGGGTTCGCAGGTCAGTGGCGAACTGTCGCCTGAGTTGCTGGGCGTCGGGTTCCTGATCGGGCCACGAATCGCCTCGCTCATGATGGCTGGCGCGGTGCTGTCGTACTTCGTTCTCGGGCCGCTCATCGCGACGTTCGGGGACCAACTGACCGAACCGGTCGCGCCCGCTCAGTGGGATCCCGACGAACCGAAGGACACCAAGAACCCCGGTCTGATCCGCAACATGGACCCAGACGCACTGCGGGCCAATTATTTGCGGTTCATTGGGGCGGGCGCGGTCGCGGCCGGCGGCATTATCAGTATGTGCCGCGCGCTGCCGCTCATCTTCGGGTCGGTCTTCTCCGGTTTGCGCGACATGCGCGCGTCGCGCGCCGCGGCTGCCGCGGGAACGGGAGTCGCGCTCCCCCGCACCGACCGCGACATGCCCATGACGGTGGTGCTGTGGGGGTGCGTCGCGCTCGCGGCCGTTCTCGCGCTCGTGCCGCAGCTCGGTCTCGGTGTGAACTTCCAGGGAATACTCGGGGCCGGGATGATACTGCTCTTCGGGTTCCTGTTCGTCACCGTGTCGAGTCGGCTCACGGGCGAAGTCGGGAGTTCGTCCAACCCGATCTCCGGCATGACCATTGCGACGCTGCTCCTCGTGTGCATGATCTTCCTGATCCTCGGCCGCACCGGACCGGCCGCGATGCTCACCGCGCTCACGGTTTCGGCCGTGGTGTGTATCGCGTCCTCCAACGGCGGCACCACCTCGCAAGACTTGAAGACCGGTTACCTCGTCGGGGCCACGCCATCGAAACAGCAGTGGGCGATCCTAATCGGCGCGGTCACGTCGGCGCTTGTGATCGGCGGAACCATGCTCATGCTGAACAACGCACAAACGCACTACACCAAGAAGGGATTTCCGACCGACGTGAAGGTGACCGTGCCGGAGGGGACGAGGTCGGAGAAGCCCGGGCGCCCCTACAACAGCGGCGAACTGCTCGACACCAACGAGTACCGCACCGTCCACGTGCGCGCCGACGAATACCCCAACCTGAAGCCGGGGCGCTACCTCGTGGACGCCGCCAGTAAACCGGTGTACCGCACCGACGTGCCGATCTCGCGCGAGGCGAAGGTCATGGACAACGGCGAGGACGCCCCGCCGAAGTTCGAGGCGCCGCAACCGCGTCTGTTCTCGGACATCATCAAGGGCATCCTGGGCGGTAAGTTGGAGTGGACGCTGGTCATCGCGGGCGCGCTGATGGCTGTCGCGCTGGAGATGTGCGGCGTGTCGGCGCTTCCGGTTGCGGTCGGCATGTACCTGTCGCTCGCCTCGTCCATGCCTATCTTCATCGGCGGGATGCTGCGGCTGGTGGCCGACAAGTTGCGCGGCAAGCCGAAGAACGAGGCGGACTCCGAAACCAGCCCCGGCGTGCTCCTCGCGAGCGGGTACATCGCGGGCGGCACGCTCTGCGGGTTGCTCGTGCTCACCCTCTTCGAGTTCATCGAGCCGCTGAAACAACTGCTGAACTTCGGCCTGCACCTGTTCGGCGAGAACGTTACCGACGCCGACGGGAAGGTGAAACGGGTGTGGAAGCCGGACGAGGTGCAAAGCGCGAAGATCGCGGCCGTGGTGGTGTTCGGGCTGCTCGGCGCGTTCCTGCTGTGGGTCGGTTCGCGCAAGGAGAAGGGGGACGTGAAATGAGCATGCCTTCTCGCCGCTTGCGGCGAGAAGGCTCAGCGGCGGCCCGGTGGCGGGCCGTTGCCGGTTGGCTTGGTCATCACTTCTTGTGCCCGGCGCTGGAACTTCGTCATCTGCTCTCGCAGACCGGCGTCGCCGCGTTGCAGCATGTCCAACTCGTGTTGGATTTCCGCGCTCAGGCGCTTCAACTCGGTTTCCTGACGGGCGATCATCGCCCGCTCGCGGGCCATCGACACTTCCATCTGGCGCATCTGTTGTTCCAAAGCCTCTTCGTCTTCGCGCAGTTGCCGCCGCTCGTCTTCCAGTTTCTTCTTGTCCTGGGCGAGCTTGGCGCTCTCTTTTTCGAGATCGTCGCCCCACTCTTCGAGTTCGCTCCTCGTCTTTGGGACCGGTGGCGGCGGGGCCAACTCGCCCTTCGCAATCTGTTCCTCGATCGCGCCCAACTGAACGCTCAGTTCGTCAATCTGCGAGTCCTTCTCGGACACGACCAACGCAAACTCCTTTTCCTTCGCGACGAGTTGTAGCTCGGCCTGGCTCGCCTCCTGAAGGAGGTGCTTCATCTCGTCGAGAAGCGTGCGAAGTTCTTTGTTCTCCGACTTTATCCGCTGGATTTCGCCCAGCGGCGAATCGTCGTAGCGGTTGGTCCCTTGCGACATGTCGGCGAGCTGGTTGAGCGCGCCAGTGATCGCGCTGGACGGCTCACCCCTGTAGAGCCGGGCAGCAATACCACTGGAACTGGCAGGCGTGCGCCGGTTGACCATGACGGGAGGCGGTTCTGGTGCGGGCTGGCTCACCGTGGGAACCTGGACGGAGCCGGATATACCAGGCATCCGCAGTCGGGCAAGAAGGTCGTTGGTACCGCCAGACCGATTTGGTGGCGGCCCCTGCTGGGGCGTAACTGCTTCCACTTCTTCCAGTTCGGTGATTGGCTCGATCGCGACCGAGGTCACGGCGATCGGCGGGGGGGGAGAAACTAACAGTCGGCGGCGGAGTTCGGCGGCCGAGAGAGGCATTTGTTGATTGGTGGGTATGTGCGGGTTCGCCATCGGAGTAAATTCCCAGTTCCAGAGTTCCAGGTTCCCAGTTCCAGAGTTCAGAAAAGCAAACCGGTTTGGTTTGCGGTCCCGCGACGGGGATCTTCAACCGGGAACTTGGAATGCGGAACTCTGGAACTGACGATAGTCCCAGCGGAATTATCCTTTTGCGTGGCCTCAAGGAACCTAGGCCGTGGAACGGGTAAGTCAAATCAAAATACCCCAACCGGTCGTGCGGGTTTTGTGGGCGAAAGGGCCAGTAACTTGCTTTTCGGCGCCCCGGATCGGATGAACCCGCCAACGGTGTGGCGGGAGACGCGTTACACCGGCTAGACTGTTCCAGATGACGGCGCCTCGCAACCACACCCGCGCTGTCACCGGGACACGACCACAACCCTCACGGGTGGCACGGTTTCAGCGGTTTTCGCATGGCGGAACCCACTCGGTGTGGCGTACAATCGGGCTACAGTTCGTACTTGTCCGGGTCGCCGCTGCTTGCTTGGCGCGACGACCCACCTGTAGGAGCGACAGGCTATGGCTTTTCTGAAACGGTTGCGGATACTGCCGGTCCTGTTGGGGGTGGTTGCCACCCTCGCGGCTGTCGGGTCCACCCTGTTCGGCGACCTGCGGACGAGCAAGTCCGCCGTGCCCCCCGCGGGCGCACCGGCCGACCCCGCTCGCCCGGATGGCGGACGGCTCATCGACGAACTCGTCGCCACCAAGTTCAGCAAGACCCCTCTACTGACCTACCAGCCACGGGACGGCGAACTCCTGTTCGCGTGGCAACTCCAGCCCACGCTCGCGGCCCCCGCGGCGCGGCCCCGCGACGTGCTCGTGATGGTTGACACGTCTGCGAGCCAGGCCGGGCGCCCGCTCCAACAGGCTCGCCACATCGTCACTGCGTTGGCTACCAACCTCACCGCCGACGATCGCGTGAGTGTGTGGTCGCTCAGCACGCCGGACGCGACCCGGGCGCTGAGCAAGGACTTCCAGCCCGCGAACTCCGAGAACGTGGCCGAAGCCGCCAAGGCGCTCACCGAAGTGGAATACGCCTCCGGCGCAACCGACCTGAAGGGTGGCATCGAAAAGGCGCTCCTGACGATGGGTCGGAACCCCAGCCGGCACCAAGTCGTGCTGTACCTCGGCGACGGCGAGAGCGCGTTCAAGCGGGTCACCGAGGGTGACCGGATCGCGCTCGGCACGAAGATGGACAGGGCCGACATGTACTTTTTCGCCGTGCCGCTGGGCTTGAAACTCGACCCCCAGAACCTGCACGGGCTGGCCGCGCTCACCGGCGGGGCTGTCGTTCGCGTGCAAGAAGATGTCGCACTGCCGACTGGTCAGAAGGAATTCGTCACCCGGTTGAAGACCGCGCTCGACGTGCCGGTGGCCAAGCCGGAGAAGTGGACGTTCGGCGACGAGGTTGGCGAATCGTACCCGACCAAACTGCCGCCGCTCCGCGCCGACCGCTCGACGCTCGTGATGGGGCGCATCGCGAAGCCGGCCGCGAACACCGTGACCGCGACCGTCAACGCCATCGTGAACAACAAGCCGGTCGTGCTCAACTTCTCGCAACCGCTCCCGGCTTCGCAGGTCGATCACTTCTTCCTCAACCTGATGGTCAATCAGTGGAAGAACGCGCCGCACAAGGATGCTCCCGCGATGCTCGCGTCTGACCGGGCGCTCGCGCTCGCCAGCACGCAGGTGAAGCTCTACCGCGACGAGTTCCTCACCCAAGCGGTGTGGGCTGTCAGCGTGGACCGCTTCGAGGAGGCCGAGAAGCTCTACGCCGCCGCCATCAAGGTGGACCCGACCGACCGCGAAGCCGCGCAGGGCGCCGCGATGGTCGCCAAGATGCGAGCCGGCAAACTGACGAAGGCCGATCTCGCCAAGCAGGTCGCGGCCGTGACCGGCGCGCAGAAGATCACGCCCGAAGCAATTCGCGCCTTCCAGCAAGACCCGAAGGCGAACGACCCGGTTCCGCCGGTCGCGCCGCCGGTGAACCCGGGCGCCGCGAACGACGTGCTCCGGGAAGCCGCCGCTCGCCGCCAGATCGAGGAACAGCGGTACAAGGTACTCGCCGACGCGACCATCCGCCGCGGCCGTCAGTATCTCCGCACCGACCCCGAAGGCGCGTACCAGGATCTCAAGCGCCAGCGCGACGAGATTCTCAACTACGACGGCATCGGCGACGACTCCCGCCGTCAGATGGTCGCGGACATCGAAGCCGTGATGCGCGAGGTTTTCGTCAAGGGCGCCGAGATCAAGCGTCAGGCCGACATCGAACGCCAGAGCATTGCTCGCACCAAGCAGCGGCTCAACGAGTTCGACCGGATCGAGGATGCCAACGCCAGCGACAAGAACCGGATCGACCAGTTCCGCCAGTTGATGCAGCACGCCCGCTACGAGTTGGCGTACCAGGAATCGCAGTTGATGGTTCAGGAGAAGATCAGCAAGGGGCTGCCAGTCCCGGTGGCGACGTCCGCGAGTTACATCATCGGCCAGCAGGCGACGCAACTCCGCGAGTGGAAGGAACTGACCCGCATCCGCGAAGACCGGTTCCTGCTCGCGATGCTGCAGACCGAGAAGTCGCACATCCCGTACCCCGATGAGCCGCCGGTTCACTTCCCGCCGGCCGCCGTGTGGCGTGAACTTACCGGGCTGCGCCGCGACGCGTACCTGAACTCGAACCTCGGCCCGAACGCCAGCGATACCCAGAAGAAGCTCAAGAGCATCATCGAAGAGGTAGAAGTTCAACTCAAGGAAGGTGCGAACGTCAACGAGATCCCACTGTTTGAACTGCTGCAGTTCCTCTCAAAGCAGTACAACGTGTCGTTCGTGGTGATGGAGGAGTACTTCAAGGCCGAGGGCATCGCGAACATCAAGGAAGAGAAGGCGAAGATCGCGGCCACGCAATTGCGTGGCCTCAAACTGGGCAACTTCCTCGACATCGTGCTGGTGTCGATGAACGCAACCTTCATCGTCCGCCCGGACTACATCGAGATCACGACCTTCCAGCGCCGACTCGAAGAGAAGGTGACGCGGGTGTTCCCGGTTGCCGACCTCGCGATCCCGATCCCGCAGTCGGTGAACCAAGCGAGCCTGCAACAGAACCAGCAGTTCCAGAACCAGAACCTGGCCATCTTCGGGCAGGTGCTTGGTGCCCAGAACCAGTTCGGGAACCAGGGTAACAACTTCGGTAACAACTTCGGTAACAACGGCGGCGGCGGCGGCAACCCGCTGATGATGGCCGGTGGGAACAACGGGGCGTTCGGTAACGGGGCGAACCAGATCGGCAACCAGCAGAACCTCGGGTTCGGCGGTGGCATCGCCGGCATCGGTGGCGGTAACCTCGGCCAGTTCGGTAATCTCGGCGGTCAGTTCGGCCTCCAGGGTGGCGACCAGAGCCAGTTGCTCATGCAACTGATCTTCGAGACCGTAGCGAAGGGTGAGTGGGCGCAACTGCCGAACGCCAACCCGATGCCCGGGATGGGCATGGACGAGGCGCCGATTCTGACCGCGGCGCAACTGAACTCGCTCGGCTACTATCCGCCGGCACGGGCGCTGATCGTTCGCGGTACCACCCGGTATCACTCCGCGGCCACGATCAAGTTGAAGAAGCAGGGCGACGGCAACGCCCAAGGTCCGGGCGTTGTGAAGCCGGGCGGTGGCGTGGTCGTCATCGGGCCGGGCACCAACAACGCGGTCGCGGCTGCCAAGCCCACGCTCACGAACCCGAAGGTGGATCGCGTGGCCGACCGCAAGAAGCTCGGTAACGATCCCAAGACGATGTGGAGCAACGCCATCGACCGGACCGTGACCGACCCCGGTCTGATCGTCGCGTGTGCCGAGTTCCTGATGGAGTTCGACGAGTTCGGCCACGCGGCCGAGGTGCTCAAGGGCAACCTGCGGAAGGGTCTGTCCACCGACGACTGGGCGCACGAGGCACTGGCCATCGCGCTGCAGGCCGGCGGCGGTAGCCCGATCGAAGTCGAAAGGGCGTCGGTCTCCGCGATCGACCTCGACCCGGCCGACGCGAAGGCGTACCTCAAGGCCGCGAAGGCCGAGGCGAAACTGAAGAACCACAATCAGGCCATCGCCTTCTGCAAGCGAGCCTCTGAGTGCCGCCCGGACGACCCCACCCCGTACGCCAACGCGATGGCTTACGCGGACGTCGCCACCGACCTGAAGAGCGACGCCGTACTGTGGGCCACCGACGGGTTGCTCAAGCGAGACTGGAGTACCACCGACGGCATCGACTACCACAAGCAGGCCAACGACCGGCTGCCGAAGCTCGAAGCCAAACTCAAGGCTGCCGGCCAGAAGACCGACGCGATCAGCAAGGCGATTCTGGAGCAGACCCAGCGCGACCTCGTGATCGAACTGCTGTGGCAAGGCAACGCGGACCTTGATCTGCTCGTCACGGAGCCGACCGGTTCGGTGTGTTCGGCCACGCAGAAGCGGACCACCGGCGGCGGCGTGCTCAAGGCCGACATCCTGGAGCAGTCCACGCAGAACGACCGGTCCGAGGCGTACACCGCCGCGAGCGCGTTCGCGGGCACCTACAAGGTCACTGTGAAGCAAGCGTTCGGACGGCCGATCGGCGGCAGCGCTCGCATCAAGGTGACGCGATTCAAAGGCACGCCGAAGGAATCGGTGGACCTGCTCGACGTGCCGCTCGGCGGCAAGCCGGTCGAGATCAAGTTGGACGGCGGTTCGCGAACCGTGCTCGCGACCGTCGCCGAGGAGATCAACGCGATCGCCGAACTTCGCGGGGATACGACCGGTGCGGGCCTGACCGGTGGCACGTCCGGGCTGGGCGGTGGGTTCGGCACGGCCGGGTCCGTGATGTCCGCGCCGCTGACCTCCTCCAACGGGCCGGCGATGGCGCTGGTCCCGGCCTCGACCGAAATGCGGATGCCCGGTATCTCCTCGTCGGCCGCGGACATCCGCGCGACCTACAAGGTGAACCCCGACCGGAAGTCGTACAGCGTCACGGTCAACCCGGTGTTCGCCAGCGGTAAGGGCGAAGTCGCTCTGCCCAAGGTGCCGCTGCTGCCGGGCGGCGAGAAGTAACGATTAACTTCACCCTTCGGTGAACCCACGGCCCGACCGGGATGTCCAATCCCGGTCGGGCCGTGGGCGTTTACCTACCCCCCGGCTCCCTCCCTGAAGGGAAGGGGAGCAAGAGCCGCTTGCGGCTACGCGAGCATTCTGGCACCGCGACTCGCGAAGCCGCGAGCGGCACAGACAAGCAAGGTCTTGCTCCCCTTCCCTTCAGGGAGGGGGCCGGGGGGGGGGTCTTTAGACTTCTCCGTACCAATCGGCTTCGCTTACAATGTGTGCGGCGCATCCCGCGCCGGAGGACGTGACCATCAGCAAAGCATTCGACACCCATCGCGAAGAGTTCTCGGTCGCGAGCGAAAAGGCGGTTCTGGTCAGTGTCTCGTTGCCGGAACGCCCGTGGCCTAACGAAGCCGACCCGTGCGAAGAGATCCGCGGCCTCGCGGAGTCGGCCGGGGCAAGCGTCGTCGGCCAACTCACCCAGAAACGCCACGACATCCAACTCGCGACGTACCTCGGCTCGGGCAAAGTCGGCGAACTGCACGAACTCGTTGAAGCCTCCGACGCGGACGTGGTCATCTTCGACAACGACCTGTTGCCCGGTCAGGCGCGGAACCTGGAACAGGCGCTCGGCGTGAAGGTGCTCGATCGCAGCGAACTCATTCTCGACATCTTCGCGAGCCGCGCCCGCACCGCCGAATCGAAACTACAAGTCGAACTCGCTCAACTCGAATACTCGCTCCCGCGGCTCAAACAAATGTGGAGCCACTTGTCGCGTCAGAAGGGCGGCGGGATCGGGCTTCGCGGCCCGGGCGAAACGCAGCTCGAAAGCGACCGCCGGCTCGTATCGCACCGTATCCGCGACCTCAAGCACAAGCTCAACGAGGTGCTGGGGCGCAAGGAACGCGAGGTGAAGAGCCGCGACCAGGAGCACACGATTTCGCTGGTGGGCTACACGAACGCGGGGAAGTCGCAGTTGATGAACACGCTGACGAAGGCGGGCGTGTTCGTGAAGAACCAACTGTTCTCGACGCTCGACACGCGGACGCGGCAGTGGCACATTCGCGACTGGGGCCGCGTGCTGCTCTCCGACACGGTCGGGTTCATTCGCGACCTACCTCACCATCTGGTCGCGTCGTTCAAGGCAACGCTTTCCGAGGCGCGGCACGCGAAGTTGCTGCTTCACGTGGTCGATGCGAGCAGCCCGCAAGCTGAAGACCACATCCGCGCGGTGGTGAGTGTGCTGAAAGAACTGGACTGCGCCGACAAGCCCACGCTGTTGATTCTGAACAAGATCGACAAGCTCCAGGACCGTTCGCTGCTCACTCTCCTCGAAGCACATCACCCCCGCGCGGTCGCGGTGAGCGGGCTAACCGGCGAGGGCATCGCGCAGCTCGAAGATTCGGTAATGGAGGCGCTAGCGGAAGACTTCGCGGAAGCGGAGATCGTGAC
>SXGT01386934.1_pt1 | contig 49469 bp, 27 predicted proteins | sample 3176221 | NCBI WGS metagenome assembly SXGT01 (sample SAMN11356862, study PRJNA531348) | freshwater metagenome | isolation source: freshwater sample F1-120 | place: China: Fuxian Lake, Yuxi | collected 2017-12-25
AAACTCGATCCCGTGTTGGCCGCCATCCTTCATCGACCCGTGGGCCTGTCAAAAGGGCTCAGAGGGCTCTGCGCCGGGTCCCGGAGGAGATGTGACTAAGAGACAGCCTTGCGCAGCGAGGAGGGGGACAGGGGGTGGAGTTCCCCGATCCGCCGTGCCCGAACCGCGAGCGTCCCTCCCCCTTGCGTAGCGAGGGGGAGGACAGGAGGGGGAGTGCAGCGAGGGGGAGGACAGGAGGGGGGAGTTGCCGCGCCCACCATCGAAGTCGACTTTGTGATTGCCCTGGCGATCACCCCAACTCCAGCGCCCACATCACCATCACCTCGTGGGCCACCTCCGGCTCCTCGGCGTAGGCCATCGGGTCCACCCTCCGCAGCGCGCACCCGCAAGCCCGATAGAAGGCGCACGCCCCCACGTTGACGTCCTGCGTCTCGATCATCATCCTCGCGCACCCCCGCTCCCGCAGCCACCCGGCCGCCGCCTCCATCAGCGCCCGACCCACCCCGCGCCCCCGCGCCTCGGGCCTGACGCGCAGATCCCAGAGCACCCCCACGTCCGGCCCCCCCTCCAGCAAGTGCACCCCGCCCGTGTTGTACGCCACCGCCGCCGCCCCCACCGCCACGCCCCCCTCCCGCGCCAGCCAGAAGCCCCACGTCGAGACGTCAAAGCGCGTCGGCCAGCCCTCCGGCCCCCCCTGAGCGTCGTAATCCTTCACATAGGGCGCCACCGGCCTCTCCTGCGCCTGCGACCCCCCCTCACCCCCGAAGCACAAGACCGAACGGACCTCGATCGTCATCGGGATCGTCGCGTAGGCCGCCAGCGCACCAACCCCAACCTCCTTGATCTCAACATCTTTCTGGCTCATCTGCCTCTCGTCCCAAGCCGCAGCATCACGGTCCCCCACGGCTCACATCAGGTCGCCTCCCTCATCCCTTCGCCGATCCCAGGTTGATCGATGGCGCATTGAAAGTCACCCGCCGGGCTGTCACAATCCAGAGCGGCGTTGCACTCGCGTTGTCCTGGTGACCCCCGACCCTTCGAGACCCCATGAAGCTATCCGCCCTGTCAAAGATCGTTGTGGTCATGTCGTGCGCGTGGCTGTGCCTCTCGGCGTGCTCGGAGGCCCCCGTCGGCGGGGCCGTCGGGGCGAGCGAGCGCGACGTGGGCGGTGAGGACGTCGAATCTCCGCGCGGCGACACGGCGACGGAGGATGAGCGGAGCATGTCGGCGGACGACGACCGGGACGGCGTGGTCGACGGCCTGGACAACTGCCCCGATCTGCCCAACGATGAGCAGGCCGATCGCGACCGCGACGGGACCGGCGACGACTGCGACAACTGCCCCTCGGTCGCCAACTTCGATCAGCGCGACACCGACGAGGACGGCCTCGGCGACGCCTGCCAGGGCGACGCCGACGGTGACGGCGACGCCGTCGCCGACGGCCGGGACAACTGCCCCGGCGCGGGCAACCCGGATCAGGCCGACGCGGACGGCGACGGCCTCGGCGACGCCTGCGACAACTGCCCCCGCGTGGCCAACGCCGACCAGCTCGACGCCAACAACGACGGCCTCGGCGACGCCTGCCCGGGGCCGCGCGATCCCGACGCCGACAGCGACGGCGACGGCGTGGCCGACGGCCAGGACAACTGCCTGGACGACCGCAACCCGGATCAGGCCGACGCCGACAGAGACTCGGTCGGCGACGCCTGCGACAGCTGCCCGACGATCGCCAACTTCGATCAGGCCGACACCAACGGCGACGGCCTCGGCGACGCCTGCGAGGCCCAAGGCCCCGCCGATCGCGACGGCGACGGCGTGGCCGACGGCCGGGACAACTGCCCCGGCGCGGGCAACCCGAACCAGGCAGACCGGGACGGCGACGGCGTCGGCGACGCGTGCGACAACTGCCCGACGATCGCCAACTTCGATCAGGCCGACACCAACGGCGACGGCCTCGGCGACGCCTGCCCGGGGCCGCGCGATCCCGACGCCGACAGCGACGGCGACGGCGTGACCGACGGCCGGGACAACTGCCCGGACGACCGCAACCCGGCTCAAGCAGACCGTGACGGCGACAGCGTCGGCGACGCCTGCGACAACTGCCCCCTCGTGGCCAACCTCAATCAGATCGACGCCGACAGAGACTCGGTCGGCGACGCCTGTCAGGCCATCCCGGGGGTCGAGATCGTGGCGCTGAGCGTGACGCCCGACCCGGTCAGCCTGCGCGTCGCGCCTGGAGATCTTCAGCAAACACGGCAGTTTACGGCGTTGGCCAGGACCAGCCAGGACGCGGTCATTGACGTGAGCGCGCAGGCGCAGTGGTTGACGACCCTGGAGGCCGCGGCGACGATCGAGGCCGGCGGCCTGATGACGACGACGAACCGAGCGGGCGGGAGCTTCGAGGTCCGCGCGAGGCTGGCCGGCTTCGAGGCCGCCGCGCAGGTCGAGATCGCGCTGGAGGCGCGCCTCATCGACGAGGCCGCGCCGGTCGACGAGGGGCTCATCGACGCCTTCGACGAGGCCGCTGACCTGCGCGACGACCCGGCCCGCTCGCCGCTGCGGATCTACCCGAGCCACGAGACGCTCCTGCCCAGGAACGTCCACAGGATCCGCTTCCAATGGCAGGCGGGCCGGGACAACGGCGCCTTCCGGCTGCGCCTCTTCGGCCCCGGCGTGGACGTGTCGGTCCTGACGACGGGGACCTCCTTCGAGTTCGACGAGGAGTCCTGGGGCTGGCTGGCCGACACCAACGCGGGGAGCTGGCTCCAGTGGGAGGTCAGCGCGCTGGACGCCCGCGACCCCGAGGTGCGCCACACCGCGGGGGCCTCGGCCATCGGCTTCAGCGCTTCGAGGGTCCTGGGCAACCTCTACTACTGGTCCACGAGCGACGAGGCGATCATGCGCGCCGGGGTCGAGGACCCCGCTCCTGAGCGCTTCTACCCCGAGGCCGGCAATGGCCAGTGCGCGGCCTGCCACACCGTCAGCCGGGACGGCCGCCGGATGGCGCTCGGCTACGGCGGCGAGAACCTCCAGGCGCTCCTGGTCGAGGACGGCTCGGTGACCATCGAGGCCGGCAGGTACGAGGTCGGCTTCGCGACCTTCTCGCCCGACGCCGAGCTGCTGCTCTTCGCCAACGACGGGATCCTGACCCTGCTCGACTCCGACACCGGCGCCACGGTGGGGCCGAACGCCGGGCGCGTCCCCTTGCCCCAGGGGATGCTGGCCGCGATGCCCGACTGGTCCCCCTCCGGGGACATGGTCGCGGTGGCCATGGGCGCCGAGCGGGTCCGCAACAAGGAGGTCCAGGGCACCTCGATCGCGCTGATCCCCTACGAGGCCGGCGTGTGGGGCGCGCCGATGGTCGTGGTGGCTTCGGCCGACAACATCAACGACACCTACGCCTTCCCCGTCTTCAGCCCCGACTCTCGCCTCCTGGCCTTTTCCCACATGCAGGGCAAGAGCAAGGACAGCGTCAACGCCCGCCTGGAGATCCTCCCCGTCGACATGAGCCTGGCGCCGCTGTCCTCCGACCGCCTCAACCACCGCGTCAACCACCAGGACGGCGTCCTGAACACCGGCAACAACATGCCCACCTGGGCGCCCTCGACCCACCCCGGCATCTTCTGGGTGGCCTTCTCCAGCCTCCGGGCCTACGGCGGCCTCCGGGCCGCCTCCGACCGCGAGGACCAGATCTGGATCGCCGGGATCGACCCCGACGCCCTCGCGGGCGACGACCCCCAGCAGGCCGTCTTCTCGGCCTTCTGGGCCCCCTTCCAGGACATCGACGCCTCGAACCACCGCGCCTTCTGGGTCCACGACCCCGACGACGTCTGCCCCTCCGACGTGGAGCTCTGCGACGGCTTCGACAACGACTGCGACGGCGTCGTCGACGAGGACTGCCTCCCCTGCGGCGAGGAGGTCTGCGCCGACGACCAGGACAACGACTGCGACGGCCTCGTCGACGAGATCGACTGCCTCGGCTGCGGCGACGAGATCTGCGACGGCCTCGACAACGACTGCGACGGCTCCACCGACGAGGGCTGCCCCGCCTGCGTCCCCGCCCCGGAGCTGTGCAACGGCCTCGACGAAGACTGCGACGGCCTCGTCGACGAGGAGTGCCGCGACTGCGACCCCGCCGACGAGATCTGCGACGGCCTCGACAACGACTGCGACGACCAGATCGATGAGGGCTGCCCCGACTGCGCCGCCTCGCCTGAGGTCTGCGGCAACGACATCGACGACGACTGCGACGGCCAGATCGACGAGCAGGCCTGCGAGGACTGCTCCGAGGAGGTCTGCGAGGACGGGATCGACAACGACTGCGACGGCCTGATCGACGAGCAGGCCTGCGACGGCTGCTCCGAGGAGGTCTGCGACGGCGTCGACAACGACTGCGACGGCCTCATCGACGAAGGCTGCCGCGACTGCGCGGGCGCCCCCGAGGTCTGCGACAACGGCGTCGACGACGACTGCGACGGCGCCGTCGACGAGGTCACCTGCGTCGACTGCTCCGAGGAGGTCTGCGACGGCCTCGACAACGTCTGCGACGACCAGATCGACGAGGGCTGCCCCGCCGGCGTCCCCGCTCCGGAGCTGTGCAACGGCGTCGACGACGACTGCGACGGCCTCGTCGACGAGGGCTGCCGCGAGTGCGCCCCCGAGGACGAGGTGTGCGACGGGATCGACAACGATTGCGATGGTTTGAGCGACGAGGGCTGCTACGACTGCGAGCCCAACTTCGAGCCGGACGACTGCGACGGGATCGACAGCGACTGCGACGGCGAGGTGGACGAGAACTGCCGCTGCCGACCGGAGCCCGAGGTCTGCCTGGATCGGCAGGACAACGACTGCGACGGCCTCGTCGACGAGGGCTGCCCCGGCGACGGGTGCCAGCCCTCCCCCGAGGTGTGCGACGGGCTGGACAACGACTGCGACGGCCTGAGCGACGAGGGCTTTGATCGGGACGGCGACGGCCACACCACCTGCGGCGGCGACTGCGACGACCGCGACCCGGCCCGCAACCCGAGCGCCGAGGAGATCTGCGACAGGATCGACAACGACTGCGACGGCCAGATCGACGAGGGCGCCAACTGCGGCTGATCGCCAACGAAGACGACTCGCCGATCCCTTCGTGCCCTCTTGCGAAATCGTTAATATGTGAAAGAGTTGATTTTTGATACCGAGGGTTGTGCCCTCCAGGCCACAAGGCGTGGCTGGTCCTGTCGCCGGTTGTGCCCTCCAGGCCACAAGGATCGGCCGGCTGGCTGGCCGCAGGCGAGCTTCGATCCCCTGTTCATGGCCCTGACGACCTTGGCATGGAGGATGCTCAGGGGCGCTGCGTCTGACGAGGATGATCTTGAATGGGGAGGTGAGCGATGAAGGTGCGCGTCTGGGGCGGGGTGGTGTGGATCGGGGCGCTGATGGCGTGTGTGGGGTGCGTGGAGGAGGGCGGCGGTGAGGTGGCGCTTGAGGCGGCCCTGGTGGCTCAACCGGCCGGCGCGCCGGGCGCGGGCAAGGCCGACGGGCTGGACGGCGCCGATCGGGGGTGCCGGGTGGTGCTGCGGGAGGTGTCGAGGCGCTCGGACGGGCGGGGCGGCTTTGAGCTGGAGGGCGGCAATCAGGTCTGGTCGGGGTCCGTGGACGTCGCCGTGGACGCGCTCAAGGCGGGCGCGGTGCCCGGCGTGGTCTTCCGCAGCAGCATGGACGTTGGCTCTCGGTGGTGGCAGAAGGGCATGGCGCCCGTCGGGGGCGCCCGGGATGGCTTCCAGCGCTTCGCGTTTCGCATCCACGAGCACACGCCCAACCCTGGCATGAGCGGCATCGATCGGCTGCGGATCGACCTCATCCCCTTCCTGGCCTTCACCGACGGCGGGCGGATCTTCGACCACAACCGCCTGCCGGGCGAGTTCGACAACTACGTGCTCGACAAGAACAACCAGTGGCGCGTCCCTGGGGACTCGGCCTTGTGCTCCGAGGTGGACACCCCCTTCGTCCCCGAGACGCAAGGCAGCGTCCTGACCTTCCGGGCCGACTGGAGCATCGAGCAGGACGCCGAGCTGGTCGAGGGCGAGCGCTTCTCGATCGTCTACGATCTGGCTCGCCTTCAGACGTGCCGCGGCACGCACAACGGCCACCCGGGCTGGGAGATCGCCGCGCTGGTCGCCTTCGAGCCCTCCGGTGTGGTCGAAGAGGCCAGCGTCAGGCGCTTCCACTCCCGCATGGGGACCTCGATCAACAGCGCCTACAGCGTCCCGGCGATCTTCGACATCCCCGAGGGGACCGAGCGGGTCGAGATCTGGTTCTACAACACCAGCATCTCGGGCGGCGGTCGGTGCGAGGCCTACGACTCCAACTTCGGTGAGAATTACGGCTTCGCCGTCAAGCCCCGCTGAGGGTGGCGCGCGCAGGGCGGCCACCCTGGCCCCGTCATGGGCTGGCGTCATACAGAACCACGTTTGAAGCACTTTCATCTTGGGCTTCCTGGTGGCCTAAAATGTAAGTGGCTTGAGCGTGGTTCCGTATCAGTTGATGGGGACCCGAAGTGATCCGGTGTTCAAGCTCTTGTCGAGCACGAAGTCGGCGATGTACTTGAAGCTCTGGACGGCTTGACAGTCGCTGGTGGGGTTGGAGGCTTGGGCCAGCACCAGCCTCCAGCCCTCGATGAGCGTCGTGATGTCGCCCTGGGTCACCCGGCCCATGCTCGCAGAGGCCCCTCGCGACAGCGCGGCGGGGTTGAAGGAGAACCCGACGCCGAAGAGCTGGACCTTGACCCCCACCTTCGTGAGGTCGTCGAGGATTCCGGTGTAGATGCCGTTGATGACCTGGTTGATGCTCTGGAGGCGCTGGGCCATCAGCTCGGTGCCCAGATCGGCCAGCTCGTAGGCCCAGTCGCCTTCCCCGGCGAAGACGCCCTGGAGGGCCACCTTGCGCAGGAGGGCGGCGGGCTGGACGTCGCAGTAGAGGACCCGGGCGATGTCGAAGGCCGCCGAGATCTGCTTCTTGTGCCACACCGTCTGGATGTCGGCCCCGATGCTCAGGGTCAGCCCGACCTCGGTGAGCGAGAAGAGGCCGCTGGGATCGAGGCGGTTGACAGGGTCGTTCTCCGCATAGAGGTAGGGGTGGCGCGTGACGGGGCGCTGCGGAAAGCCCCCGTGGGGATCGGGGCTCAGGAAGCGGCCGCGCGCGGGATCGTAGACGCGGGCGCGCAGGTCGTAGAGGCCGAGGGCGGGTTCGAATCGCTGGCCTCGGAATTGGTGCGCGAGCTCCGTCTGCCCCGTGCGCTGGATGAGGTTTCCGAAGGCGTCGTAATCGAGCGTGTCGGTGATGGCCCCGTCTTGATCGAGGACGGCGCGCACGCTCTCGGAGGCGTCGAGGATGAAGCGCGAGGGCGAGGGCTCGCCGGGGCGAGCCAGACCGAGCGCGGCGTGTCCGAGGCAATAGACGACCTGGAGCTGGTCATCGCGCAGCTCTTCGACGATCTGTGAATATCCCGTCGGCGTGTTGGAGGCGACGAGGTAGGAGGTCTGGGTGTCGCCCTCGCGGCGTCCGACGAGGCGGCCGTCGCCGTCGCGAAGGAGTGTGACGGGGACATCGAGGCGTTGGGCGAGCCGGCCCTGGGCGTCCCAGCGGAGCTGGCGGACGCCGTCGTCGAGCAGCTGCCCCTGGTTGTCGTAGAGGGCGTCGAGCGGGCGATCGTTGAGGTCAAAGGCGAGGTTTTGTTGATCGTCGAGCCCTGTTCGGTTGCCGACGGCGTCGTAGCGGTAGGTGTGGGCGTGCAGCGGGCCTGTCTCCGAGGTCAGGCGGCCCAGGGCGTCGTAGGTGGTGCGGGTGAGTCCTCGGGCGTCCTGCTCCGAGAGGCGGCGGCCTGAGGGGCTGTAGGTGTAGAGCCATTGCTTCAGGATGTCGTCCTGGGGGTCGCGGGCGGTCCATCGGGTGACGCGGTCCCGGGCGTCGCGCTCGATCGCGATCGAGCCGCCTTGCCAGCGGTAGCCTTGCAGGGCGCCCGAGGCGTCGTGATCGTAGAGGGTCTGGCCGCAGCGGTCGTCGTCGACGGCCACCAGGAGCCCGGAGAGATCGTAGGCGAAGGCGACGTCGGCGCCGCCGGGGTTGGAGGAGCGCAGCCCGGTCATGTGTCCGGCCTCGTCGTAGTCGTAGGTCAGCGCGCCGCGCGGGGTCTCTTCGCTCAGGAGGCGCCCGAGCGCGTCGTACGCGTAGCGCGTCTGTCCCAGGGCGTCGGTCATCCGAGTGCGCCGGTGGAGGGCGTCGTATTCGAACTCGGTGGGGCTCTCGGCGAGCCGGGGGTCCGGCGAGCGGCGCAGGAGCCTGTCCATGAGGTCCCAGGCGTAGGTGGTGGTGAAGCCGCGGGCGTCGGTGTGGGCGATCAGGCGCCCGGCCCGGTCGTACTCGAAGCGCTCGGTGAGGCCCAGGGGGCTGACGCGCTCGACGAGCCGGCCGCGCTCGTCGTAGGTGTAGGTGGTCAGGCGATCGAGGGCGTCGCGCGCCGAGGTGAGGCGACCGGCGCCGTCCCAATCGTAGCGCGTGACCTGCCCGGCGGGATCGGTGACGGATCGGAGCTGGTGGAGGCCGTCCCAGGCGTAGAGCGTCTGTTGTTCCTCGGCGTCGGTCTCGGCGGCGACGAGCCCGGCCGCGTTGTACGAGGTCTCCAGGGTGGCTCCGTCGGGGTGGGTGGTGGAGGTGAGGCGGCCAGCGCCGTCGTGGCTGAAGCGCGTGACGCGGCCCAGCGGATCGGTCTGGGTGGCGATGTTTCCGGCCTCGTCGTAGGACCAGCGCGTGGTGCGACCCATCGGATCGGTCAGGGCCAGCAGGCGGTCCCCGCACCCGCATTCCGTGTCGTAGAGGCGAGTCGTGACCGCCCCTGCGGCGTCGGTCTCGGAGATCCTCCGGCCCAGCGCGTCGAAGGTGGCGCGCGTCGTGGTCCCGTCGGGGTGCTGGATCTCGATGGGGCGGCCGAGGGGGTCATAGGTGGTGCGCGTCGTCTGCCCCGCTCGATCGATGAAGGCGATGACGCGCCCGACGGCGTCGTACTCCCAGCGCTCCTGCAGGCCGTCTGGATCCAGGCGAGCGATCTTGCGGCCGGCCTGGTCGTAGCGGAACTCGACCCTGCGGTCGAGCGGATCGACGTGGACGAGGGTTCGCCCGGCCGCGTCGTACTCCCAGGACTCGCGGGCGCCGTCGGAGTAGGTCGCCTCCAGCGGGCGACCCTTGGCGTCCCGGGTCCAGCGCGTCTGGCGCACCTCGGGGCCATCGGGCGTGGCGACGACCCGCGCCTCGGACAGCGGGCGCCCCAGCTCATCGAGCTCGCGCGAGATCTCCTCGATCACGTCGCCCTGGGAGTCGCGCCGAATGGTCTGGGTGGGCACCGAGAAGCCCTCGTAGCGGTATTCGATCTGGTTCTGGTCGGCGTCCGTGGCTCTCGTCACGCGCCCCTGGGGGTCGCGCTCCAGGGCGGTCACTCGCCCGTCGGGCCCGGTGACGCCGACCAGGTTGCCCTGGGGATCGTAGCTCCAGGTGGTCGGCCCCTGGCCTGGCCGCTGCTCCCTCAGGGGGCGGCCCTGGGCGTCGAGGGTGTAGCGCGTGGCGCGCCCCTGGCCGTCGATCCGCGCCACCAGGCGCCCCTCCTCATCGTAGGCCATCGACTGGCTCGCCCCCAGGGGAGGGATCACCTCGGTGACCTTGCCATCTGCGTTGTAGACCCACCGCGTCTCGTGCCCGAGAGCGTCGACTTGCCGGACGACATTGCCGAAGGCGTCGTAGTGCATCGTGGTGGGGTGGCCCAGGGCATCGCGGACGATCTCCTGGCGCACCTCCAGATCGCGCTCCCAGCTCTGGGTTTGGCCCAGCTCGTCGGCCTGGGCCACGAGGCGCCCGTCGCCGTCGTAGCTTGAGCTTTGCCCCCCGCCGTCCTCGGGGGAGACGCGCAGCAGGCGAAAGGCGTCGTCGTATTCGAAGCGCGTGAGGGCTCCGGTCTGGTCGACGACGCCCACCAGGGCGCCCTGGGGGTCGTACTCGTAGGACACCGAGCCGCCGTTGGGGTCCACCAGGCGCGAGATTCGCCCCTGGTCGTCGCGCTCGAAGCGCACGCCGGGGCCGGCTGAGTGGACGACGCCGTCGCGGTTGATCTCGACGGCGTTGCCCAGGGCGTCGGTCAGGCTCACCAGCCCCTGCCGCTCGTCGATGACGTAGCGCGTGCCATCCTCCAGGGTCAGCCTGAAGCGCGTGGGTTCGTACAGGCCAGCGTTGCCCAGATCGACCAGATCGCCGTCGCCCGGCGCCGAGCCGCCCCAGGAGACGGTCCCGTCGTCGATCGGCTCCAGGCGAGCGCTCTGCCCGTCGAGCGCTTCGAAGACGAGGCGTCCGGCGGTGATGGGCAAGCCCGCCTGGCACTCGGGCTCCATCCTGGCCTCGAAGCGCAGCACCCGATCGTCGGGGAAGATCGCCGACACCAGGTGCCGGCGCCGTGGCGCCACGCACCAGGAGGGGAAGCCCTGGCCCAGGCGGCCCTGGCGCCATGAGGTCGCCAAGGGCGTGTTCTTCTGGATGCGGACGGTCTTCAGGTCCAGGGTCCAGCCTCGGCCAAAGTCACCCACCCTCACATCTCGGCTGTCGTAGGAGCGCACGACCGACACCTCCACCCCCGGCGTCGGGATCGTCGTGTCCACAAACGCCAGCGTCGAGGCCCCCACCTTCATGCCGCCTTCGATCGAGATCCCCACGGGCTCGGTCAGCACCTCCTGCCCAATCGCATCCTGGGCGACAATCCGAAGCAACCACGCGCCATTGCGCTTCAAGGTGGGGTCGAGCCTCCCCAGGACGCCATCGCGCTCGCCGGCCCCCTGGGCCACGATCTGCCACGGGGCCGCCTCGTCGCTGGCCTCGCGCAGCTCGATCCTCCAGCGCACGTCCGGGCCTCCCTGGACCTGGCCTTCGATCGCGGTGCCCGCCGTCACGCGCTCTCCCTCCTGGGGGGCGGTCCAGGCGACGGACATGGGCTCGACCTCCTGGGGATCGAGCACCCGCACGGCCAGGGAGGCCTCCGAGCGAGCCAGGCCGTCCTGGGCCACCACCCGCACCCGGTGTTCTCCGGCCTGCGCGAAGATCGCCTCGTCGCGCCCGTCGCGCCGTCGAAAGAGCACCTCCCCAGGCCCCGACTCATGCTCCAGCGTCCAGCGCAGCGCGCCAAAGGGCCAGCCGTCATCGCTGACCGCGACCCTCAGGCGCAGGGGCGAGCCCGCCACCCCGACGTTGTCCCCCTGGAGCGTCACGACCGGCGCCTCATTGCGGACATCGCGCACGACGACCTCGACCTCGTCCTCGCCCAAGAGCTCGCCGTCGTCGGCGCTGAGCGCAAAGCGCCAGGTGCCGGGCAGGGGCAGGTCGACCTCCGTGGTGACAGCCTCGGGCGTCGCGAGGATCGCCTCCCCCGGGCCGGAGAGCTGGCGCCAGCGCACGGCGAGCGGCCCGGGCAGTCCGTCGTCCAGGGCGCTCCCGGAGAGCGTGACGGCCTCGAAGGGCGTGACCGTGCGGTCTCGGCCGGCATCGACCCGGGGCCCTCGATTCGGCACGTCCTCGGACGTCACCTGGATCACCACGTCGTCCTGCCCGGTCAGCGCGCCGTCGTCGCCGGTCAACCGGAGCCGATAGGAACCTGGTTCGGTCACCGTGAGCGTGGTCTCGGCCGCGTCGGCGTCGGCGAGTGACGCACCCTCGGGGCCCTCGACCACGGACCAGCGCGCGTCGAGCGTGCCGTCGGGGAGGCCATCGTCCGTCACGCGCCCCCCGAGCGCCACGCGCACCCCGGCGTTGACGATGACCGAGGTCGTGCAGCTCTGGGTCGAGCGACCGTCGTCGGCGACCAGAGTCACGCGATGCACACCCGGCGCGAAGTGTCGCTCGAGGACGACATCCCGGGCGGGGGCGAGCTGTCCGGGCGCGAAGTCCACGGGCTCGGGGGCCTCGTCGTCGACCGCCCAGGTGAGGGTCGCGGCCGGCGCGCAGCGGTGGCCGAGCGAGCCGGTGAGGGAGACCTCGACGCCGTCGGGGCTCGCCTCGTCGATGATGACCGGCTCCGGGCAGGTCAGCTCGGGGAAGGGCGCGACGCCGTAGGCGGCCAGCCCCGGCGCCGAGCGGCCGTCGAAGGTGTTGAACGTGCCGCCCACATAGATCGTATCGCGGTAGGTGGCCAGCGCGCGGACGGTGCTGTCGATGAGGCCGGGGGCCGGCGCCGAGAAGGCCTGTCCGTCCCAACGGGCGAGCCGGGAGATGTTCTGCCCGCCCGCGCGGAAGAAGTCCCCCCCGGCCCAGAGGTCACCTCGGTACAGCGCAATGGCATAGACGTCACCCTGCACGCCTCCCCCTACGCTCCGCCAGCCATCGCCGTCCAGTTGCGCCAGAGAGTTCACCTCGACGCCGCCGATTTGATGAAAACTGCCGCCCACATACAGGTTGCCGTTGGGCGCTCGGGCCAGCCCCAGGGCGGTCGGCGTGCACGCAAAACGGTTGCACCCCGTGAACGCCCCTCCCAGGGCCGACCAGCGTTGGCCATCCCAGTGGGCCACGTTGCTCGCGTAGACGCCGTCGATGAGATCGTTGTCCTGCGGACCGTCGCCGTCATTCCAGTTGCCGTCGTAGGTGCCGCCCACCTCGGCGAAGGTGCCCGCCACGTAGATGCCCGAGCCCCCGTCGTCGATGATCTGCATGACGTTGCCATTCACGCCGCCTTCGAGGGCGTGCCACTGGCCTTGGTGGTACCTGGCCGGCCCGTAGCTGGGTATCCCCGAGCGGTCGAAGAAGTCGAAGAAGCCGCCCACGTAGGTCCCGTGCGGCAGGATGGCGGCCGTCCGGAACTCGATGGCACGGATCTGGAGGGGCGGCATGAAGTTGCTCCAGCGGGCCCCGTCGTATCGCGCGACGAACGTCGAGTTCCCCGAGCCATCCATGGCGTCGAAGACGCCGCCCGCCACGAGCTCGCCCCGCCCGGCGGCGATCGGGACTGAGTGCCGCACCCCCTGGCTGTAGCGGAGACCCTCGGGCGGCGCGGCCCACCGGCAGTCGTCCCAGGACACCACCCCCGCCGGAGTCTGCACCCCGGCCACCTCGGTCCCGGCGAAGCCCACCCAGAGTTTGTCTTCCGAGACGGCCAGCCCGCTGTCCAGAATCCAGCCGAAGACGGCGGACTCGATCTCCGTGCGCCAGGCGGGCTCGGGCGGGTCGCTGTGGGTGACGGGCGGCGGCACGTCGAGCCGAGGGGCAAGCAGGGCGGTCTGATCCTCTCCGGCGAAGACCTCGGGGGGTTGGTTGCCGCGCGCGACGACGCGCATCGTGTCCTCGGCCTCTCTGGCGCCGTCGCTCGCGCTCAGGGCGAAGACGTACTCGCCGCCTTGCGGCAGCTGGACCCAGGTTCTGGCCTCGGCCGCGTTGACGATCTGCGCCCCGGGGGGGCCTGAGCGCTGGCTCCAGACAAACGACAGCGCGCCGTCTCCTGGCAGCCCGTCGTCGGTGGCGCGACCGTCGAGCGCCACCGCCCGCGCCTCGGTGTCCTGATCCGGCCCGGCGTCGACGATGGGCGCGAGGTTGTCCTCCTCGACGAGGATCCGAACCTCGTCCTGGCCGGTCAGCTCGCCGTCGCTGGCCTCCAGGCGCAGCACGTACTCGCCAGGCGAGGGGAAGCGAACCGTCCCCTGAAGATCCTCGGGATCATCGAGCGTCGCGCCGCCTGAGACCACGATCCAGCGCGTCGCGAGGGCCGGGGTCGGCTTGCCGTCGTCCGAGGCCTTGCCTTCGAGCCTCAGCGCTCTGGACAGGGCCAGCGTGCGATCCGGCCCGGCGTCGACGATGGGCGCAAGGTTCTGGGCGTCGTCCAGGACCTCCACCTGCACAAAGTCCTCCGCGATCAGCGCGCCGTCGCTGGCCATCAAACGAAGCACATACAGCCCCGGCGCATCGAAGATCACCTCGCCCTGAGCCTGGCGTGGGGTCTCGAAGGTGGCCCGACCGGGGCCTCGCTCCAGGCTCCAGGCCACCGCCAGCGCCTCATCGCCCGGCTGGCCATCGTCGCTGGCCTCGCCGGTCAAGAACAGCCGCCGGGACAACGGGACGCTCGCGTCCTGCCCCGCCTGGACTCGCGGAGGATCGTTGATGGCCTCGACATCGACCAGCACCTGCGCCTCCGGCGACCACAGCTCACCATCGCCGACCTGAAAGGTCCACCGATCGCTGCCGTGGAAGTCCTGCGCGGGCACATACCTCACCCCAGGCGGCTCCCCCTCCAGGCGACCGGACGAGGGCGGCTCCACGATCCTCCACAGCAGGGCCTCCGGCGCGGTCTCCACGTCCCGACCCACCAGCACAAACTCCAGCGCCTCGTCTTCGAGCGTCTGCCCGCTGCCGTCCTCGGCCACGGGAGCGTCGTTGACCGATCGCACCTCGATCGAGATCGAGGCCGATGTGCGCTCCACCCCGTCGGTGACCGAAAACTGGAACGCGTCGCTCCCGTGGATGTCGGGATCGGGCTCGTAGATCAGCGCTTCCCCCTGGCCCTCCAGGCGCCCGAGCGTCGGCTCCTCCTCGACGACGAAGCGCAGCTCCGACGAGGGCGTGTCCACGTCCACGGCCGTCAACACCAGCGCCAACGCCTCGTCTTCGTTCATCTCGAGCGCTTGCGCCAAGGCCACCGGGGCATCCTCCACCGCCTCCACCGTCAGCGCGATCTCGCCCCTGGCCTCCTGTCCGCGACCGTCCTGCACCACGAACACAACGCTGTCCTGCCCGAAGAAGTTGGCCTCGGGGCGGTAGATCAGCGCAGGCGGTGTCCCCTCCAGAACCCCTCGCACAGGCCCCTGCTCGATGCGGAAGGTCAGGATATCGCCGTCGTCGTCTTCGCCCCTCAACAGGAACTCCAGAGCCGCATCCTCCAGGAGCCTCAGAGACTCGGAGATGGCCCGAGGGGGGGTGTCGGCGATACCCTCGTCAGCCCCGCCGTCTTCGGCCACATCCCCTTCGGGAGCGTCCTCAAGGGCATCCGCGCCCTCAAGAGCGTCCTCAAGGGCATCCTCGCCCTCAAGGATGTCCTCGCCCGGTGCTGCGTCCTCGCTCGCGTCCTCGGCTCCTGCATCCAGAGGAAGATCGGCGTCCGAGCCCGTATCGGCCTCGTTCTCAACCGCGATGCCGCGCCCGATCTCCTCATCGCATCCCCACAGGCTCACGAAGCACCCAACCACCAGCGCTGACGCGGCGACCTGCTTGATAAGTCGGCTCATGAAGACCCTCGTTTTGTCGTTCCAGGAAAACCCACGTTCATCATGTAAACGGACACGGCGCGGTGTCAACCGACTCGGCGCGGCGTTCGAGCAAGAGCGCATCGATCGGGCCGACTGCGCCGCTGGGCTTGGGGAGGATCAAGGTTGGGCTCTCCCCAACCCTCGATTTCTTCAATTGACGCTGCTGGCAACCTGCTCAAGCTGTCGTCTGGTTGCAGAGCTGTGGATAAGGCGCGAGGTGGGTCGTCTACGAGCGAGGTGTCCGCAGGCCAGGAGCCCGAGGCCCCGACTGGGGTGAGGTCGAAGGCCGCGGAGCCTGGAAGCCCATCGCCTCCGCCAGATGCTCAGCGCAGAGCGCGCCCTCATCGCCCTCCTCATTTCGAAGGGTGCGGCACGCCTCGCACCCTTCGGCGGCGCCATAAGCGCCCTCGGTCCGGTCGGCCTGGCCAAGCTCTCTGAGCGCGTCCTGGGGGGTCGATCTGGGCCTCGCGCTCGGATCCCAGCCCGGCTTCGCCTTGAGCTGCCGCAGCCCTTCGGCGACCACGCGCTTTTGATGACGTCGGCTGTTGTGGGTCTCGTCGACCATCGGCGCACCTCCAGAAGCGGTCTCTGCCCGATGATAGCCCGCACAAGACCCTTTTGACAGGTCGACCGTTGTTGTGAGAGCCCTGAAGTCACGACCGAACCGAGGGTCTGCCATGCTGAACCACGCCTCCCGATCCCTGGCCGCGCTGTTGATCCTTGCCTGCGCGTCCGCCCTCACCGCCCTGCCCGCCGAGGCCAAGTACGCGCCGGTCCCGCTCTTTGACATGATCGGCGCCTCCGATCTGGTGATCATCGCCACCATAGACGCCCTGCCTTCAGCCAGGGTCATGACCCTGGCCGTCGAAGAGGTCATCCACGGATCGCCAGGATCGAAGACGCTGGACGTCCAGCGCTTCGAGGACTGGACCTGCGCCGCGCGCTGGACGCCTTACAAGGTCGGACAGAAGGCGATGTTCTTCCTCTGGAGGGACGACACCGCCGGGCAGTGGCGCGTTCGCAGCGCCGGGAACGAGGGCGAGCTCCCGATCATGGGCGGATCGGTCTGGTTGAGGGGTCACGGGGTGGAGCCGTGGCCGGCGGGCGAGCACACCGTGCATGGAGCCCGGTTCTACGGCCAGGAGATCGATCTTGCGACCTTCGTGGACGCCGTGCGGGGCTACAGGGTCCACTTCGAAATCAAGGTCACGCGACACCCCTGGATCCAATTCCAGAGCGCCCGACCGCTGACCGACGACGCCGCCAGGGAAGGCTACGCCAGCCGCTCGGAGCTTCACCGATCCCTGGTCCTGGGCACCCCCCTGGACACGTCGAAGTAGCCTTCAGTCCAGGCCGAGGATGCGCTGATCGCTGGGGGCGCTGATCTCCAGCACGAGGGTCCAGGTCAGGGGCGCGCCGGGCGGCACCTTCGCCTCCCAAAGGCGAGCGCCGCCAGGGCTGTTGCGGGTCGGCTCGGTGAAGTCCAGGCCCTCGGCCCTGTCGTTGATCCGCATCTTGTTGGTGCGCGCCACGGGGATCTGCTCTCGGACCACCAGCCGCACGGGCCGACTGAGGCTGTTGTGGGCCGCGTAGCGCGTGGTGATCTGGATGCTCTGGCGCCGACCGTCGTCCTCGCGCTTGTTGGCCGTCCGCTCCCTGACCAGCGTCACGGCCGGGTCGACGCCATAGGGCAGCACCAGCGCCTCGCCTGGCAGCACCGCTGGTATCGAGGCCGTGCCGACATAGTCGGAGCCGTTGAAGAGCGACGCCTCCCCCGGCAACCAGGGCACGATGTCGGGGTTCGTGATGCCCATCACCAGATAGACCCCGGAGCTGGCCCCCGGCGCCGCGACGTGGTGGCTGTCCGCGTCCAGGGCCGTCGACTTGAGCAGCACTCGCCGCCCCTGTTCACCGGGCTCCACGGTGACCGTGCCCTCGACCTCGAACTGCTGGAGCCCGAGGGCCCCAAGCGAGGATGAGTCCGGGGCCACTTCGCGGAGGCGCTGGGACTCGTCGGCCTCCAACCCTTCGTTCTTGCGCAGATCCACCCAGATCGGCCCCGGCGTCGGCGCCTTGAGGCCAAAAGACGGCCTCGCCGTCGACACGCGCATCGGCACCTCTCTCCAGGCCTCTGGCGTCCGCTGGACGATCCAGGCGTAGGTGTCCAGGCGCAGCCTGCCCGTGGCCGGATCGTAATGACCCACATGCCGGGGCACCCAGGTCGGCCCCTGCACCACGTAGCGCATCACAAGCCGCAGGCTGACCTCCGAGCGGGCGTTGGCCTCGACGACCACATGCTTGACGGGTTTTTGCAGAGAGCTGATGAGCTCCGCGTGGGCGCTCTGGAGCCCCTCGATCCTCGGCTCCAGAACGCCGCGCTGGCGCTCGATGTCGCTCAACTCCGCCGACAGGGCCGTCAGCTCCCCTTCGGCGAAGTCGAGGCTCTTCTTGAGCGTGTCCGTCGAGGTGGCCCCGCCGCTGTTGAGCTGGGCGATGTTGGCCAGCACCAGCTCGCGGCGCTGCCCGAGGACGGCCTCGCGGTTGCCGAGCTCCTGGTGCTCCGTCGTCAGGCCGTCGAGCGCCTCTTCGAGCTTGATCAGCGCGTCGGGCCTGGACTCGACCAGCGTCCCGGCCTCCAGAAAGGTCGAGCCCGCCGAGACCGTGGCCCCGAAACCCGAGATCTGGAGCGTGGCCGCCACGATGTCCTCCGGCAGCGCCGGGAACACCAGCCGCTGCTCTCCTTGCGAGAACTTCACGTCCGCCGTCCGCTCGATGAGGGCGCCGCCGTCGTAGATCTCGACGCGCGAGATCCGGCTCTCGACGACCTTGCCCTCAGGCAGATCGCGCAGGAGCGGGTCGTTGAAGTAGGGCCGGTAGGGCCGCTGCGAATTCTTCCAGGGCGTCGTCTTGCCCTTGGATCCAGACTCGGCCTCGGCGTGGCCGATCCCCACCACGCCGATCAGCGCCCCCATGAACAGGCACGTCCTCACGCTCAAAAGCATCATTCTTCCCTCTTGTGTTTGCGTCAGACCCCGGCCTGGGAACGTCCCCGTGCGACAAATGGGTCTGAACCAGAAGGATGATCGTCACTTGAGATCGTTCTGTTTGCCTTTGACCCACGCCCGCCAGTAGATCCTCGAGAACTCCGCCCAGCTCACATCGGGGAAGATCATCTGCGCGTCGTCAGCATCGATCTTCACGGCCACCCCTTGCGGCGACTGGAGTTGGGGGAGGGAGGCTTGCTGCACCTCCCACACGGTCGTCACCGGGTAAGCGTCGGCCCCATCGGGCATGACCTCCACGCGCAGCTTGACGATCACCGTGCCATTGCGCACCTGGGCGACTGATTTGCCGATCTGAAGCACTCGGGCTCTGGCGCTCCGGCTGCGGGCCAGGCGAGCTTCTTGTTCAGCCACGCCGCGCTTTCCCTGCCGAGCCATCCACCAGACCCCCGCCACGATGAAGCCGGGCACGGCGACGACTGCGACGGCAGCCAGGAGAATTTGATGGTCCATGGTGAACCCCTGCCTCGAAAGAGACCGTCCACTGCGATGATGACGCTGGAGGTTTGAGGTCGTCAAGCCTCTCGCTTTGCCCATTCTGGGCGGTCGAGTTCTCGATGGGGTCGCGATCCGACGACGGGCCGGGCTTGTCCTGGCCTCAGGGGGTGGGGGGTGTGGTGGGGGTGTTGAGGCGGCGGGCGAGCTCCCAGAGTTCGGGAGAGCTGGGGTTGATGGACAGGGCGCGGTCGAGGTGAAAGGCGGCCAGGTCGCGGTGTTCGGCGTCGAGCAGGGCGCGGCAGGTCAGGTAGTGCGCCCAGACGAGGTATCGGCGGGTTTCAAGGTCGAGGGGTCGGTCGCCGGCGTGCAGGCCGATGCGATCCTCCAGGGCGGTCCAGAAGCGGCGCTGTCGCTCGTCGACCTCGGCGGGCAGCGGGCCAGGGGGCAGGGGTTGAGGGAGGACGCGCAGCAGCAGGCCCTCGGGGACGAGGTGCGGGGCGAGCCGTGGGGGGATGTTGACGTCGTACTCGATGTAGATGGGGCGCTCGGCGGCCATGGCGAGCATGGCGTCGGTGTCGAGGCCGGTCTTGCCGTCGCGCTGGCCGATGAGGGCGGCCAGGGCGGGGTGTCTGGCGCGGATCTCGCGGGCGTAGGAGGGGGTGGGGAGGAAGTTGCGGTGGATGACGGCGACGTCGGTGCGTCGGTGGGAGGCGGCTTGTTCGAACCAGAGGTTGAAGATGGTCTTGAAGCTGGAGGTGAGGACGACGGCGCCGTCGGGCATGGGATCGAGGATGGCCATGGAGGTGAGCTCGACGTCGTGGAAGCCGTCGAGGCGGGCCTCGTCGAAGGTGTTGGCGGTGTTCAGGGCGGCCAGGGCGGCGAGGCCGACGAGGGCGGCGCTGGACAGGATCGAGGCGATGCGGGCCTGCGCGGGGGCCTGTGTGCGGCGAATGTGGGCGGCGGCGTGCTCCAGAGCGCCCCAGGAGAGGGCGACGAGCAGGCCGAGGGTCCAGACGCTCAGGGCGAAGTAGCCGTGGACGTCGGGGTTGAAGGGGTCGAAGTTCATCAGGGACTGGGTGACGAGGTTGAAGGCGACCAGGGCGCCGAGGAGCAGGCCGAGGCCGCGTCGGCGGGGCCGTCGCAGGAGCCAGGCGAGGGCGGCCAGGGCGAGGATGAGGCCGACGGGGGTGAGCTGTCGGCCGATCTGGACGCTGAGGTCGATGAGGAGCTGAGGGACGTCGACCTGCTGGGCGCGCTCCAGGCTCTTCTGGAAGGCCTGGGCGGTGATGAGCCACCAGAAGTCTCTGGGGTTGTCGGGGTCGCCCCAGTTGACGAAGGGGTCGCGCAGGGCGCGCAGGGGGAGCAGGGCGTAGCAGGCCAGCCCGAAGAGGCCGAAGCCGCAGGCACGAAGGCCGGCGGTCGAGAGCAGCGCGCGGCGCCAGAGGGGGCGGGCGAGGATGAGGGCGAGGACGGGCGCGGCGACGAAGAGGACGAGGTAGTGGTGGTTGGCCAGGGCCAGGCCGAGGATGAAGGCCAGGGCGAAGAGGAGGCGCGCGTCGGCGGTGGGCGTGGAGGCGACATGGGCGTCGTCGGTGGGCTTGTCGGCGACTTGCGCGTCATCGGCGTGTGCGTCGGCGATTGGCGTGTCGGCGATTGGCGTGTCGGCGTGTGCGGTGACAGGCGTGTCGGCGATCAGCGTGTCGTTGACGGGCGTGTCGGCGTGTGCGTCGGCGACAGGCGTGTCGGCGATTGGCGCGTCGGCGTGTGCGGTGATGGGCGTGTCGGCTGCGGCATCTTGAGGGGGCGCGTTGGCTGGGGCGGTCGCGGTGGGTCGTGGGGTGGGATCGGGCGGCGCGGGATCGGGTGAGCGCGGGCTCAGGGCGCGGAGCTCCATCTGGACGGCGAGGGTGGTGATCAGCGCGGCGCAGAGGAGGTGGAGGGCGTAGACCTCGGCGCGGACGGCCTGGAACCAGAGGGCGTAGCTGGAGGCGGTCAGCAGCGCGGAGGCCAGCGCGGCGAGGGAGGCGCGGGAGGGCGGCGCGCCGAAGTGGATGAGGAGCTGGCGGGCGAGGCGGGCCAGGAGGGCGCAGGAGAGGGCCATGGCGGCGGCGGAGGTGAGGTTCATGCGCAGGGCGAGGGCGCCGAAGGGGAGCAGGCCAGCGGGGTGGGTCAGGGCGATGTAGAGGGGGTGTCCGGGGGGGTGAGGGATGCCGGCGAGGAAGCCGGCGGCGGCCAGCTCTCCGGAGTCGAGCCAGTAGGGTCCGGGGGAGGCGGTCAGGGTGTACAGGAGCATGGGGAGGGCGAAGCTCAGGACCAGCGCCCAGGGCCGCAGGGGGTCGCGCGTCATGGCGGGCTCCTGGGTGAGGGCGCGCGGGAGGCCATGCGAGCGGCGAGGCGGAGTCCGACCTCGCGCAGGTCGTCGAAGGCGGTGTAGCACAGGGGGACGACGAGGAGGGTCAGGAGGGTGCTGGCGGTCATGCCGCCGATGAGCGCGCGCCCGAGGGGGGCGTAGGGGATGCCGACGATGGAGGCGGTGCCCATGGCCATGGGCAGGAGGCCGATGATGGTGGTCAGGGCGGTCATGAGGATGGGGCGCAGGCGCTTGCGGCCGGCTTCGACGAGGGCCAGGTGGCGGTCGAGGCCCTGGCGGCGCAGGATCTCGACGAGGTCGATGAGGACGACGGCGTTGTTGACCACGACGCCGACGAGGATGATGAGCCCGATGCCGGCCATCACGTCAAAGGCGGTGTCGGTCAGGAAGAGGGCCCAGTAGACGCCGACGAAGGCGAAGGGGATGGAGACGACGATGGACAGGGGCAGGAGGAAGGATTCGAAGAGGATGCCCATGAGCAGGAAGACGCACAGGACGGCCATGATCAGGGCGAAGGACTGCTCGTCCTGGTTGGTCTCGAGGTTGGAGAAGCGCTCGCCCTTGGAGAGCGCGTAGCCGCGGGGGAATTCGAAGCCGGCCATGGCGGCGTCGATGGACTGGCCCAGGGCGAGCAGGTCGTCGTCGGAGGCGGTCACGACGATCTCGTAGAGGGTGTGTCGGTCCTCGCGGGTGATGCTGCGGTAGGCCGGCGAGAGGGAGGAGGTGGTCAGGTTGCCCAGGGCCACGCCGGGTCCGCCGGAGGGGTCGCGCAGGGCGACGTTCTGGAGGTCCTGGAGGCCCTCGCGGTCCTTCCTGGGGGCGATGACGATCATGGAGACCTCGCGGTCCTCGGCGTGGAAGTCGTTCAGGCGCCGGCCCTGGAGGGTGTAGCCGACGGTGCCGCCGATGATCAGGGGCGAGAGGCCTCGCTGGGCGGCCAGCTCGCGCTGGACGCGCATGTGGAGCTCGCGGGTGGCGTCGTCGTCGGTCTCCAGCTCGACGGACACGACGCCGGGGACGTTGCGGACCCTCCAGGCGACCTCGGCGGCCAGCTCGGCCAGCTTGTCGCTGTCGGGGCCCTTGAGGCCGAGGCGGATGGTGTCGCTGGCGCCCTCGGCGCGCTCGGACCAGGAGGTCGAGGTGGACACGCCGGGGGCCACGGGCAGGATGGCCTGGGCCTTCTCGACGATCTCTTCCCGGTCGAGCCCGTCGCGCTCGTCGAGGTCCTTGAGGAAGACGCGCAGGCGAGCGCGGCCCCAGTTGCCGCCCATCCGGGTCAGGACGTCGCTGATGCCGAGGGCCTCGGCGTTGGCCATCAGGGCGGCCTCGGCGGATTTGAGGTAGGCGTCCTTCTCGGCGTAGGAGGCGTCGTCCTCGAAGTTGGTGAAGATCTGGAAATCGTTGGGGTTTCCGGCCTTGGTGTCGGTCTCCTTGAGCTGCCCGGCGGGGATGAAGATGCTCAGGAAGGCCAGCATCGTCAGCAGCAGCGCGTCGGCCCTGCGGCGCAGGCTGAGGTCGAGCAGGGCGGCGAAGCGGTCCTCAAGCCAGGTGATCATCGGCAGGGGAGGGGGGATCCTGTCGGCGCCGCTGACGCGCCAGGTGGAGGCCAGCGGGATGAAGATCAGGCTGACGGCGAGGCTGGCGGCCAGGGCGATGCAGACGGGGTAGCCGATCTTGCCGAGGTAGAAGCTCAGCGTCTCGCTGCCGCTCATCAAGATCAGCGGCAAGAAGACCACCACCGTCGTGCTCGTGGCCACCAGGATCGCCAGGGCGACCTCGCCGGTGCCGTAGATCGCGGCCTGGAGCGCGTCGAGGCCCTCGATCCGGGCGCGCTGGATGTTCTCGACGACGACGATGGAGTTGTCGACGACCATCCCGACCGAGAGCATCAGGCCCATCATGCTCAGAGCGTTGAGGGTGGCGCCGGTGAAGTACATCACGACCAGGGTGACCAGCATGCTGGCCGGGATGGCCAGGGTGATGACGAGCGTGATGCCGACCCGGCGCAGGAAGAAGAAGAGGATGACGATGGCGAAGAGGCCGCCCCAGAGCATGGTGATCTGGAGGTTGTACAGCGACTCCTCGATGTGGAAGCCCTGGTTGAAGAATTCGATGAACTCGAAGCGGGACAGCTCCGGGTCGCCGGAGTGGACGAGGGCCTCGACGGCGGCGCAGACGTCGACCGTGTTGGCCTCCCCCTCCTTGAAGACCTGGACGATGACGCCGGGGCGGCCGTTGATGCGGTAGATGGCGTCGGTGTCGGGGGTGACGTAGCGGACCTCGGCCACGTCCCTCAGGCGCAGGCCATTGCCGATGGGGATGGCGCGGACCTGATCGAGGTCCTCGAAGCGGGCCACGACCCTCAAGGGGTAGCGCTCGCCGCCGTCGTCGAGGGTGCCGGCGGCGACGGCGAAGTTGTCGCTCTGCAGGCGCTCGACCAGCGCGAAGGCGCCGACGCCGGCGGCGTTGGCGCGCTTGTCGTCGACCTCGATGTGGATCTCGCGGTCCGGCGCGCCCTCAAGCTGGACGCGCGAGACGCCAGGGACGCGCTCGAGGCGCTTGACCAGCCGCGACTCCAGCAGCCAGGCCGCGTCCCCGTCCTTGAGCCCCTCGGGCAGCACGGCGCCGATCCAGAAGATCGGCTCGGCGCTCGGGTTGTACTTCCAGATGAAGTACTTGCCCAGGTCCGTCGGCAGGTCCGGCATGACACGGTCGAGGCGGTCGCGGACCTGCGTGTAGGCCACGTCCATGTCCGTGCCGTCCTTGAACTGCAGCAGGAAGCCGACGCGATCCTGGTTGACCCAGGCCCTCATGCTGTCGACGTTGCGGACCGTGCCGAAGGACTCCTCGATGGGGATGGCGACGGAGCGCTCGTTGTCCTTGGGGGTGGAGATCCGCGTCGGGATCTGGACGAAGAGCAAGGGCGGCGTGAAGCCCGAGGGCAGCAGCTCGCGCGGGATCCGGGCGTAGGCCACGACGCCGATGACGATCAGCGCCATGGAGGCCATCGCCACCGTGACGGGGCGGCGCAGCGCCAGCCGGGGCAGCCCCGCGCCGCGCTCGCTCCAGCCCGCCGGGGGGCTCAAGGCAGCACCTCGACGCCCAGCACCCTCAGCAGCGACCCGGTCAGGTGGTGCGCGCGCAGCGCCGCCAGCGTCAGGTCGACCCTGGCCCGCTGGGCGCGCTCCTCGGCCCGCTGCAGGTCGTCCTGAAACTGGAGCACCTGCTGGTTGGTCGAGCGCCCGGCCCGGAAGCGGGCGCGCTCGGCCTCCAGCGTCCGCCGCGACAGCGCCGCGGCCCTGTCCGAGAGGGCCACGCGGCGCAGCCCCAGCTCGACGAGCCGCAGAGCCTCGCGCACCTGCTGGTCGATCTGGCGCTCGGCCTGGGCGATCTGCGCCTCGATGCGCTGCAGCTCGATGCCGTCGGCCTCCAGCCGCGCCTCGGCGCGGCCGTTGTCCAGCGGCACGGTGAGGACGAGCCCGCCGGCCAGCGAGGTCGCGTCCAGGCCCGCGATCTGCCCGGCGGCGTCCAGGAAGCCCTCCTCGCTCAAGGCGCTCTGGCTCACCGACGCCGACAGATCCAGCTGCGGCCGCGCGCCGTCCCGGCTGATCTCCAGGGCGATCCGCTGGGCGCCGACCTGGGCCCGGAGCGTCGCGATCTCGGGGTTCTGGGCCCTGGCCAGGTCGACCAGGGCGTCGGCGTCGGCGATGGCCGGCAGCGGCAACTGGACCGCCTCGGCGCCCCAGGCGGTGCGGTCGTCGTCGCCGATCAGCCGCGAGAGCTCGGCGCGGCGGGAGATCAACTCGACGCCTGCGACCAGCACCGACTCTTCAAACAGGGCGAGGCGCTGGTCGATGACGTCCAGCTCGATCTCGGCCAGCGAGCCGGCCGCCACGAGCGCCTCGGTGGCCTCGCGCTGCTCCCCGGCGATGGCCTGCTGGCGGCGCCGGACCGCGACCGTGGCCTGCGCGAAGGAGAGCTCCGAGTGGGCCACGAGGACCTCCAGGAGGGCCTGGGAGGCGCTGCGCTCCAGGTCCAGGCGCGCGGCGTCGCGCTGGCCCAGAGCGGCCCGCAGCGGGGCCTCGTTGACCTCGGCGCCGAAGCCCTTCAGGAGCGGCTGGCGCAAGCTCAGGCTCAGGCTCTCCTGCCAGTTCGGGCCGATGCGCTGAACCTGGCGGATGCCGCCGGGCAGGACGAAGGGCTGCTCGGACTCAAAGCGCGTCGCCTCGAACTGGAGCGTCAGATCCATGCCCCAGCCGAAGCGCTTGATGAGCTGCGTCTGGGTGCGCGCAATGTCGGTGACCCGGACGCCCTCCTCAAACAAGCTCTGGGTCGGCTCCTCATCATGGATCAAGTTGCCATCAACCCGCAGCACCGGGCTCAACAGCGACCCCTCGCCGCGCGCCAGCGTCTCGGCGCGGCGCAGCCGGAGCCGCGCCTGCCCCAGCTCGGGGTGGCGGTCGAGCGCTCTGTCGACGCTCTGCGAGGCCGTGATCCGCACCGGCGCCGGCTGCCCCGGCTCAAGAGCGAGATCGTCGAGGTCGAAGAGGCCAGCCCCGGCGAGATCAGGATCGCCGCGCTCGCCCAGTTCAGGCTCGCCTTCTTTGGCCTTGCCCGGCTCGGGCTCGTCCGGCTCGGGCTCGCCCGGCTTGGGTTCGCCCGGCTCGGGCTCGCCCGGCTCGGGCTCGACCTGGGCCATCGCCGAGGCGCCGGTCAGCGCGATGAGCACCGTGATGAGCGCCGCGAAGAGGTGTGGGCTTCCTGGAGACAAGTGCGCTCCGTGCTGAGTCAGTGCTCCCCGGCGGCCTCTGGCCGCGCCTGGGATTGTGGTGCAGGCGCAGGGGGGCGTCAACGCGCGCGGCACTCGCCCGATTCCTGTTGCGGGTGCCCCACTGGCGGACACGGGTGGATCGCACTCCACCCCCTGTCCCCCCTCCTCGTTCCACGAGGAGGGGGGACGCTTGAATTACGGGTGTCGGTGGATCGCACTCCACCCCCTGTCCCCCTCCTCGCTTCGCAAGGAGGGGGTACGCTCGTATTACGGACACGGTGGTTCGGGGACGCTCGCATGACGGACTCGGGTGGATCGGGTCCCGCCACGCCGACCTCGCCACCCGCCCCAGGCGGCCAGTGATCCCGGCGAAGGCTTCTGCGGCCCGCCCCCCGGATCATCGTGCCCGTAATTCAAGGGTCCCCCCTCCTTGCGCAGCGAGGAGGGGGACAGGGGGTGGAGTGTCGAACCACCCGAAGCCGTAATACGAGGGTCCCCCCTCCCTTGCGCAGCGAGGAGGGGGACAGGGGGTGGAGTGCGCGGGGGGCGGGGCAGTTCAGGGTGAAGTTGTTGCGCTTGCGTGGGGCAGACCCTATGTAACGCAAGGGAGTTTTTCAATGTCGATGTAAGGAGGGAGAGAGCTTGATCAGGCTTCGCCTCGAAATCAGCGGCGCGATCCGCGAGTACGCCTTTCACCGCCCTGAGATCCACATCGGCCGCAGCCCGACCAACGACCTGGCGATCCCGCTCGAAGGGGTCTCGGTGCGACATGGGCGGCTCTTCCTGAGCGAGGGAGCGTGGCGCTTCGAGGATCGCGACAGCGTCAAGGGGACGACCCGGTCGCGCGACGGTCGCGTCGAGGTGATCCGGGGAGAGGTCGAGGTGGAGGATGGGGATCGTCTGAACCTCGGCGGGGTGGTCGAGGTGGAGATCCTGAGCACCTCGGAGAGCCTCGCGCTGGGGGAGGGGCTCAGGCATCGGGCGCTGGCCCCTCGGGTCGAGGGCCTGAGCGCCGAGCACATGGCGTTGATCGCCCAGATGTCGCTGGCGGTCATGGTCAACCCGCGCCCCTCGGAGAGCGTCGCGCTGGCGGCGGAGGTCGTCGGGGCGGTCATGGGCCTCGGGGTGTCGCGCGCGGGGCTGATCAAGCACGGGCGTGCCCCGGCCCAGCTGCTCGTGTTGGTCAAGGAGGGCCGGCTCAGGGCCGACCGGATGGACTGGACGCCGGCAGATCGGGAGCGGATCCTGGAGCTGATCAAGGGCCAGCGCCTGATCCACCACCCCCACCGGGGCGGAACGCGCGCGCTGATCTCGGCCTTCGATGACCCCCCTCCGCTGCACGCCTCGGCGATGTTCTTCGAACTGGAGGGGCCGGCGCCGGACGAGGCCGGCCTTGAGCGCCTCGCGATCCTGGGCGCGGCGCTGGCGCCGGTGCTGCAGGCGATAGAGCGAGAGCGCGACAGTCGGGACGCGCTGGACTCGACGCGCGCGGAGAACCGCTACTTCCGAGAGCGCCAGCGCCGCCATTACCTCTTCAAGGAGCTGGTGACCGAGTCGGCCTCGATGCGGACGGTGTACCGGGAGCTCAACGCGCTGGTGGAGCGCCCCGGCCCCGTGCTGCTGATCGGCGACGCGGGCTCGGGCAAGGAGCTGATCGCGCGGGCGGTCCACCACCTCGGGGAGCGCTCGCGCAACCTGATGGTGACGCGCAACTGCTCCGACGAGGACCCGGAGCTGCTGGACCTGGAGCTCTTCGGCGCGGGCGCCCGAGGCCGGGCGGCGCAGCTCGGGGTGCTGGAGCTGGCCAACGGCGGTACGGTATTCCTCAATCAAATCGACAGGTTGCCGATGCTCCTGCAGTCCAAGCTCCTGCGCGTGATCAAAGAGGGGGAGCTGCGCCGCCACGGGGAGGAGGTGGCGCGGACGGTGGACGTCAGGCTGGTGCTGTCAACGCATTGCGATCTGGGGCAGCTCGTGGCCGAGGGGCGCTTCCGCAAGGATCTCTACGTGGCGATTCAGGAGGGGACGCTGCGCCTGCCGTCCCTGGTGGAGCGCCTGGACGACATCATGCCGCTGGTGCAGATCTTCGTGGGGGTCTTCGCGCGGCGCTATGGGCTGGAGCCGCCGGTCGTGGACGGCGCGGTGGAGGCGCGGCTGCGGGCGCACACGTGGCCGGGCAATGTGCGCGAGCTTCAGAGCGCGGTCGAGTCGGCGGTCCTGAAGCACACCGGCGGTGTCATCGGCGTGGAGGACTTCGGTTTTTGAGGGCTGGAGGGCGTCGATCGCGGCCGGGTTCAAGGGGGCGTCGGCGGGGGTTCGTCGGCCTTGGGGGTGGCCTTGTCGGCGGGGGCCGGCGTGGGGATGAAGGCGGGGCCGAGGTTGGGGTCGTGCTCCTGTCGGGTTTTCTTGATGCCGTCGATGGCGGCGCGGATGGAGGCCAAGAGGTAGGGGTCGTCGGCGTGCTTGTCGGCGGCGGCGTGGAGGGCGGGCAGGGTGGAGTCGGTGCCGACCTCGGCCAGCGCGCGGACGACGGCGTCGCGGACGGTGACTTCGGGGTCATCGAGGGCGTCGACGAGGGCGAGCGCGGCGCGGTCGTCGGGCAGGAAGCTGAAGGCCTCGGTGATCTTGAGCTTGTCGTCCAGGTGGGTGTCCTGGGCTTCGAGGAGCTTCGCGTAGCGGTAGATGGCGCGCTCGTATTCGAGGAAGGCGGCGGCGCTGCGCTCGGCGTGGCCGAGCTGGCTCAGGAGGCCGCCGATCTCGACGTGGGCGGTCAGCAGCAGGGGTTGCAGGCGCAGGGCCTCTTCGAAGGCGAGGATGGCGGCTTCGAGGCGGCTGGAGTCTTTGTAGGTGCGGCCGAGGACGAAGGCGATCTCGGGCAGGGGCGGCGCCTTGCGGTAGAGGTCTTCGAGCAGGGCGAGGGCCTCGGCGGGCTGGCCCTTTGAGCGCTTGAGGTCGGCCAGGGCGATGGCGGCGGAGATCCTGGCGCCGGAGAGGGGCTCGGTCTTGAGGAGGGCTTCGTAGGCGGCGGTGGGGTCGGCGCCCGAGGCGATGGCCTGCTTGGCGGTGTTGAGCAGCTCGATCTGGGCGAAGGTGGGGTCGGGGACGAACTCAAGGCGGGCGGGATCGGGGGAGGGCAGGGCGACCTTGGGCGGGGCCTCGGGCACGGGTGCGGGCTCGGGTGCGGGCTCGGGGGCCTTGGGCGTCGGTTCGGCGGCGGGGCGGCCTTCGTCGCCGACGCTCGGGGGTGGGGCGGGGGGATCCTGGCAGGCGTAGAGGGCCAGGGCGAGGGCCAGGCTCAGTGCGAGTCGGGACATGGGTGATCAGCCCTCTTGCTGGATGGGGATGCGGAGGATGAAGGTGGTGCCGCGGCCGGTCTCGGTCTCGTAGTCGATGGCGCCCTTGTGGTCTTCGACGATCTTCTTGACGATGGCGAGGCCGAGGCCGGTGCCTTGCTCCTTGCCGCGTGTGACGAAGGATTCGAAGAGGGACTCGCGGATCTCGGGGGGGATGCCGGGTCCGGTGTCGGAGGCGCGGAAGACGACGTCGTCGCCGTCGCGGTCGATATGGACGGTGAAGGCGCCGCCCTCGGGCATGGCCTCGGCGGCATTGCGGGCGAGGTTGGTCAGGGCGCGCTTGATCTTGACCTCGTCCATCTGCGCGGCGCCGCCGTAGGAGTTGATGATCTCGACGCGGACGCCGCGGTCGCCGAGGTCGCGGGTGAGGAGCTCGCGCAGGTCGTCGACGAGCTTGTGGACGAAGACGCGGCGGAAGAGGATGGAGGTCTCGCCGCGGGCGAAGGCCAGGACCTCCTTGGTCATCTTGTTGAGCTGGTCGAACTGCTTGAGGACGGAGGCGGCGTACTGGCGCCGGACGCTGGCGTCGTCCTGGGAGGCCATGAGCTGGACGTAGCCGGAGATGATGGTGACGGGCGTCTTGAAGTCGTGGATGACGCCGGAGAGCATCTGGCCGATGGTGGCCAGGCGGTTGGCCTTCTCGCGGCGCTCGCGCGAGAGGTTGGTGGCCACGGCGCGGGAGATCTGGCCGGCCATCAGGGTCAGGAGCTTGAGGTCGTCGTCGATGAAGCTGGGCAGCCGGATGTCGAGCTCGTCCTCGTTGCCGAAGAGGGACTCGTCGGTGGCGACGGGCGGCCCGGCCTTGTTCATCAGCTCCATGGTGCCGAGGATCTCGTCGTCGTCGGCCACCAGGGGGACGGCGATGACATTGCGGACGGTCGAGCCGATGTACTCGGAGGAGACGGGGGTGGGCCTGTCGGCTGGAAAGGCGCGCATGGCGCTGTCGCTGTTGTAGGGGTTGCGGGTCTCCATGATCTTGGCGCTGACGCGGCCTTCGCGGTCGGGGATGCTGGTGACGAGGAAGTCGTTGCCGGGCACGCGCGAGGCCCAGGGCGCGAAGCCCTCCTGGGTGATGGAGGGGTCGTTGATGTGCTCCCAGACCTTGAGGGCCTCGTCGAGGTCGTCGGGCTCCGTGGGCTGTCGGCGCACGACGAAGAGGCGCAGGTGGTCCTTCTCCTTGAGGGTCACGGCGCAGATCTCGGCGCTGATGATCTCGAGCATCTTGGTGGCGGCCGAGCGGATCAGGCTCGGGAGGTCGCCGGCGGCCGTCAGCTCGGCCTGGATCTCGTAGAGGCGGTCGACCTCGGCGATCTTCTTCTCCAGGCGCTCCTTGAACTCGATCAGCTCCAGGTTCTTGGAGACGACCGAGAGGTAGAGCTTGGAGTTCTCGATGCTGATGGCGGCCTGCCCGGCGATGGCGCTGAGCAGGTTCTCGTCCTCGACCGTGAAGTAGCCGTTCTGGCTGTTGAGCACCTGGACGACGCCGATGATCTCGCGGTTCTGGTTGCGGATCGGCTGGCAGAGGATCGAGCGGGTCTGGTAGCCGGTCCTCAGATCCACCGTGGCGTTGAAGCGCTGGTCCAGGTAGGCGTCGCGGATGTTGACCGACTTGCCCGTCTGGGCCACCCAGCCCGCGATGCCCTCGCCGGGCTGGAGGCGGATCTCGCTGACCTGATCGCCCTGGCTGATCTTGCTCCAGAGGGCCTCGTGGAGGTCGTCGAGCAAGAAGAGCGTGGAGCGATCGGCGTCCATCAAGACCGTGATCTTCTCCATGATGACGTTGAGCAGGTCGTCCAGCGAGAGGGTCGAGGCCAGCGCCACCCCGATCTCCTGGATGCAGGCGATGCGGTTGTCCTGGTGAGCCCGCAGGCGCTCAAGCTCCGCGACGCGCGCCTGAAGCTCGGCGGCCCTGAGCACGGCCTGCTCCGACACGAGCCCCGCATGCGCGTGAGCGCCCGGCTCACCCTCCCGCAGCAGGAGGGCACGTGTGGGGTTGTCGGTCATCGTCGCTCCCAGCCCGACGCCAGAAAAGCGGCTTGATTTCGATGGTGTCGGGCTCCAATCCTCTCCGGGAGTCTACCACCCCCGGGGGAGAGGCCGCAAGGCCAGCCCGCCACACACCCCTCACAGGTTTGCTCAAGGAAGGCCCCGACGCCCCCCACGCCCCACGAGGGCCCCACGCACGACGATCGCCCCACGCTCCTCGCACCGCCCCTGTCGGGGGCGGGCTCGTCGGGTGGGGCTTGGATGCCCGGGCGGGCTGCGACCTGTCGGTCGCAGGCCGGCGCGCGGCCCAGGTCAACACAAGGGGGAGTGAAAACCCCAATCCACAGGCCCACTTCGACGCGCTGAGCCGCCCCTGCGATCCGCTGTGATCCGGCCCTGCGATCCGCTGTCTGCCGCCCGCTGGCCTGCGCCCGACAGGGCGCAGCCCGCCACGCGCTTCCAGCCCCACCCGACGAGCCCGCCCCCGACAGGGGCGGTGCGAGGAGCGTGGGGCGATCGTCGTGCGTGGGGCGATCGTCGTGCGTGGGGCGGTGCGAGGAGCGTGGGGTGATCGTGGGGCGTGGGGCGGTGTCAGGAGCGTGGAGCGCTCATTCCTCGCCCTTCTTGAGCGTGGCGCTGCCCTTCTCATCGGCCAGCTGCTGCTGCGACAGGACCATGTAGCGCCACGCCTCGGTGTTGGTCGGATCGAGCGCCAGGGCGCGCCGCATCAGCTCCTGACACTGGATGTACTCGCGCCGCCCGCAGGCCGCCGCGCCAGCGGCGATCTGCGTGCGCGCCTGCCGCTCCCGCTCGCTCTGGCTCAGGCCGAAGCCCGGATCGCCGGGGGTGGGCTCGCCCGCTCGGCGCAAGCCCTCTTCGGCCAGCTGGCGGGCCTTGTCGCCCCGGTAGAAGGCCCGCTCGGTGGCGATCAGCGCCGCGCCGCGGGCCTCGATGATCGCCTCCTGGTTGGCCTCGACGCTCTCCTTGGGGGCCTCGGCCGGGCTCAAGAGCGCGACCCCGCGCCCGATCCCCACCAGCGCCAGCGCCATGACCGGGATCCAGGCCGCCGCGTAGAGCGCCGAGTGGGCCTTGTTGCCGGCCCCCTCCGGGGCGAACATCCCCGCCGCAATGGAGCGCGCCGTGTAGACCGCGTCGCGCACGCCGAGCGCCCAGGGCACCAGCAGCCAGAAGGTCAACCCGACCATCAACCCCTTGGCCGGCTGGCCGTTGTAGACCTGGCCGGCACCCGGGAAGAGGGCGGTGAGCAGGCCCGCCAGGCGAGGGTCGTGCTTCGAGCGCGCCGCCGGGGCGGCGACCTGCCCGCTGTCGACGCGGGCCGGGGGCGAGAAGCGCGCCGGGGGCCGCGAGGGCGACGCGGGGGGCTTGCGCGTGACGATGCCCTCCGGGGAGATGTCCAGGGCCGCGCCCGCGGCCAGCCGCGCCACGTCGTCGAGGTTGCTCGAGTCGAAGAGGTCGGCGGGGTTGAGGCCCTCGCCGGTTCCCTCGATCACCTCGAAGGACGCCTCCCAGCTCCCCTCCGCCAGCGGCGCCGGTGCGGCCGGGACCGCCGCCAGGGCGTCGCCGAGGATGCTCGCCCAGCCGCCGGTCTGGGCGATCGGGGTCAGATCCGTGCGCGTCGGGCCATCGTCGGGCGCTTCAGGCTGCGCGCGGCGAATGGGCCGCAGCCCCGAGGCCTGAGGCGGCGTCTCGGCGCGCTGGACCTCGCCCCAGGCGTCGTCGAGGTTGCCCATCAGGTCGACGGTCGGCATCGGAAAGGGCGGCGTCTGGGGCGCCGAGGCGCTCGTCTTCAGGGCGCTCGGCGCCGAGGCGCTTGTCTCCAGGGCGCTCAGCACCGAGGCGCTTGTCTCCAGGGCGCTCAGCACCGAGGCGCTCAGCGCCGAGGCGCTCGGCGCCGGGGCGCTCAACGCCGAGGCTCTCGGCGACGAGAGGCTCGGCGGCGGCGGGGTCATCTGGAGGGTGGGCTGGGCGCTCGGCGGGGCGGGCGTCTTGAGGGGGTCGATGCGCGCAGCCGGGGCGAGCGCCGGCTCGGCCTTGACCAGGACCGCGGGCCGAGCAAGGGGCGGCGTGGCCGCCGTCTCCCGAGAGGGCTTGTGGAGGGGTGGATCGAGGGCGATGGAGGGCAGCTCGACCTTCAGGCCGCTGTCGCCGAGCGCGACCTTGAGGGGCCCCTCATCCCCGGCCGCGCCAACCTCGTCCGGCGCGGCGCCGGGGAGGCCCTCGCGGCTGGCCCAGTTGAGCATGGTGTTGCGCGGCCGCCCCGGCGGCGTCAGCTCGATGGGCTTGCTGTGGCCGCGCAGGTCGAGGATCGTGTCGCCGCCCTTCGTGGGGGCGCGCGACGACGGCCGCGCGGGCTGCGCGGGGTCGGGCTTGAGGGCCGGGTCCTGGACGTGGGGCTCGAGGAGGGCGGTGACGCCGATGCGCGCCAGCACGTCGCGCAGGCGATCGGCGTCCTGGGCGCCGACGCCGCTGGCGACCTCGACCTGCCCGCGCCGGGAGAGCGCCTCGCGGACCGCCTCCTCGGGCAGCCCGAAGCGCGCTGCGATCAAGCGCGTCAGATCGGAGACGGATCCCTGCCAACTCCGGTCTGTGGCGATCACCTTGAAGGTGTCGCCGTGTTCGGTGGCGTTGGGCGTATGGCTGGCCATCAACGTGCGACCCACACCTTGTCTCGAACGATCTGCGATCAGGGAGAATCCCGAATCAAGGGTAGCACAGCGCCCCGTTGGGCGTCTAGAATCTGAGGCGGCCGGCGCGGCTGGGCGGTTGACCGGCGGCGGCGCGGGGCCGTACCATCGGAGGCGGTCGCCTGGACGATCCAGGCTCGACCTCAAGACCAGGACGCCGCCGTGCTTCGAGACCCCGAGGTGCTGATCGTCATCCCGACCTTCAACGAGGCCGAGAACATCGGGCGGATCGTCCCGGCCGTCCTGGCTGAGCTGCCAGAGGCCCACGTCCTGGTCGTCGACGACGGCTCTCCAGACGGCACCGGCGACATGGCCGAGGCGATGGCCGCCGAGGACGCGCGCGTCCATGTGCTGCGCCGAAGCAGCAAGGACGGCCTCGGGCGAGCCTACGTGGCGGGCTTCAAGTGGGCGCTGGAGCGCAGCTACGGGCTGGTCTTCGAGTTCGACGCCGATTTCTCTCATGATCCCGCCACCTTGCCGCGCATGGTCCGCCACGCGCGGGACTTCGATGTCGTCATCGGCAGCCGCTACGTGGCTGGCGGCGGCACGGCGCGCTGGCCGCTGGCGCGCAAGATCATCAGCCGGGGCGGCGGGCTCTACGCCCGCGCGGTGCTGGGGGCCGACATCCAGGATCTGACCTCGGGCTTCATCGGCTGGCGCCGCGCGGTGCTGGAGGCGCTGGACCTGGACAGCATCCACGCCAGCGGCTACGGCTTCCAGATCGAGATGAAGGTGAGGGCCACGAGGGCGGGCTTCAGCGTCCTGGAGTCGCCGATCGTCTTCCACGATCGGGAGGCGGGCCAGTCGAAGATGTCCTCGAAGATCGTGCTGGAGGCGCTGGGGCTGGTGTGGAGGCTCAGACGTTGATGAGCTTGCCGAGCTCCTTGTACTCCTGAACGGCGGCCTCTTCGAGCAGATCGATGTCGATGGAGCGGGACTGCTCGGCGGCCGAGTAGGCGGCCCTCAGGACGACGTTCTTGATCGACCCGCCGCTGAGGTCAAAGCGCTCGGCGAGGTAGACCAGATCGCCCTCTTCGAGGACGAGGGGGGCCTTGTCGGGCAGCAGGCGCCGCCAGATCAGGTGGCGGTTCTGGGCCTCGGGGAAGGGGAAGTCGAGCTTGTAGTTCAGGCGGCGGTCGAAGGCGTCGTCGATGGCCGCGTCGAGGTTGGTGGTCAGCATCACGACGCCTTCGAAGCGCTCAAGCTCCTGGAGCAGCAGGTTGACCTCCATGTTGGAGTAGCGGTCGGTGGCGCTGCTGACCTCGACGCGGCGGGTGAAGATCGCGTCGGCCTCGTCGAAGAGCAGGATGGCCTGGGCGAGCTGGGCCTCGCGGAAGGCTTTTTCGAGGTTCTGCTCGGTCTCCCCGATGTACTTCGACACGATCCGTGGGATGGCCACGCGGTAGATCGGCATGGCCAGCTCGGAGGCGAGGATCTCGGCGGCGAGGGTCTTGCCGGTGCCGCTCTCGCCGCGAAAGAGCATCGCGAGGCCCTTGCCCGTGGTCAGGCGCTCGCCGAAGCCCCAGTCCTCGAAGATGCGGCGTCGGTTGCGCACGGCGGCGATGATCGACCGCAGCGTGGCGCTCAGGGCGTCGGGCAGGATGATGTCCCGGAGGGTCAGGTGGTTGACGGTGCGCACGGCGAGCTGGGAGAGGTGGTGGCGCAGCTGGCTGCGGGCGGCGCGGTCGATGTCGTCGGCGTTGAGGTGGGCCGAGGCGCCGGCCTGGGCGCGGGCCAGGGCGAAGGCGGCGGCCATGGTGGCGGCGACCTCGATCTGGCCGCCGGTGAACTCGTACTTCTCGGCGACGAAGTCCAGATCGAGGGTCTCGGCGTGCTCGGGGGCCTGGCGCAGCGCCCGCTCCCAGAGCGCCCGGCGCTGGCGAGGGCTGGGGAAGGAGAGGGCGACGCGCAGCAGGACGCGGCGCTGGACGGCGGGGTCGAGCATGTCCTCGATCCAGGTGGCCAGCAGCACGAGGTCGTCGAGCTCGTCGAGGGCGTCGAGCAGGGCCGAGAGGCCGCGGTTGCCCTGGAGGCGGCTGGCGAAGAGCATCTCGCAGTCGTCGAAGAAGAGGGCCGCGTTGCTCAGGCGAGCTTCGGTGAGGATCTCCTCGATGGCGGCGGCGGGGTCGGCGACGCGGGAGCTCAGCGAGAGGGCGTCGACGGTCAGCAGCGGCCGGCCCTGGCGGGCGGCGATGCCGTGGGCCAGGGCGGTCTTGCCGGTGCCGCTCGGGCCGGTCAGCAGCACGAGCGAGGCGCCCCGCGTGAGCCCTGGCTGGCGCGCGCAGGCGTCGAGCAGGGTCGTGAGGCGCTCGCGGTCCTCCTCGGGCATCATGACGTCCTCGAAGCCGCGCTCGGGCGGCGAGGCCCTCCATCCCTGCCCGCGCTGCGACAGCCGGGCGGCGCCGAGGAGCTCGCGCTGGACGCGCGCCGGGGTCTCAAGCTCGTGGGACATCAGCGAGGTGGCGCCTCGGCCTTCGCGCAGCACGACGAGGCCCCAGCGGCGCAGGGGGGCCTCGGGCTCCAGGCGAGCCAGCGCCGCCAGGCGGGCGCCGAGGTCTGCCGTCAGCAGCGAGAGGACCAGGTCGACGTCGGGGCGCTCGGCCGAGAAGCCGCGGCGGAGCTGGGCCATCAGGCGGCCGAAGCTGCGGTCTATCGAGGGGGCCAGGGACAGCAGCAGGATGTCCTCGTCCAGGGGGGTGAGCCCGCAGCGGGCCGAGAGCGCCGCCAGCGGGCCGGCGGCCACCAGGGCCCCGGCCCGCGCGCGGTGGGCCTCCAGGCGCGGGGCGTGGTCGCTCTGCCAGTCGGCGCGGGGGTCGCGGGGATCGAGGGGGCTGGCGCGGCAGGCCAGCCCGGCCAGCTCACGCAGCGCCTCCAGGCGCGCGATCAGATAGCTCAACGAGTCGGTCAAAGGCGGCTCCCTCCCTGGCGTCGTGATAGGGCATCAGGACGAAGGGATCGTCGACGATCAGCCCCGCGCCTGCAAGCCCAAGCGCGCTGATGTCGCTGGCCAGGGTCAGGCCGGCGTGGGCGGCCTCGGGCAGATCCCCGGCGCCGACGAGCGCGCAGCGGTAGCGGCTCATGGCCCTGGCCAGCACGTAGGCGCGCTGGGCGCCGCCATCGACCGGCCCCACCACCTTGCGCTTGCCCGCCAGCTCGGCCAGCAGCTTGTCCTTGCCGCGCCCGAGCGCCTCCTGGAAGGCCCGCTCCCCGCGGCCCTGCCCGAAGCCCTCCGGGCAGCGGGCCATCAGGACGAGCGTGCCGCCGGGCTTGACGCAGGGCGAGTCGTGCAAGGCCAGGTAGGTCAGCGCGCGCGAGGCCTGGTAGAGGCTGGCGGCCTTGGACTCCGGGACGCCGAGCAGGGCGAAGTCAAACTGCCGCCTCAGGGGCACGACGAGGACGCGGCGGGCCATCGTGACGGCCGCGTCAAAGGCGCGGCCGGAGGCGTCGGCGAAGAGCCCGGCGATCTCGCCCTCCTCGGTAGGATCCGGCACCAGCGCGACGGTGAAGGTCGGGGCCGCGTGGCGCGCCGCGATCTGGTCCAGCCGCTCCCTGAAGGGGTTGCCCTCCACCTTGCCGATCTGCACCCCAGGCTGGCGCAGCAGCTCCAGGCTGTGCATCGACCGGATCGTCTCCGTCGACCCGCAGCCGACCGACAGCGCCTTGGAGCCCCCCGAAAACCCCGCGTACTGGTGCGGCTCGACGAGCCCGACGACCACCACCCGATCCGCGCCGCCGCCCTGACGCCTGGACATCACCAGCGGGTTGAGGGGCTTGCTGGCCTTGTCGGCCTCGCCCGGATCGTGGACGTGCCAGGTCACCTCCAGGGCCGGATCGCGCGCGAAGGGCTCCAGAGCGCGCTCGACGGCCTGGACGAAGGCGGCCCCCGGCGCCCGGTGCAGCCCCGTGGCGATCAAGACCGTCGCCCTGATCAAGGCGCCGCGGCGCCTTGAGGCCTCGGCCACCGCGTCGAGCACCGAGGGCAACACCCGCTCAGGGGCCAACGGCCGCGTCTCGTCCGGGATCACGATCGTCAGGTGCAGCGGGTCGGGGCTCGTGGCCGTGGCCAGCCAGCCGGTCAGCTGCGCGGCGAGCTGGTGCTGGCGCCTGGGATCGCAGGGGCGCCAGTTGCGCATCGCCTTGATCTCGTGAAGCGACGTGATCGTCCCAAGGAGCTTCCCCACCCCCTTATTCTTGTCGGGCATTGCGCGCATGAGGTGTAGAGACGCTCCGAGGTTGTGGTAGGATTCGACCTGACGCTGACACGACCCCCAATGTAGGTCTGTTCGACCTCGGTGCAACCAGATGGCCGTGAAGATGACAAACCTGAGGCATTCTCTCCTGCCGCCGCTCGCGCTCGCACTCGTCGGGCTGGCGGGCTGCGGCGTCGAGCCCGTCAAGAAGCCCCCGGCCCCCGACATGTCCTCGACCGTCGAGGCCTTCGCCGCCCCCAGCGCCCCGCTCAACGCCGAGACCCTCGAACAGTCGCTCGAAGGCCTCCTGGAGCAGGCCGATCTCCTGACGCTGCTGGGCGTCGACGCCCTCGCCCTCGACCTCATCGTCGAGGGCCTCGCCGCCACCGACGACGACCAGGAGGCCGAGCAGGGCCTGCGCGTCGCCAGGCAGGGCCTTGAGGTCGAAGGCGCGGGCTTCTTGCGCGTCAGCCGCATCTGCCCAGGGGTCGAGGGCAGCGCGGACCCCGATCCGGCCAACGGCACCATGGACTTCGTCGTCCCCTTCACCGAGAAGGGCCTCGACCCGGTCCTGTGGGGCTCCTTCAACAACTGCCGGTACCTCTCCAGCGATCAAGAGGTGCTGCTCGGCTCCGGCTCCCGCGCCGAGATCGGGGACGTCCGGCTCTTCGTCGGCGACAGCCTCCAGTTCGGCAGCTTCGGCCAGACCGACATCATCTTCGAACTCGACGTCAATTACACCCTCGACGGCTTCGCCAACACCCTTCAGATCGACTTCAAGGTCCTGATCGACGGCGGCCTTGAGCTGCGCCTGGACGTCGAGGGCGGCCGACACATGATCGGCGTCATCAAAGGCGGCTTCCTTGGCTTCCGCGCCAACAACGGCGACTGGTCCTGCAACCTCCAGGAGAAGCGATGCGTCGACTCCCTGTCCAACGACTCCTTCGGCTTCTGATCGCCGCCGGCGCCCTGGCCGGTGTCCTGGCCGCCCTCGCCCCGCAGGCCCGGGCCGAGCACACCGAGGACCAGCGCATCACGGACGACACCGCCGACACCCTCCGCGACGGCGATGTCCGCCTGGGCCTCTTCAAGGCCGAGGTCGGCGTCCTCGACGACCTGACGCTGACCTCCCACACCTTGCCCTGGTTCATCCTGGCGGCCAACCTGGGCGCCAAGTACCGCCTCTACCAACAGGACCCCTGGTCCATCTCCGCCAGGCTCTCCGTCTTCCACCTCGACCTCCAGCGCCTCATCGGCGATGAAGGCACGCCCGAAGCCAGCATCTCCATCGTCCCCGTCGAGTTCTTCTCCTCCTATCGCCTGAGCAGTTGGCCGATGAGCCTCCACGCCGGGATCACCTTCAGCGGCGTCAAGGTCAACGGCAGCCTCGACGAGCAAGACGTCAAGGGCGCCGCCGCGCAGAGCAATGTCATGCTCTCGGGCAGCCTCGAATACCGCTGGACGGCGCGCTCGGCGCTCGTCTTCTTCACCCGCGCCATTGTCCTGCAGGAGCTCTCCGGGGGCACCACCTCGACCTTCAACCCCGACGACTTCACCACCGTCGAGCTCGTCGGCGGCGTTGGCGTCGACGGCAACGGCGCGGGCCTCGGCAACGCCTTCCAGGTCGGCGGCGCCTGGGTCTACTCCAGCGACAGCTTCAACCTGCGCCTCGGCGGCGGCTTCGGCGACGTCATCGCGCCCGTCGTCAACATCGGCTTCCCCACGCGAGGCCGCACCTTCATCCCCGAGATCGACCTCTACTGGATCTTCTGATCCACCACCGCCTCGGCCTCGATCTCCACGCGCCACGCCTCATCCAGCAAGCCCGCCACCACCACCAGCGTACACACCGGGCGGATCGACCCGAAGACCTCCCCGTGCACCCGCGCCACCGCCTCCCAGTCCTCGCGCCGCGTCAGGTAGAGCCGCGTCCTCACCACGTCCTCCATCCCCGCCCCCAGACCCTCCAGCGCCTCGCCGATCACCCTCAAGCACCGCCGCGCCTGCGCCTCCGGGTCCCCCACCCCCACCGTCTCGCCACCCGGGCCTATCGGCGCAGTCCCCGCCACGAAGATCCGATCGCCGGCCCTCACCGCCCGGCAATAACCAAACTGCGCCTCGTAAGGCGACCCCGACTGCACCCGCTGCTTGCTCATCCGACCTCCTACGATGTTATTCAAGTATCCGAATTTATTTGGGAATGTGGTTGATCGGTCGCGCCCGTGGATCGCCGCTCGGGTTCTCCTGGCCTCGTCGTCGCAGCGCGATCCGGGCATCGGCGCGCGATCTAGGGCGCCTCCTCGGCGCGGTAGGGCAGGGCGTCGCGCACGGGCGCCTCCCAGGGCAGCGACGCGCCCTCCTCCTGCCGGATCTCTTCGGCGGCGGAGTCCACGAGGAAGAAGCCGCGCTTGAAGTCCACCCCGGCGGCGGCCAGCGCCTCGCGCGCGGCCTCGAAGGAGGTCCACGCGCCGACCAGCCAGTCGAAGGGCGGCGGTCCGTTCCAGGGGAAGTCGCCGCCCTGATCGGCGCCCAGGCTCGCGCAGCGGATGGTCGCGCCGCAGCCCTCGGGGCGCGCGCCCTGGCCGGCCCACAGCCAGACCCCGTCGACGCTCGACGGCGCCAGCCCCTCCGGGCTCAGCCTCGCGATGGGCTGGACGGTCGTGCGCTCCTCCCAGGACCCCTCGTCCTCGCCCGGGTGGCTGGCGCCCATCAGGACGATCAACGCCCACGTCGATGAGCCGTCGAGGGGGAACCACCCCGTGCCCGTGAAGGGGTCGGTGCGCGCGTACTCGCCCGACATGCCGGCGACCACCTGTCTGCCGAAGGCGTCCACGGCGCCCCAGGAGGCCGCCTTCGCGGGGTCCGCGCCCTCCGGCCCGATGAGCCACGAGAAGACGCCGAACTCGCCGATCGAGGGCGAGGAGAGCATCAGGTTGATCCCGGTGACGAAGCGGCCGCCTCCGACGGGGATGACGTCCGCGCCCCGGAACTGGAGGGCCTGCCCGTCGATCAGGTCGATGGGGGGCGCCAGGGCCTGGTAGCCGCCCTCCCTGGCGCAGCCCAGCACGAGGAGCCGCAGGGTGCCAAGCTCGCCCTTGTCGGCGATCTCGTCCCCGCGCTCGGTGACCACGACCGCGATCCGCTCCAGGGCCCCCTCGGCGCTCGTCACGACGGGGGTGACCATCAAGGGGCGGTGGCCCTCGGCCTCGACGGCGGGGAACCAGCCCTCCATGGACTCCACGGCGGCGGTCTGGCGCGAGAAGTCGGCCAGGGGGTTGGCCTTGTCCATCAGCGCGTGGTCGATCCGGAGGTTCGTCATGGGTGAGGCGGCCTGGGGCGACCCTTGGCAGAGCTGAAGCGCTCTGGGGGCGGTCCAGACGGCGTCCTCCGCGGCCACGGCGGGGTCGGCCGCCCCGGCTGGCGGGAGCGCGTCGGCGGGCGCGGTGGCGGGGCTGGGGGTGGCGCAGGCGGTCAGGAGCGCGAGCGCGAGGGGGGCCAGAGGCCAGGGGGGCGTTCTTGTCATGGGGGAGCTTGTCCTGGGTTGTTGGCGCGGCGTGGGGAGCTGCGCGGGCGCGGGAGGCGCCTCGGAGGCCCGCGAGGGCTATTGCAGCTCGCCCTGGTGGATGAGGAAGGCGATGTTCATGCGGAGCGCGTCGTAGGAGATGTGTCGCCCGCCGATGGCCTCGCTGACGGCGTCCCGGAAGTCCTTCAGGCCGGCCTCCCAGTCGATCCTGGGGGCGGTGGCGCGGACGGCGGACAGGACGCGCTCGTCGGTGTAGAGGGAGAAGTCGAGGCCGTCGGTGGCGCCGGCGCGGGCGCCCATGATGACGTGCTGGACGATGGTCTGGTTCTTGAGCTCGCGGCTCTGGGAGATCTCCTGGGGGGTGTGGCCGTCGATGAGCATGGCCAGGGTCGTCGCGACGGTGTTGGACAGGGGCTTGCGCGAGGGCTTGCCGGCGGCCGGAGGGGAGGAGGGCGGCGGTGCGGGTGCGGCCTCGTTGCTGGCGGGGCCGAAGCCCAGGACGCGCGCCATGGCCTGCCGGACGCTGTCGCCGGTGGCGCGCTCGAAGCGCGCGTCGAGGCGAGCTCCGAGCGGGGCGGGCAGGGCGGCCTCGCCCTTCATGACCTCGACGGCGATGGGGGTCAGCGCGACGTTGAAGCCGTCCTGGACGATGAAGCCCTCGGCGAGCATGTCTTCGAGCAGGGCGGTGATCTGCTTGCTGGTCAGGTCCGAGAGCAGGCCGTAGGTGGAGTTCTTGTCGTGGTTGTAGCGCAGCACGTCGGCCTGGCGCGAGCCGGTCAGGATGCGGCCGATCATCGTCAAGCTGAGGCTCTGGCGGCCTCGGGCGATGCAGGCCAGGATCTTGCGGACGATGGTCAGGGTCGGCTCCGGGGAGCTGATCAGGGCCTCGTCGCGGGCGCGAGCGGCGGCGGCGCCCGCGGGGGCCGCCGAGGGCGCGCTGGCGGCCTTCTTTGTTCTGGAAGACCTTGATTTCTTTTCTGTTTTTTCAGGCGTCGCGGGGGCCAGTCGAGGGCGGCGGGCCTCGGCGCTGGAGGCGTAGGGGGCGACGTCGATGCAGTTGTCGCAGTGGCCGCAGCGGTCTTCGAAGGAGGTGCGCGAGCCGAAGTAGCGCAGGATGTCGGCGGTGCGGCAGCGGTTGCCGGCGGCGTAGTAGATGACCTTCTGGAGCTTCTCCTCTTCGAAGCGTCGCCGATCGGCCATGGCGCGCCAGTCGACGCGCAGGGCGCTGGTGTCGAGCAGGTCGATGGTGGACTGCTCCTGGGCCTGGTACTCGATGTGGCCGTAGCGCCGCAGCAGCCGCAGCGAGCTGCTGATGGCCATGTGGCTGACCTTGCCGCGGACCTTGTTGGCGATGGACTTCGTGTCGTAGCGCTGGTTGCCGCGCCGGACGATGGCCCAGGTGTCCTCGATGATGTTGCGATCGGGGTGGGAGTTGTTGATGAAGAAGTCCGGCACGTGCCGGTCGGCGTAGTTGTAGAGCAGGAGGCAATGGGAGGCGCCGCCGTCGCGGCCGGCGCGGCCGGCCTCCTGGGAGTAGGCCTCCATGGAGGAGGGCATCTGGTAGTGGACGATGGAGCGGATGTCGGCCTTGTCCACGCCCATGCCGAAGGCGTTGGTGGCCACCAGCACGTCGAAGTCGCCCCGCATGAACTCGTCCTGGACCGTGTCGCGGCCCGTGTCGCTCATGCCGCCGTGGTAGGCGCCGACGCGAAAGCGCGCCGCGCGCAGCTGCTCGGCGATCTCCTCGACGGCCTTGCGCGTGGCGCAGTAGACGATGCTGGTGCCGCCCATGTGCCGGATGAGCGCCTCCATCCTGCCCAGCTTGTCCTTCTTGCCGCGCGCCTTGTAGACCTCCAGGAAGAGGTTGGGGCGCTCGAAGCCCGAGACGAAGACGTCGGCCTCGGGCATGTCGAGCATCTTGACGATGTCGGCGCGCACCTTCGGCGTCGCCGTCGCCGTCATCGCCAGCGTGACCGGGCAGCCCATGTCCTTCCGGGCCTGCCCGAGGGCCAGGTAGTCTGGCCTGAAGTCGTGCCCCCACTCGCTGATGCAGTGCGCCTCGTCGATGACGAAGAGGCTCACGCGCGAGTGGCGCAGGGCGCTCTTGAAGGCCTCCGACCTGAAGCGCTCCGGCGCCACGAAGACCAGCTTGACCTGCCCGCGCACCATCCGCTCAAGCCGCTCGCGCTGCTCGGGCCAGCCCAAGGTCGAGTTGATGAAGGTCGCCGACAGCCCCCGGTTCAACATCGAGTCGACCTGATCCTTCATCAGCGCGATCAGGGGCGAGATCACGATCGTGATCCCCGGCAGCAGGAGGCCCGGCAGCTGGTAGCACAGGCTCTTGCCCGCGCCCGTCGGCATCACCGCCAGCGCCGAGCGCCCGGCCAGCGCCGTCTCGATCACCTCGCGCTGTCCCTCCCGGAAGGAGGGCAGCCCGAACTGCTCCCGCAAGCACCGATCGACCCGCTCAGGGCTGATGCTCACCGGCGCCTCGAAGGCCGCCTTCGGCGCCGCGCTCAGAGCCTCAAAGGCCGTATCGAGCGCCTCGAAACCCTCGCCATTGTTCGGCTCATCGCCCCAGAAGGGCATGTCGTCGTCGGTCGGCGCGGGGATGTCCAGGTCGTCGATCCAGTCCTGGGGCTTTGATTCCATGGTCGGTGCTCTCGGGCGCGCGATCCCTCCCCCCGTCATCCAGGCTAACCGGAGGGTAGGGGGATCGGCAGGTAAAAACAGGCCTGAACATTGTATCATGTGTCCCGCAGCGCGCAAGCGCCAATTTCGCGCGCCTCGACCCGGCGCTCCCCAACGCCCCACGAGCGCCCCACGCTCCTCGCACCGCCCCCCCTCCGGGGGGACGGGCTCGTCGGGTGGGGCTTGGATGCCCGGGCGGGCTGCGCCCTGTCGGGCGCAGGCCAGCGGGCGGCAGGCAGCGGATCGCAGGGGCGGATCACCGAGTCTAAGTGGGCCTGTGGATTGGTATTTTCACGCCCCCAGGTGTCGACGTGGGTCGTGCGGGGGCCTGCGACCGACAGGGCGCAGCCCACCCTGAGCTTCTAGCCCCACCCGACGAGCCCGTCCCCAACGGGGGCGGTGCGAGGAGCGTGGGGCGCTCGTCGAGCGTGGGGTGCTCATCGAGCGTGGGGTGCTCGTCGAGCGTGGGGCGCTCGTCGAGCCTGGGGCGTTGGGGGGCGGCGCGCGTCGGATAGGCCTGGAGCCTTCCCTGAGCCAACCTGCGACCCGGCGCCCGCGCCCCCTTGAACGAGGCTGCGGCCAGTGCTAGAGATCACCCCCTGCGAGGCCGGTCGATCATGGCCGACAGCCTCTCGGCGTCGATCATGGCCGACGGCGTCGATCGTGCCGACGGCGTCGATCGTGCCGACGGCGTCGATCGTGCCGACGGCGTCTCGGCGTCAATCGCGGAGACGGCGTCTCGGGAAGACAGGAAGGCGGCGCCGGGGTTGCCTGGGGTAGCCCAGGCCAGATGGCAACGGATGGTTGAGCGCACCAGAGAGATGATGGAGTGACCATGAGCAAGATGATGAAGCCGGCCCTGCTGGCCTTCGTGGCCCTTGGAGCGGCCGCCGCCGCGATGACCCTCGATCCGACCCAGGCCCAGGCCCAGGGCGACGTCCTTGAACTGCACGTCGTCGACGGAGGCGAGGGCAAGCTCGTCGTGGCCTCGAGCAAGAACGGCGTCACCTTCATCAAGGGCAAGGAGATGAAGGTCTTCCGCGCCTTCAAGTCCACGCGCAGCGCCATGAAGGGCGACTCGCCGGACTGGTTCGTCCTGCGCGACGTCGACAGCGACGGCACCGTCGATGTCGTCGGCGCCGGCGCCCCCGCCTTCGTCGTCACCGGCGCTGGCGCCCCCGTCTTCAACATCCCGCGCGGCTGCGGCCAGTTCCACCTGGCCGACTTCGCCGCCGACAAGAGCCAGGACATCCTGTGCCGCAACGGCACCAAGATCGAGGTCGTGACCCACGACGGCCAGAAGCTCTGGGAGTACAGCGTCAAGGGCCTCAAGCTCGGCCTGTGCAACTTCGGCGACCTCAACGGCGACCTGAAGGCCGACATCGAGTGCGAGATCCTCGGCAAGGACGCCTTCATGCGCCTGAGCGGCAACGGCAATGACCTCGGCCAGGTCGAGAGCGCCCAGCTTGACGCCGCCGAGGACGACAACCCCGGCCACGTCGAGGCCATGGCCAACCTGCTCGGCGGTCAGGAGACCTTCGACCTCAACGGCGACGGCACCGCCGAGGAGTCCATCCTGCTCGACGGCGACGCCATCGTCGTGCGCTCCAAGTCCAACCCCAAGGCGCTCGGCCGCTACGAGATCGGCAAGGCCACCAGCGCCCTGATCGCCGACATCGACGACGACAACGCCCTCGACATCGTCGTCGGCGGCCCCGGCAAGGTCCTCATCATCGACAGCAAGGGCGCCCTGAAGGCCACCCTGAACACGGACCCCAAGAACCTCAAGCGCAAGACCGACGTCCAGGTCTCCCGGATCAACGCCAACAACCTCGAAGACGACGCCCCCGCCACCAACAAGGCCGCCGTCGAGAAGGGCCTCGGCAAGCTGTCGGCCTGCTACGACGGCAATGTCCGCAAGAACCCCTTCACCCGCGTCGGCAATGCCGTCTTCGCCCTCGACGTCGACAAGTCCGGCAAGGTCTCCAAGGTCGAGCGCCTCCACAACGCCCTGGACGACAAGGCCGTCGAGGGCTGCCTGACCAAGGCCCTCAAGTCCCTGGCCTTCCCCAAGGCCCTCGGCCCCGGCGCCGTCGTCACCATCACCCTCGAGTTCGGCTTCGTCGACGAGTGACCGCGCCCACGGGCGCCTCCAGCCCCGCCGACCGACGCGCCCACCCCCGACGAGCCCCCCTCGCCCGCTCACCCGCTGAGGCCCCCATGTCCCTCGACGCCCTGATCGATCGCCCCCTGGCGCTGCGCGCCCGACAGCTCCTGACCATGATCCCGCGCGGCGACGCGCCGCGCACGCGCCCCGACCCCGCCAACCTCGACGCCCTGCGCCAGCGCGACGCCGACGTGGTCGGGCTCATCGAGGACGGCCTCGTCCTGGTCAAGGAGGGCCTCATCACCTACGCCGGCCCCTGGGCCGGGCGCCCCACCCTCGACGCCGACGCCGAGGTCATCGAGGTCGCCTGCATCACCCCCGGCTGGATCGACTGCCACACCCACGCCGTCTTCGCCGGCTCGCGCCACGAGGAGTTCACGCTGCGCAACCTCGGCGCCCGATACCTCGACATCCTCAACGCCGGCGGCGGCATCCACGCCAGCGTCGAGAGCGTCCGGAGGGCCAGCCGAGCCTCCCTGACCGATCAGCTCATCCACCGCTGCTTCGACTTCACCCGCCAGGGCGTCACCACCGTCGAGGTCAAGAGCGGCTACGGCCTGTCGACCGACGAGGAGCTCAAGCAGCTGCGCGCCATCGAGGACGCCCGCGGCGAGGTGCTCGTCGACCTGCAGGCCACCTTCCTCGGCGCCCACGTCGTGCCGAAGAAGTACCGCGACCGCCGCGCCGACTACGTCGATCTGCTCTGCGCCGAGATGATCCCCAGGGTCGCCGAGCGCCGCCTCGCCCGCTTCTGCGACGTCTTCTGCGACCAGGGCGCCTTCGATGCCGCCGAGGCCGAGCGGATCCTGCGCGCCGGCCTCGACCACGGGCTCATCCCCCGGATCCACGCCGACGAGCTCTCCGAGGCCGGCGGCGCCGAGGTCGCGCTCGCCGTCGGGGCCGCCAGCGCCGACCACCTGGAGTTCGTCTCCGAGGCCGCCATCGGCGCCATGGCCGCCGCCGGCGTCGTCGCGGTGCTGCTGCCGGCCGTCAACCTCTTCCTCCAGGTCGATCGCCACGCCCCGGCCCGCGCGCTGCTCGAAGCCGGCGTCGACGTCGCCCTGTCGACCGACTTCAACCCCGGCACCGCCATGACCCAGGACATCGGCCTGATCCTGACCCTGGCCTGCACCGGCTACGGCATGACCCCCGGCGAGGCGCTGCTGGGCATCACGCGCGCGGCGGCCAGGGCGCTGCGGCTGGAGGACCGCGGGACGCTGGCCGCGGGCCTGCGGGCCGACCTGACGATCCTGGGCGTCGAAGACTACTGGCAGATCCCCTACTTCCCCGGGCGACGCCCCATCGACGGCGTCGTCAAGGCCGGAGAGCTGGTCTACTGGCAGTCCGCCACCGAGGTCGACTAGCCGCCGCGGCCCCTCATCCCCCCTGGACCTTGCTCTCCGCGGCCTCGGCGAGCATCGCCGAGGGGCTGACAAGGAGAGATCGGCGAGTCGACTTTGTTGACGGACAAGCGGAGATCGGCGAGTCGACTTTGTTGACGGACAAGGGGAGATCGGCGAGTCGACTTCGATGGTGGACAAGGGGAGATCGGCGAGTCGACTTCGTTGGTGCGATCCGCACGTTGACGGTCCACCCGGGCTCGCGCCCGGGCCTTGGGTTTTGTCCCGAGTCGCCCCGCCATCCGGCGGGGCTTGCCACGGGCCGTCAACCTTCAAGGGAAAGACCCTCTCAAGGACGCGCGATGTCTGCTTCCCAATCCCCCGACATCTCCTGTGAGTTCGACCCTGGGGACACGCCCCACGCACGCCGACGCCCCCTCGCCAGCCCCGAAGGGGCGTCCCGGGACAAATTGTAGGCCCGGGCGCGAGCCCGGGTGGACCGTCAACGTGCAGAGCTCACCCAACGAAGTCGACGCGCCGATCTCCCCTTGTCCGTCAACGAAGTCGAATCGACGATCTTTGCGTGCCCGCCAACGGAGTCGATCCGTCGATCCCGATCGCGTCGAAGGCCCTGGAGCTTCGCTGACCCGACCTGCGACCCGCCAACATCGCTGAGGTCGCCGCTTGCTCGCGGGGCCGCCTGACCGTATCCTCCCCCCGCACCGATCAAGGCGCGGTCGCGCCGCACGATCCCATGAGAGGCAGGTGAGCGATGCAGGTGGTCAAGTTCCCCTCACTGGGCAGCGTGGAAGGCCCCGAGTACATCAACACGGCGATCCAGATCTTCCAGAAGATCAAGCGCGAGGAGCTCAACGACCGGGCGCTCAAGCGGTGGATGCGCGGCCAGGGGACCTTCGACAAGGAGTCCTTCGATTTCCTCAAGGATATGCTGGACTTGCGCATCACCGAGGAGGGCGCGGTCAGCCTCGGCGGCTTCGCGCAGGGGATGCTGGATGCCGCGGACGTCGCCAAACGCCAGACCCTGCTCTTCGAGCGGATCGCCGGCCGCAATGAGATCCTCGTCAAGTACGTCTTCGACGCCCTCCAGGAGCGCCTCTACTCGACCAGCGAGCTCTACCGGATGCTGACCAGCTACGTCTACCCCGGCAAGGCCATCGACCTGCCGGACTTCAACCTCTGGCTCAAGTGGATGGAGTCCACCGGGCGAGTCCGCGTCCTGGGCATCCGCTGGGCCACCGGCAAGCGCTTCGAAGAGAGCCTCGGCTACGTCAAGAGCATCGACGTCGACGAGATCCTCGAAGAAGAGGCCGAGGAGGCCCTGGCTCCCCCCTCTCCACCGTCGCCTGCGCCGGCCGCGCCTCCCGCCAAGGCCCCGGAGGGGCCTTCGGCGTCCGCGCCGGAGCCCTCGCTGGGCTGGGAGCCCCCCGAGGACGACGAGGAGGCGCCCGACGAGCCGGCCCCCCTCGCCCCCCAGCCCTCGGCCGTCGCCCGCGCGGGCGCCGTGCCGCCGCCGCAGGGCTCGGGCGCGGCGCCTGCCTCTGCGACGGTCGCCGCG
>SXGT01754022.1_pt1 | contig 49446 bp, 46 predicted proteins | sample 3176221 | NCBI WGS metagenome assembly SXGT01 (sample SAMN11356862, study PRJNA531348) | freshwater metagenome | isolation source: freshwater sample F1-120 | place: China: Fuxian Lake, Yuxi | collected 2017-12-25
AGAATAATTAGTAGTGGAAATGCGATTAGAAGTACGTAAATAATACCCGTCCAATCCGATTCGGTGGTCAGCCCCAATCCCAAGGGGATTGAAATCAAATCGCCCAAAAGCAAGATGTTGGTAATCTTGATGTTGCGGTCGATTTTCTTATCTTTTACAGACTATTCCGTCGTGTCAAAAGTAATACGCCATATAATCCCCCTCTGGATGCTTCTTGCAATCAAGAGAATAATTAGTAGTGGAAATGCGATTAGAAGTACGTAAATAATACCCGTCCAATCCGATTCGGTGGTCAGCCCCAATCCCAAGGGGATTGAAATCAAATCGCCCAAAAGCAAGATGTTGGTAATCTTGATGTTGCGGTCAATTTTCTTCTTTTTTACAGACTTTTCCGTCGTGTCCAAAGTAATCCGCGCTGGAATAGAAATATCGTTTTTGCGGATCGTATCGAATTGCACCTTTTTTTCTTCCGTCGATGACACTGGTTTTGCTGACTCTATGCTGTTCACCGCCCCAACTATTTCATTCCGATCATGATGAGATCGTTTTTGAGATTTAGCCGAAAGGGTAGAGGCAGATGACTTTGCTCGGGTTTTGCTGCGGGTTTTCCACTCCACATTGTACCCAAACGAATGATACCGCGGGGTGATGCTGCAGCCACAGAAAATAAGACCCGAAAGTAAAGCAATGATGAAATTTTTCACTCAGGCAATTTCGATGAAAAACCTCGGTAGTCATTACGGAATATCGCAAAACCGGACTGTAATTTTACGGAATATCGCAAAAAAAAATATTGATTTTACAGAAAATCGCAAAAGTTAATTTTTCCAAATGGTCTGACTACTGAAACATTTTCCGATTGTCCTGAACCGCTACTGAAACTTTTGATGAAACAACATGCAATTTGCTGAAACGTCATAAAACAAAGAAACCGTTGCAGGACAACGGTTTCAAAGGAAATGAAACAATCTGAGATTGTATCGGGCGGAGAGAGAGGGTTTGAATAAAACGCCCCAAAAACTTCACACGCATCTTTGTTTTTGCCACAATCTTTAGCATAGCGCAAAACCCTTAATTTGTTTGAAAATTTTAAATAATCAATGATTTCTTTTGTTTTTTCCATATCAGTAGTACTAACTTAGTATTTTACTAATTTAGTCTACGATGCTCTGCTGTATTCACAATAATAATTGGACTAATGGCACTGAAAACCACCATGAAAACATCCCAATTTAACTGGCAATCACAACGAAATCATCGTCGATGGGCCTTGATATGGTTTGGATTGTTACCTATTTTATCTGTACTCACATCCTGTTCTGTTCAGCCACGTTATCATCAAAGGGGGTGGCATATCCAATTCAATTCAAACCATAATCAATCGCTTAGCCAAAAGAAAACTTCGAACCTCAGAAAATCTCCCTTCGTCGAGCGAACAATCTTTGAGGACACAGTGGGTGAGATGCACATTTCACAGCGCTTGATTAGCGCCGGGGAATACAAAAAATGGGTCTATAAAGATACTTCTATTTCAACTTTCATTACCAAACAACTTCGCACCATGACCATCATTGGCGATACGTTTACCATGCATGGAAAGTTGGTTGCCGCGAATCACCGTGGGATATTCTTGTACAATCCGCATGATCCATTGTTTTGGGTATCAAAAAAACCCTACGGAAAAACCCAGACTGCCATAAGGGATAAAGTTCTTTTTGTCCCATACACCGACATTCAAAAAATCAAAAAAGGCGGCACTTTGGCAAGCAAACTTGAGCGAATTTTAAACGTATTTTTTTGGCTCGGGCTAGCAATTTTAGCCATCTTGATCGGTTTAGGGGTATCTCAACTTGATAATTCCGACTGCTTCTGGATATTTCCCGATGTAACTGACAACATATTATTTGTTTTATTGGTTGTAGCCTTTTTCGCCTTTTTGGCACTTACAGTAATCTTCAGCCTCATTTTAACACCCATTTTATTCCTCCTCCAACTGCCTTTTGAGAAGAGGAAAGGGCGATATTGGGAGATTGACAAAAACAGCGACAAGGGCCAGAAATTCTTTGAATTTATCAAAAGAAACCATCAGCGATACAAATTGTTTCGCAGCGATATTCGATGTAGAAAACCGACAAAAACGGTTGATCGCGACGAATCTTAGCGATTTAATCTCTGATAGAGTTTTCCCAAATTCACGCTATCGGTTTCAGCCATGTCACCGGCATTCAACACAGCTTCGGTGCTAGCCTCCTCTGCAAAAATGGGAGCCACCTTCTCCAAAATTAATTTTTGATCCGGTGAAAATTTAGCCAACCCATTCATTAAAAGCCCATTGCGTGTGATCAAAAACATGGCTAAAAATTGAATATCGTGTTTATTGTTTAACACATTGATTTGTGCATCGCTGAGAACAGAACTGCGAATATTCGCGTATGTTTTTATAATTTTCGGATCAACTTTGGTTGCATCGTATCCCTCGTAAGCCCAGTGTATCTCCATATTGCGGCGTTGATCAAATAACAAAAGCGGAGGTTGTGAAGATGTCGCTTGCTCCACTCTGGCATCAACAGATTTTTTTGTAGCTCTGTGTGGCTTGCTGATTTCTTCATTGGTTACTGGCAAGGTGCTATCGTCTTCAATTTTATCTAATTCCAAGGTAGGTATACCCACCGACTTGTTGTCAGAAAATTGCGGTTCCTTATCAAAAATATCCGTCAAAATACTCTTCCTTACCACAACATCATTTGCATTCACATCCGTTTGAATCACCTCAGATTTCAAAGGAATTTCATGCTTCCAAATCATATCGGCAACCTGCTCTGTTTGATCCAATTTATCTGTTGGCAAAGCCTGACGGGTAGTTAGTGTATACGGCATGCGATTTTTCTGCAACATGGCTTTGGGAAAATCCGACAATGTATTTCTACTTTCCCCCCAACCATTGGCACCTTGCACCCACACTTGAAAGTCCATCCCTGTAGAATCACCATGAAAGTGATGAACCTTTCGTGGACTCAAGCCAGAAAGTGCATAAAAGAGTGTTGGGATGACGCCAACATCATCATACCGGCCAAACCAATCAGAACCCTGTTTCGATCGCGAATTCATCCATTTGTCTAGTGATTGGCCTCGACGCACATTCCGAATAAGGCTGTAAGGAATGTGGGCCAATTCCGTTTCTTGCGCAACAAACAATCCATTCGATGTGCAGCCGATCAAAAATCCCTCCACTTGTGAACCACCCCAGTCCGCGTTTCCATCATTCCGACCAAACCCGCGCCAACGATCCAACATGAAACGAACTTGAACCCAACGATAACCCCAAGTGGGACTACAATAAAAATTCCCAATGATGTTGGATTGTTTTCCCTTTGCCAATTGATGTAAAAAGGTTGAATCGATGGTTCTTGGGGTTAGAACACCGTCATAAACCCAGCCTTTTTGAATGATGGTATCACCAATGTATCTGTAGAAAATATTCTTAAAATTAGCATTTGCAAAATAAGGTTCTCTTCGCTCTCGGTTGGTTTTATCCCAATGAATCAGGGATAATGCATTTTTTTCTTCTGAATTAGGCCAACCAATCTGCGCTTTTACCGTAGGAGCAAAACACAGTGATAGTAATGCAAGGATAAAATACTTTTTCATGACAAATTCAAAAATATCACCATCGCCAACGACCAGAGTTGCGTTTTTCCGTAGATGCGCGGGCTATTTTTACGGATTTTCGCAAGTGCACACAGCCTTCAAAAAAGAATAAAACACCCGACACACAAGACAACCTCATAAAACAAAGAAACCGTTGCAGGACAACGGTTTCAAAGGACATGAAACAATCTGAGATTGTATCGGGCGGAGAGAGAGGGATTCGAACCCCCGGCCCTATTACAGTCAACGGTTTTCAAGACCGCCGCGTTCGACCGCTCTGCCATCTCTCCAATGAGGGTGCAAAATTAGGTGCTTAAAAGCGTTTTTCAATAAAAAATATCAAAAACAAATAAGATCACTACTCAATAAATTGTAGCACTATGTCCTGAATTAATTCTGGGTGCAAGCTACGAGATACGGGGCAAATATGTGTAATACGTTGGAGTCCTTCTTTCTGTCGGTCTGAAGCATCTGCTGATAATTTAATCTGAATCAAGGCACTTATTTTTTCGATGCGCCTGGGATCAACACCCATTTGCTTGGTGGTATCGGCTTCGATGCTCAGTATTTCAAATCCATTTGACTTTGCGTAAATACCCATTGTTGTAACAATGCAGGTTGTGAGACTCAATGCACATAGGTCTGTTGGTGAAAATGCCGATCCCATTCCTTGATTGTCGGTAGGGGCATCGGTAAAAATTTCAGTACCACTCTGCAAGTGCAGGTTGCTACAGCGGAGTTTTCCCAAATATTGGGTGGTTGCGGTTGCCATTCTACAAAAATAGGGCAGGAGATCTCTATTCAATCATATTGTCTTTGATAACCGCATACAGCAAAAAATATTGATTTTACGCAGTCAAAGAATGCTTAATTTATTGCAGAAATAGAACCGTAAAAAACCCCTTTCAACGGAATGCCGAAAGGGGGTTTACGTAGAGGTCGGAAGCGGATTCGAACCGCTGTAAAGGGTTTTGCAGACCCGTGCCTAGCCGCTCGGCCATCCGACCTTTTTAGGGAGTGCAAATATAGTAATAATAATATTTTTTTTACGGGGCACCCTAAAATTACAATCAAACTCTTAAAAGCAATTCTTGGTGGGTTTACCAGACGCGTTTCCCATCAATATACGTGGCCACAGTTTTTGTTTTGAGCAATTTTTTCGCTTCTGTAGTCATCATATCTGTGTTGAGGACAACAAAATCTGCGAGTTTTCCTTCTTCTAAACTGCCCAACCGACTTTCATCAAAGTTAGCAAATGCTGCCCATAGCGTCATTCCCCAAAGGGCTTGTTTTCTGGTTAATGCTTGATTTCCCATAAAAGGTTTGGGCAAATGTCCAGCCGCATCCATGCGTTGGGTGGCAGAATAAAAGGTATGAATGGGCGATAAGCCCTCTACAGGAAAGTCTGTACCCAAGGCCAATAATTTTGATTGTTTCAATAAATCGGCATAGGCATACGCGCCCGAAATACTTTGGGCAGATTCGCCACACAATCGGGTTTCAGCCCAAAGCGCATCCGAGGTGGCATGAGTAGGTTGCACACTGGGAATTATACTTCGGTTTGCAAATAATTTTTGATCTTTCTGACTGACAATCTGGGCGTGTTCAATTCTCCAGCGTGCATCATATCCTTCAGGAATATTTTTATTAAATGACCTCAATGCGATTGCATTGGCGCTGTCTCCAATTGCGTGGACACAAACTTGATACCCCCTCGACAACAACAATTGTTGAATGTAATCGAAGTTGGTATTCGACATCAATTGCAAACCCCGATATCCTTTTTGGCCACAATAATCTTTCTTCAATAACGCTCCACTCGATCCCAACGCACCGTCTAAATACAATTTCATAGAACGAACCGATAGTTTCTCTGTTTGAATCATTCCATTTGTGGCTAAATAATATAAGTTTTCTTCGCTTTGGGAGAGCATGGCATAAATGCGCATATCCATTTCTCCACTTTCTTGCAATGACTTGATTAAATTGATATCAGACAGGCTAAGTCCAGCTTCATCAAGTGTTGTGAGACCCAAGGAGTAGCAATTTTTCAATCCTTTTTGGAGAGATAGTTTCCAAGATGAATAAGGCAAAACAGGAATTTTTGATTGAACAAAGTCGGCAGCCTGATCAATACAGATTCCAGAAAAATTACTTTTTTCACCCAATAAACCTGGAGACTTTATAAATAGTCCGCCATCAATCAGTGTATCAGTATTGAGTAAAAGCAATCTTTTGGCCGCAGAATTGATCCAGATGGCGTGACCATCAATTCGTTTCAAACAGACGGGAACATCCGGAAAAGCCTTGTCAAGTTTATCCATGTTGGGGTAGGGTTTGTTGCTACCATCCATTGAGGTCCCAGGCCAATTGTTTTGGTCCCATCCTTGTCCAATGATCCAAGTCTCTTTATTTGTTTTTTGATATTTTTTTAATCGCTTTACAACTGCATCTTCCGACTTTGTTTCCCACAAATTCGCTTGGGTAAGACCACGACAATACGATAAGAAATGGCAATGTGCGTCGATGAATCCAGGATAGATATATTTCCCTTTGAATTCAATGCGTGTGGCTCCGGGGTAAATAGAATCAGCCACTTTGGCAGTACCCAAAAAAACGATCGTATTTTTTTTCACAACCATCGCCTCGACAATACCAAAAGCGGTATCTGATTGGTAAATTTTGTCGGCGGTGTAAAGGAAGGTCTCTTGGGTATTTTGGGCTTGCAGAAATAAAGGGATGAAAAACAGAACAAACAAAAGGAATCTATTGCTGGAAGATTCGAAAACCTTGGCACTGTTTTTGGTGATTGTGGATATTAAATTGCAAATCATTTTACTGCAAAATTCAACCAAACAATGCACAAAAAGACGATTTACTTTACTATTTTATTTTTTTTTCTTATTTGTATTGCCCTAGGATTCTATTTATGGCATAAGCCCGCTGAAGTTAAAAGTCTGGGAAAACCCGATTATGAGAAAAACCTGCTCGATTGGGTTGCCTCGCTTGATTCAGATCCCCATGCCGATCAAACATTTATGGCTTTCATAGGCAAATCTGTAAAATTCAACGCGGTGGTTTCTGAAATTAAAGGAGATTCGAGCATTACCCTTCAATTGGAATCGGGTAAAGTAGGATTTTTGGTAGATGCCAATTTTGATGTATCGATGAAAGAAGAGGTTGGATCGGTTTTGACTGGAGATTCGGTTACTTTGCAATGCGAATGCAATGCGTTGAATTTGCCGCAAAATACCGATGATTTGTTATCAGAAAAATTGATGAAATTGGGTCGTTGTAATCTTTTAAAACGCAGCACAAGCGTTCCCGACTTGTCAAAATCACACGAACATGACACAATTTCCAAGAAATCAATTCCATGAGAAGACTTCCATATCGATTTTTTTCTCAAATTTTAGCAATACTAATCAATCCACAAGTCAAATTCCAGCACAAACACATACTCGCAAATACGCAATGATCCATTTGTGAAACAGACAAATCAAAATATTTTTAGAACTCAAATAACAAATAAACTATAATGTCAACTCAAAAAATCCAAACCTACTCCGCAATAATTTTTATTTATTGTTTTTTACTTTTTCAACAATCCACTGCCCAGGTTTTAAAAACTTCAACGGGCAATGTGTTTTTTAAAAGTAAAACATTGAGCGAAGAATTTGTTGCAAATAATTCGCAAGTTTCGGTAGCCATTTCTCCCTCTAAAAATCAAATGCAATTCCGCGTTCCAATCAATGGTTTCCAATTTAAGTCGGCCCTTATGCAGAAACATTTCAACGAGAATTACATGGAGACTTCAAAATATCCCACTGGCGATTTTGTGGGTGAAATTAAGAATATTGGTGATGTTAAATTTGAGAAAGAAGGAGAATACCCGGCAAATGTGGTTGGAAAACTCACGGTCCACGGTGTTACCAAAGAGATAAATACTTCAGGAACTATTGCAGTTAAAGCTTCGGGGATTGTGTTAAAATCAAGTTTTAAAATCAAATGTTCTGATTTTGGCATCAAGATCCCCCTATCATCAATCGATTCAATATCAGATGCTATTTCCATCGATGTAAATTGTGTATTGTCTCAATAATTTTACACGCATTGCTGTAAAAACAATCTGAATGGCAATTGCTGGTGAATAAATACCCTATTGGAGCTGATTCTTTGGCAAACGCTTCGAAAATTTTTGGATTTTTTGTGTATTAATGGGTAAAGATTCTTTGAACAAGAAACCAGGTTTTTATAATGGGGTGGGGTTTAATGATTTTCAATTTTAAGGAATGCCATATTGGTAGGGGTTGCCTTTGAAGAGTCCAATTCTTCCGCGATTGGCATGGCTCACAAAACAGCGCAATTGTGTCTGATGGTTCCAACCCTTGATATCAGACAATTTAATGGCATGGACTGCAGTGGGAAATCCCGCGGATGCAAAATCCAGAATATGGGTGATTCTCCAATCAATTTGTTTATCGCCATTCCACAATGATGTTTGAATTTCGCCACCACAACCAGAATCCACCAATACAATAATGATATCATTGGATTGTGGCTTGAATTCCGATAGAGAGAAGCTTTGTTGCAATTGGCGATAGGCGATGGGTTTGAATGGACTTTGTTTGTTGCTGGACTTCGGGCGTTTATTTCTCGAATGGGGTTGAGAATTGGATGAAATCAACACTTTGGAATTTTCAATCCGAAAAAGTAAAGCGTGTGTTTTAGCTAAATCATTGGCAGGGGTAGTTTTTTGAGCCAAGGGTATCGGGTTTGAGAATACTATCCATTCGCCGCCAATCAGAAATTCTTGTGGGCTCATGGGAGTCAAAGTTGTACCCCATTGATTCGAAAAAATATGGGGGCAGGGGTGCTGATTGTTTCGGGGTGGAGAATATTGAAAATGGGCTTCTATTAGGGGCAAGAGCCATGGTTCAGCGCCCGATTGAAGTCCAAGAAACAAACTTGAATTGGGTTCTAGGGTGGATAGTTTGGCTTTCAATTTTTTAAGTGTAAAACCCGACGAATCATCCATGAGCCAAAACGGATAAGTATGAACCGGCATGGAGTTGTGCATTGCCAAATGTATGTTCGTTTTAAGTGCCGCTGACTCAACATTTTCGTGGATTGATTTGGTTTTTTGCAGGGTATTATTTTCTATTTTTATCGCATTGATACCTGGGTTAAGGTGATTGAAATGGTATCGATACACATCGGGTGGACCGGATATCCAGATTTGAAGCAAATTTGATCCAGTGGTTGATGCTATTGAGTTTTGCTTGGGTTTGGGTTTGAACAGAGAGGCCTTTTCTGCAATTCGGTGATGGCTTCCCTTAAGTTCAAGGTTGAACCAAGATTTTTCTTGAATCGTATTGAACAACAATAAGATTGGCAATGCACAGGCACCTGAATGAGAAAGAATCACCCCGCCAAGCCTCATCCAGTATACTCCGGGTTTAACAATATTGTTATTCTCTGTGCCCAAGTGACCGCCGCTCTCAGCCGCACCATTTTCTAACCCATTGGACTCACCTTTTCTTGTGGATTGTGTTTTCGTTGGTTTTAACAATCCAAGGAAACGGGAATGCATATTTTGTCGAATGAGGGTTAATCCCTGTGCGGCCGAAAATATCCAAAGGGGGGTAGCAAAGTATAAACTTGTATCTTGCAATACGGGCATACGAAAAACCGAGTAGGTAAATCCCACTGAAAAGACAACGAAAAAGCCTAACAATCCCTGTATCGGTGCTTGTCTAAATACAAAGACGAGTTTTCTTGGTCTCGGGAGAAGGCTGGCCTGAAACGAATGGATTACAGTAAATGCAAGTGAGGTTAAAAGCAAAAGGGCAATCAGCCGATTATTGCCACATATCCACAAGAAATAGTGGCTTAAGAAATCCATATTGGGTTTTGCCAACCATCCCAAACCTCCATGGTTTAATTGGGCAAAAAGTAGGGGCAAATGGGGTAGGTATAATAAAAATGCAATGCTTAAGGGTAGAAATCGAATATAAGATGTATGCAATCCTTGTGTATGATTTGATTGGGGTACTGGATGCGTATTATTTTTAAGAATATAAATAACAAACGCTGTTGCGGCTGTAAGCCCAGCAAAAAAATGAAAATAGGCGGCACCTGCTATGGCGGCGCCAAGGTGAAAAGAGAACCAGCCATATGGATAGGGTTTGGTGTATTTGGGATGTGTAATGGGAGTTTCTAACACCAGGTCCCAAGCACGTAAAACAAAAGGCATGGCGAAAATATAAGGCCGAATCCAAACCCCCAAACTCACTTGCCACCACATCAAGCCCATCAAGGTTACGACCCAGTAGGAGGTTTCAGGTCCCCATCGTTTTAGCGACATCGTATACAACTGCCACAGTGTAAACAAAGAAACCAATGCGCTGATGAAACGCAATGGAAAAACAGCATCCCCAAAGTACATCATCCAAAACCAAAGTAAGGTTTGTAATCCAGCCGGATGACCATCTGGCGCTACACCCAAGTGCAAGTGATCTGCCCATGTTTTGGCTGAGCTAGCCCTAAAAACTGCACTTAGCTCGTCGTATCCCCATTGCCTTTCATCTAAACGCCAAAAGCGTAAAAATATTAATCCAGCCAAAACGATAAACCATCCCAGCCGAAATCCCAAGGGAGCTAGCCGATAGGACAATTGGATTTCTTTGACTGCTTGATTGAGGGATTGAAGCATTTGCAGGTTTTATGTGTCTATTGACTAGGCAAGTGTATACTTCCTTAGGTCTTTTGTTTCGTCTTTTTGGCCGAAGGAAACAGAATATTGTTTAGTATGAGACGATATCCCGGACTGTTTGGATGCAAATTTAAATCAGTGGGCTGTTCCCCAATAAAATGTTGATAGTCTTCCGGATCATGGCCCCCATAAAACGTCCAGGTTCCTTTTCCCAGTTCTCCATGAAGGTAACGAGATTCATTGAGCAAGGCATTTTCTCCCATGACCAAGACATCACTTCGAACAAAATCCGAACGAAATGCCGTTGTTTGGCCCATAAATCCCTTGATGGTTTTGGTGTGATTTTGGCATAGAATACTCGGTATCAAGTCCCATTTTGCAGAGTAATCAAACAGCGTGAATAAATCATCGGTTTCGCTTACCCGTCGAAAATATGGATCTACATCAATATTACTGAACTCGTATTCAAAAGGATCTGTATTTAGTGTAAAATTTTTGAAGGCAAGGCATCGATCAAATTGCAATTTCGATTGTGCATTTGGATCAGCAGGGCTTCCATCAAAGAGTTCTTCGCAGATATCAGTTTCAGCTGCGGCCATAGCGATATCATATGTGTCAGTGGCGCTGCACATGGCAAACAAAAACCCGCCACCCAATATAAAATTTCGAATTTTAAGGGCTGTTGCCAATTTCAACTCTCGGGCAGATGTGTAGCCCCGTTTTTTTGCCATTGCTTCCGCCTCTTCAACTTCTGCAATATACCAGGGAGCCGAATTGTAACTGCTGTAAAATTTTCCAAATTGACCTGTAAAATCTTCATGATGTAAGTGCAGCCAATCGTAATTGAGTAATTTTTCATCCAAAACTTCATCATCAAATATTACATCATAAGGAATTTCGGCGTAGGTAAGAACCATTGTCACAGCGTCATCCCAAGGTTGTTTCGTTTTTGGAGAGTAAACGGCAATCTTGGGAGCATTTAGCAATTTAATGGTATTCATGTTCACAGAAGGATCCTGAATTTGGGTTATAATTGCATTGGCAGCACCCTCACTAATAACTTCATAATTCACCCCCCTAATCTTGCACTCTAGTTCGACATCCTTGGCATAATCAAACATAAAACTTCCCCCATTATAATTCAACAACCATTGTATTTCTCGTTGTTTTTGTAGCATCCAAAACGCAATACCGTAGGCCTTTAGATGGTTTTTTTGGGAAGCATCCATTGGAATAATGATTTGAACCGCACCCAACGAATGGGTCAAAATTAACAACAATCCAATAATCGCTGACCGAACCATACCAGTGTAATTCCTAAAACAAAAGAAGATAAACCATTGGCTAAGGCCAATTTATATTTATTGTGTTGCAGATAAGTGAACAACTCAAAACCCAATGAAGCAAATGTGCTAAAACTCACCCCAAAGGCAAGTATCCAAAACAATTTAACAGATTGGTTCGCTGCTGGGAGCCATTTCCACAAAAAACCCGCAAGTAAACAAGCCATCAGATTTGTCAAAAATGTGGACTTGGTAGAAGAATGTGGATCAAATGGCAAACAATGCGATAAACACCATCGCAAGAAGGTTACGCAGAAACCACCAGCAATCAGGTATAATACCATAAAGGGCTTGATCATCATACAAAGATGGATGCATATTTTTGCAAAACAGCTTATTCCTGGGTTTATTTTTTTTCACGGTTAGACAAAAAAAAGTGCTAATAAATTTTTTTTGGTGTATATTTGTATCACGTTTGGGTATTGCGCGTCTGCAAACCCACATATTTCCTACTTAAATTACCCTTAAAACTTGTTGAATACGATTATCATTTATGGCCGATAGACCAGATTTCTCAAAAATGAGCGTAACAGAATTGCGTGCGCTCGCAGAAACTTTCCAGATTCCCAATGCCGAAAAACTTAAAAAGGGCGAATTGATTGCTGTCATACAGGCAGAATCAAACAATCCGTCCAAAATTCCAGAACAGGGGAATGTGGAAGAATCAAATCCGCACATGGCGGAAGATGTAGCCCAAAACACATCCAGAGCAAAGCGTTTGCGAAAACCCTTTTCGGGAACTGACGCAGAAAAAGTGAACCAAGTTGTTTCTAACTATCCTGCAATAAATCTAGATTTAATTGATGGTGAAACAGTTGCGCTACCAGAAATAAATGTCCAGACACCCAATATAGAGCCTCCAATTATTGAGGCAAAGCACAAATCAGGGCCTGTAGAGCATCAAAAATTAACTCCTTTTCAGCGAAATAGAGAAACAACTACTCAATACAACACGGTCGATAGTCGAGAAAATGTTCGATCCGAATCAATCCAAGAACCCAATGGGTTGCGTTCCGATATCAATCTTGGTAGAACTGAAAAAAATGATCGCAATATGCGAAAAAATCTAACTAGAGAACCCCGACTAACGACTGAAAGAAATGAAATACGAAAAGATTCCATGTCTGAAAACAATCCTCCGAACAACGAAGGGGTGCTTCCAGTGAAGCCAGAAATTCCCATTAGCGAAGAGGATAAGCGTCGCCGAGAAGCACTCGCGCTGTTTACCGAGCTTGAAGGAGTGGTAATTACACAAGGGGTTCTTGAAACGGTTCCAGATGGATATGGATTTCTTCGCTCATCCGATTATAACTATGTAGCTTCTCCCGATGATGTCTACATTCCTGGTTTTATGATTAAACAAAATGGTCTCAAAACAGGAGATACCGTTCGTGGAAGTATTCGACCTCCCAAGGAAAATGAGAAGTATTTTTGTTTGGTAAAAATTGAAAGTATCAATGGGAGATCTCCCGAGGAAGTGCGCGACCGGGTGGCATTTGAACACCTCACTCCTTTGTTTCCTGATGAGAAACTCGATTTGTGTGATGGGGCCACCAATTATCCAAACCGCATTATCGATTTGATATCCCCAATTGGAAAAGGTCAGCGGGGATTAATTGTAGCACAGCCCAAAACGGGTAAAACCTGGTTGCTTAAAGGCATCGCAAATGCAATAGCCAACAATCATCCGGAAGTGTACATGATTATTCTATTGATTGATGAGCGACCTGAAGAAGTGACAGACATGGCAAGGAGTGTTCGTGCTGAAGTGGTTGCTTCGACATTTGATGAGCCTGCTGATAAACATGTAAAACTTACCAATATGGTTCTCGAAAAAGCCAAGCGATTGGTTGAGTGTGGTCATGATGTGGTTATTTTACTGGATTCAATTACGCGTTTGGCTCGTGCTTATAATACCGTTCAGCCCGCATCAGGCAAAATATTGTCTGGGGGTGTTGATGCAAGTGCATTGCACAAACCCAAACGTTTTTTTGGTGCTGCACGTAATATTGAGGGTGGTGGATCTCTCACCATTATTGCCACGGCTCTTACCGATACAGGCTCTAAAATGGACGAAGTGATTTTTGAAGAATTTAAAGGTACGGGTAATATGGAATTACAATTGGATCGTAAATTGTCGAACAAACGCATCTTCCCGTCTATTGATATCTTGAGTTCAAGTACCCGACGGGATGATTTGTTGGTGGATAAAATAACCAATCAAAGAATGTGGGTTCTAAGGAATCATTTGGCCGATATGAATTCTGAAGAGGCAATGAATACTTTTCTCAAATACATGCAAAATACCAAAGACAACAATGAGTTTTTAATTAGCATGAATCGATAAGCCGGGGTATTCTCCAAAAGGTTAATTAAAAAAAAATACAAAACTGTTTTTGTCTTTGAAGTTTCTATTGTTGTTTTGTGCAAATAATGATTGTTAATGGACAAGACCAAGGTTGTAATAGATTACAATAAGCTAACACCAGATTTACTCGATTTGTTTGATGAAACCTACCCAACAGGTGTAACTGGTAAAACAATCCGCTACCCCAATTCCTTGGGTCAAATTGTGACTGCTGTCCGAATAGAAACAGAAACCACCAATTACCTGGTAAAGCTAAGTGCTAGGGTCAAGGAGGTTCTTACAGAAGAAGATTTAGATGCCCTAATCAGAACAGCTGTTAAGAGTAAAGACATTGAAGAGGATGATGCTGAGGAGCAGGAATCCCAAGATGAAGATGAAACCGAAAAGTCTAATCCTGATGAAGAAGACTAATTTCCACCAAGTCAATAAACGACTATTATGGAGGTTTTCGCTGTAACAAATGAAATTAAGGTTTCTGTGCAAACAGAATTTAATGACCATCATAGCAGATTGCGTTTACATCAATTTGTTTACGATTACCATGTAAGTATCGAAAATTTGGGAACGAATTCTGTAAAACTTCTTCGTCGTAAATGGATTATTACAGATGCACATGGAATTGAGCGCATAGTTGAAGGGGAAGGGGTATTGGGTCTTCAGCCAAATCTCAATCGCAATGAAATTCACCACTATTCAAGTTCCTGTATACTGCCAACTGCCTTCGGTCGAATGCGTGGTCATTATATTTTCGAAAAATCATTGCTTGCCGAGGAGTTTTTGGTGGATATTCCAGAATTCAAACTAGAAGTCCCTTTTTTGTTGAGTTAAGAGTACCTTTGACCTATGATCTACAATGCCGTAATTACAGGCGCAAGCAGAGGCATTGGATATGCCGTAGCCAAGCGATTTGCAGAAGCCAAATTTTCGTTGTTTTTGGTTTCTCGGAATGTTGTTGATTTAGAAAATGCAAGGCGCGACTTATTGCAGGCGGGTGCTACATCGGTGTATATATATTCTGCCGACTTGAGTGACGAATCTCAAACGCAATTGGCTATTGAAGCGATCAAAACACAATTTTCCTATATTACAGTTTTGGTAAACAGCACAGGAATATTTATGCCAGGAACAATGATGGAAGAGTCTAATATGCAATTTCATCAACTATGGAATACCAACGTGTCCTCTGCATATTGGGTGAGTAAAGGTCTCTGGCCGGTTCTTAAAGTTTCTTCAAGAGCACATGTATTTACCATGTGTAGTGTAGCCAGCGTTATGGCTTACAGTGCAGGTGGAACCTATTCGCTGTCAAAATTTGCACTGCTTGGCTTCTCAAAATCATTGCGCTTGGAGGGTATGCCCCATGGTATAGCGGTTAGTGCAGTGATTCTTGGTGCAACCTATACGGATAGTTGGGCAGGGATTAATTTACCTGAATCTCGTTTTATGAAGTCTTCAGATATAGCCACTGCCATCTTTTCAGCTTTTGAGATTAATGAAAGCGCCGTAATGGAAGAAGTATTGATTCGTCCACTTCTGGGCGACATATAATTTTATTGAAATTATTTTTAAAGCATGTTTTATGTAAAATAATTAACACAGGAGTATTTTTTTGTTAAATTTGTGAAAAATAACCAAAATGAAAAAATTCTTTTTATCCTTATTTCTTTCCACTTTCTGCTGCTTGTCTTCCTTTGCCCAAATTACTTCTTTTGACATTCCCAAGGAGCAAAAAAATATTTATCAAAGCAAAACGTCTTATGTTTTAAAAGACAAAACCTTGCAGCCCATTCGTCGCGGTGAGTCTTACAGTGATTGGTATAATTTTACCGGAGCATACGAAGAAAGCACACTCTTGGGTGAGAAATTGTCGGGATATGTTTCTTTTATCTATCCTGATACTACAATGCATAACATTTATTCAGATGGGATGAAGCAAAAAATTGGCTTTCATGTTTTGGGCAATATGTTTGATCCCAAAGACACTAATTTTTTGGGAGTCGGGAATCAGGTCCTTACACGATTTAATCCCTATACGGTTGATTCATTGCAATTCACCCAGTTTTATATTCGTTTGCTCGATAAAACCATTATCGATGGCAAAACCGTTGATGTAGTTGATACTGTTTACATTCAATATTTTAATTTTACCGGTATCAAAACAGGTGGGTTTACTTTCAGTGCAACACCAACATTAACCCACCGATATGCTACACCCAATGTCGACAAATTCTCTACCAAATCTTTGTTGAACAGCGCTGCCATTAAAACTGACACGCTGTTGCTAACCAAATCCCTGGCGGATAGTTTGGTATACGAAAATGGAACTCCAAAGTCATTCATAGGACGAGGTGTCCAGTTTCCTGTAAAAGTAAATGCACTTTCTACTAGCGGAGCCAATGGGTTTTCCAATTTATTTGCTTTTACGGTAGTATTTAAGCCTATGGTAAAATGTGTTTTGGGCGATACGGGAATTGCGTTTGACGGATCTAAATGGACCAAAAAATACAATTCGTATGGTGTGAGATTAGCCAGTTTAAGTGGCCATACCCAAGATATTTTTTCCCAAAACAAAATCAACAATATGTTTGCTTCCAATTTCCAATTACGCTATGGATCGACCCTTTTTGGTTTCTTGAAATCCTATCTTCCCGGTACATTGTTTTCATCTTCAATATTCTTCCCAAATTATTTAAAAATTTCAACAATGAATTTGTCTCCCAAAAATATCCAAACAGGCATTTTTGGTATTCAAGTGTATCCAAATCCCGTTTCGAATAATAGCCAAACAGATCTTGTTTTTATGCTAACTTCAAATGCCAGTGTTCGTTTGATTCTCAGTGATATGAATGGACGAGTTGTGAGCGTGTTGCCTGCAAAACAATGTTTGGCGGGTAAAAATTCAATGGTTGTCAACACCGAAGGTCTGTCGAAAGGAATATATGTACTTACCCTTGAAAGTGTTGTAGGCCGAATGACGAGTAAATTGACTATACATTAATCACATCCAAAACGTGTTGAAAAGAGCCGGCATATTCGGCTCTTTTTTTTGTTACTTGCATGTACAATGATGTGTATATTTTCATTCGACGATTATTGCGGGATCTGTATTTTTCGAAATTTATTTTTTGGAGTTTTACATCCGATGAAACGAGTACAAATACTTTTAAGACTCAATCGCTTTATCGCCATTTTTTTTCTTTTGAATGGGCAAACCATTAAAGCACAGTCTTTTTCAGGACTTCAAAATAGCAACTTTGCAGGTGTACATACTTTGTATTCCAATCCAGCATTGCTTGCATCGATGCCCTATAAACGTCATTCTAATCTCTCAACATTCTCTGCCGATATTCAAAACAATATGGTTTCTCTAAACACGCCATTTAGTCTCTGGCAAGCCGTTAATGGCAATGTTCCCCAACAATACTTGAATTCAAAAGGCCGCATTCAATGGAAGAATACCTTTCTTGAAACTCAATCTGTTGGGGTTGAGGGTTGGGGAAATTTGAATTTGGAATGGCGTGGACCTTCCTTTGCAAAACGAGTGGGTAATCGGTTCGTGTGGGCAACTGCCTCAAGAACTCGAAGCAACATAGCCATAAAACATATAACGCAAGGCACAGTAAATTATCTAAACTATCTATTGAATGCTAACACGATGTCCAAGGATTTTTTTATTCTAGTTGCTCCCCAACCATTTTCATTTCAAGTCAATGCATACCAAGAATTAAGTGCTTCGATGGCAATGACACTGGTAGATCAAAAAAATATTAAAATGTCTATGGGTGTTACGGGTAAATATTTGATGGGCTTAGGACATTTATCCGTAATTTCTGAGGGCTTGGAAATCGAGGATTTCAATCTCGACTCCCTGCGTATTGTTAAAAGCAATTTGCAGGTTTCATATTCTCAAGGGCAATTTATGCAGAGGTTTCTGCAGGGATTTATTGTCGGAGGACTTCCCGAGGTGCGCAATATTATAGGCAGTGGTTTGGGCTTTGATTTTGGACTTGTCATCGAGGGGGGTCGGGGTGGTATAGTCAGCCAAGTAAAAGACAATTGGTTGGGAAATCCTGGTGCCAGAAATTATCGCTGGAGATTTGCTGCTGCTCTCACCGATTGGGGAAATGTAAATTATGGAAATCAAACAAACAGCTTCCGGATGAGCAATACACAACCCCAAATTTTACGAATCGATTCATCATTTTCAGCTGCCTTTGCAAAAGGTTCGGTTCAGGGTTTTCAATACATTGAGGACTTCGCCAAACAAAATATGAATTATACCCAATTAAAATCACTGACCCGAGTTGATTTGCCAATGCAAATTCAGCTGCAAGGTGATATGCGGATTGCTTCATTTTTATATGTGGCAGCGCAGTTGCGACAATCACTCATATCTGCCCAAAAAATAGGATTCAGACAGCCTTCGTCCTTGGTTATAGTGCCTCGTATCGAAACCAAGTGGCTTGAATTTTCGATACCCTTGGGACTTTTTCAAGATTATCGCAAGCCAATGGCGGGAAGTTATTTTCGATTAGGCCCCATTTTTTTGGGTTCTGACAATGTTGTATCGGCCTTTTTAACGAATAAAGTAAAGGGATTAAACCTATATTTTGGTCTTAGTACATCACTGGGGAAATTTAAGAAATAGCAATGTGAACCAGGGGATGTCCTCTTTGTGCAACCCACTACCATAAGGGTATTGAAACATTTTGAGTTTAGTCAATGCGGGTAATTTTTGCACCCAAAGCATTCAGTCGCTTTTCAATCCTTTCATAACCACGATCAATTTGCTCGATATTTTTGATGGTACTTTTCCCTTTAGCAGCCATGGCCGCAATCAGAAGAGCAACCCCAGCGCGAATATCTGGAGAACTCATTGTAATTCCCTTTAGCTTGGTTTTTCTGTCAAGGCCAATAACGGTAGCACGGTGTGGATCGCATAATATAATTTGTGCACCCATATCAATGAGGTTGTCGACAAAAAATAAACGGCTTTCAAACATTTTTTGATGAACCAATACAGTCCCGCGGGCTTGGGTTGCTGTAACCAAAGCGATTGAAATCAGATCGGGGGTGAAGCCGGGCCAAATTTGATCAGAAATAGTCAAAATCGAACCGTCTATAAAGGTGTCAATTTCGTAATGATCCATTTGGGGTACAAAGATGTCATCTCCACGAATCTCCAGCTTAATTCCCAGTCGTTGAAACATTTTTGGGATGATACCCAACATGTCGATTCGGCAGTTTTTGAGGGTAATTTCACTTTCGGTGATGGCGGCCATTCCAATAAAACTTCCAATTTCAATCATATCAGGCAAACATCGATGGGTACATCCACCCAGCTTTTTTACTCCTTCAATCACCAATTGATTGGATCCAATCCCCACAATATTCGCTCCCATTGCGTTTAACATTAAACACAATTGTTGGATATAGGGTTCGCAGGCAGCATTGTATAGGGTAGTTTTACCTGCTGCCATCACACAGGCCATGAGAATGTTGGCGGTTCCTGTAACAGAAGCCTCGTCGAGTAACATATAACACCCCTGTAGCCGTTCGGCAGATACTTTATAAAAATTATTGTCCGCCTGATATTCAAATATTGCCCCAAGTTTCACAAATCCTTCAAAATGGGTATCAAGCCTACGGCGACCAATTCTGTCTCCACCTGGGCTTGGAATATAGCCTTTTCCAAAGCGAGAAAGCAAAGGACCAACGATCATTATAGAGCCACGCAATGACGCACCCTGTTTTTTAAACGCGGCGGTATTGAGAAATTCTATGTCAATTTTATCGGCTTGAAAGGTGAAAGAACTTCCTCCATTTCGCGTCACCTTTACGCCCAAACTTTCCAATAAGTCAATTAGTTTGAGAACATCGCTAATTTCAGGGATATTATCGATTGTAATAGGATCTGCAGTAAGCAGCACTGCGCAAATCACCTGCAGTGCTTCATTTTTGGCACCTTGCGGGGTAATTTCACCCTTGAGTTTATGCCCACCTTCAATTTCAAATACTGCCATTTTTTTTAGTATCTACGGAAATTCTTCCCGCGGTTTTGATTTTTATTATTTTTTCTACCAAAATTATTTTTTTGAATGGTTTTGGGTAGTGGAATGTTTTTATCTGCACTGACAACCAATTCATCACCCGCGATTTTTAATTGTCCTTTTGAGAGTATATTGAGGTGTTCTGCAATCACTTCATTGCTTAAATTTTCGTTGTTCCAAGCCTTACAAGAATTATACATAAACGAGGCAATCATATTTACCAAGTCTTGCTTTAATTCAGTATTTGGCATTTCCGCGGCCTTGTCTATCATCATCTGGAGATTGCGACCATAGAAACGAAATCGAATTCCGTTGGAATTGTATCCCAAATGTTTTGGTAAAGTAATTTCTTTCTTAATCTGGATAATTTCATAAGGGCAGTCTACGTCCAATTCGTAATTGGCAATGTGCAATACATGTCCCCAGAGTATTTCTTTGTAGTTTGACTGCAATTTTATTTCCGGGTTTAAACTGGTCATAATTTGAACCAAGTTTAATACCCAAGAGGTTCGTTCTTCCCTGTCAGGCAAAGTTTTTATGTGTTCAATATACTCTTGGACATGACGACCGTATTCGGCAATGGAGAGGGGGGAGCGTTGGGTATTGTAATCAATTTGAAGGGTATTCATTTTCATGCAAAATAACACAGAATCAATCAAATAAACTGGAATTTTTTTTGGCCATACCGAAATTAGTGAAGACAATTAAAACCAAAACCGGATTCAGACATTTTTTGTAAGTATGCAGGCAATATTTGCAATACTTGGGCAGCAGCTTTTTCGCTGTCATGAAAAACAACAATGGATCCGGACTTGCTATTTTTGGACAGTGCGCCGATACTTTTTTGAATATTCACGTTTGGGTCATAATCGCAACTCAGTTCGCTCCAAAGTACAATTTCATAACCACGGCTTGTTAGTTCTGAAATTTGTTTGGGGGTGATGCGTCCATAAGGCGGTCTGAACAACTTGGGAGCATTGGGTTGGAGGCGGTTTATAATATGCTGGGTTTGGTCTATCTCGTCAATATAAATTTTTATAGGGGTATTCCAGCCTTTACTGTGACGCAAGGTATGGTTGCCAATCGTATGCCCTTCCGAAATAATTTGAGCACCCGTTTCAGGATAACGTAGCAGATTTTCACCCACACAAAAAAAAGTTGCTTTGGCATTAAATTCAGCGAGTAATTCGAGTATTTGGCCCGTAATTTTTGGGGATGGCCCGTCGTCAAAACTTAAATAAATGGTTTTATGAGAACCTGGTCTTTCCCAAGTGCATCCCGAAATGAGTCTGCGCAATACGCGTGGCACCGAAAAAAAATGCATGACTTTACAAAGTTCTGGCTTTTAGACTGTTTTCAAAGCAAATCTATGGTTAAATTTGCGTTTCAATGGCAGAAAAAATTACATTGGTGGGGGGAGGATTGGCTGGCAGTTTGATGTCTATTTATCTAGCCAGAAGAGGCTATGAAGTGAGTATTCATGAGCGAAGAGAAGATATGCGTTCGGGCAGGTACCAAGGTGGAAGGAGTATTAATCTTGCGCTTTCTACAAGGGGAATTCGGGGATTGGAACGCGTCGGATTAGACAAGGAAGTTCTCGAAATAGGCATACCCATGACGGGCAGAATGATGCATGATATTGCAGGAAATCTAAAATACCAGCCCTACGGTAAACAGGGGCAGGCTATTTACAGTGTTTCGCGCAGTGCATTGAATATTAAATTGCTCAAGTTGGCCGATCAATATCCCTCTATTCAGATGTTTTTTAACCATACCTGCATTGGGGCAAATCTTAAAACCTGCGAAACCACTTACTTGAATGCTGAAGGGCATACTGTGATAGACAAAGCAGATCTGGTCTTAGGAACGGATGGGGCTTTCAGTGCTTTGCGTGACTCCATGCAGCGCATGCCACGGTTTAATTTTTCCCAGACTTACGAGAATTATGGATACAAGGAATTGGAGATTCCGGCCGATTCAAATGGAGATTTTCGTTTGGATAAGAATTGTTTACACATATGGCCGCGAAAGAGTTTTCTGATGATTGCCTTGCCAAATCCTGGGGGCAATTTCACGTGTACCTTGTTTATGCCTTTTGACGCTAGTCCAGGAATAGAACAACTTAAAACACCTGCAGAAATAAATATATTTTTCAAAGAAAATTTCCCCGATGTTTTGGATAAAATGCCTTCTTTGGTAGAAGATTTTCTAAACAACCCAACCGGTATGTTAACCACCATTCGCTGTTATCCATGGGTTAGTGGTAACAATGCACTGATGGGAGACAGTGCGCATGCAGTGGTGCCTTTTTATGGTCAAGGAATGAATTGTTCTTTTGAAGATTGTATTGTTTTGGATGATTGTATTGAAGATTTTGGTGGTAATTGGAAATCGGTATTGGAGTCTTATCAAAAATTGCGTAAACCCAATGCTGATGCCATTGCAGACTTGGCTTTGCAGAATTTTGAAGAGATGCGCGATTGGGTTGGTAGCGATGCTTTTTTGCATAAAAAGAAAATAGAACACAGTCTTTCAGAAAATTACCCCAAGCTTTTTAGCAGCCAATATGAGCGGGTAACATTTAGCTCTCGTGATTATTCTGAGGCGCTGGAATTCGGTGCCAAGAACGACAAAATACTGCACCATATTATCGATAATAAATTAGAGGACAGGTTAAATGACCGAGATTTTATTGAAGCATTGCTTTCAGATATGTTAGCCTGAGGGTTCGCAACTTGATCTGCATTCACTGTGCAGACAAAACACTTAAGTAATCAAAAACAAGCTTGAACCAAAGTCTATTTATACCAAATCTGGATTTTTTCGTATGGGCTAAAATTTAGTTTAGCGAGTATTATGGGTGGCTGTGTCATTCTTGCGTTGGATATTGAGTTTGCTTACGCTATCAATAAAGTCAGGATTGAATGTAGTTCTGTATTTTTTTTTGAGTGAAAACTTTTCGGTTCGATTGATGCGACCGTCACGAATGGGTTTTAAATATCTGTGATATCCAAAAATTGACAATCCTGTAAACAAGGCAAAAAATCCTATTGCAACCAGTAATTTTATTTTTTGTTGTTGAAGCATAACCTGGCCTAGGGATTAAAAGGAATGGAATGCTGTTCGGAAATCAACTTCAGATTTTGAAACAAAGCGTTATCGATGGGAATACCCAGAGACGCTCTTATTGTATGCTCAATATGTTCGGGTTCACCCGGTATCATAATCCTCTGTACTCCCGATGCGGGAACAGAATTCTTAAAACGACGAATCCATTGATCCATGTCTTGTTTGACGGCATGGATATCTCTGAATCCATCGAGTTCCCAACAGCCAACAAAATGTCCGATTCCCAGACCGGGTTGGTCTTTTTGGGCTTGTAAAAATTGAACAAACGGGGGTACCCATGGTCCATAATTTGCGCCAGACAAAACACCAGAAAAAATATCTACCCATGCTCCTAGGCCAAATCCTTTGTGGGCGCCGTGTTCGTAATCCGATCCCAAAGGAAGAAGCATCCCACCTTGTTTTAAGATGGTTGGATCATTTGTTTCTGCACCCTTACTATCCAAAGCCCAACCCTTTGGAATTGATTTGCCATATCGGTCGGCAATTTCCAATTTCCCGTTGGCAGCCGCTGCTGTCGCCATATCTAAGACAAAGGGCAATTCTTCGCCAGCAGGTATACAGATACAAATTGGGTTGGTACCCAACATTCTTTCTGATCCTCCGGCAGGTGCTACAAGCGGGCTGGCATTGGTCATCGCAAGACCAATCATAGCGTGTTCCAAGGCCAACATTGCATGGTATGCAGCAATGCCAAAATGATTTGAGTTGGAAATCCCCACCCATCCACTGCCTACTTCTTTTCCCATTTCTATGGCTTTTAGCATAGCAAAGGGAGCCGAAACCAATCCGATGGCTGAATCTGCATTCAACAGCCCCATCGATTGTTTGCGCTGTGTAAAAACCATTTTGGGTTTGGGATTGATTTGTCCTGACCGAATCAATCGAATATATCCTTCTAATCGGGCTAGGCCATGGCTGTCGATGCCTCTCAAGTCTGCCATTAAAAGAACATCTGCAGATAAATGTGCATGTTCTTGAGAAAATCCTTCCTGCACAAAGATTGTTTCAACCCAGTCTTTCAGGAAATCTGCTTTTATGCGTGTAAAATCCATCAATTATAAATTTCGACTAGTCTTTATGTTTGGATTTATATACCGGTACTGTCGAACAAGGCTCACCATACATGATACTTTTGGTAACTCCTGCCAACAATTGGGTAATTTCTGTGTATGCGGCAGCAGAGACGGGCATGTCTCCACAACCTTTAACAACAACCCTTTCGTTGCGGAATGATTCAATGTCTACTGATGCGAGAGCGTTATGCCAGAGAACTGCATCCAATGTATTTAAATCTCCAAATACTGTATGAAGGGCTATACCAGAGAGATTTGATACAACAATCATATATGCCCAAAAGGGTATTATGGCATCGACACTGCAGGTTATGGCCACGGAGGTATCTTTGTACTGATTCCAGTCATGATTTTTTGCCCATTCACGAAAATCTTTTTCTTTTAATACCTGACCCAAATACAATACGTCTTTGATATCAATGAGTTTTCGATTCGAAGAGGGGTAGTAGTCCTCTAAATTCAGTGTAATTAAACCACTGGATGCTACTTTGTTTGTAAATACCCCGTCCATGGTATCGCAAAATTACACCTAATTAATCTACCAATGTTACCTTAATGGTATTGGTCCGCAGTTTTTTGTGCATGGGCATGCTGGCACAACTAACAATATAATCATCAATATCAATGTGATTACCGGCTTTTAAAATGCTTACGGTATCTTGCAATGTACTGTCGGTACTTATAAAGTTGTCGTAAAAATAACCGCGGATACCCCAAACCAGAGACATAATCTTAATCAACTTTGGACTTTGTGTGAAAATGAAAATATGTGCTTCTGGCCTAAAACTTGCAACCCGATAGCCAGTGAAACCACTTTTGGTTAGGGCAACGATGGCTTTTGCTTGAAGGTGATCACTCATCCGAACTGCCGTAAAACAGATTTCATCACTGTAAAATGAGGGAGATTCGATACTGGGTTTTATTCCTTTGTAATAGGCCCGGCGATCACTTTCAATATCGGTGATAATGTCGCTCATGATGTCAATTACGCGCTCAGGATATCTGCCTATGGACGTTTCACCCGAGAGCATTAAGGCATCGGCACCGTCCAATACAGCATTTGCAACATCCGCAATTTCGGCCCGTGTGGGCATGCTATCTATAATCATCGATTCCATCATTTGGGTGGCAATAATGGAAGGTTTTGCGGCAGCCAAACATTTTTCTACGATTGTTTTTTGAATGAGTGGAACTTTTTGCATTGGAACTTCTACGCCTAAATCTCCCCTTGCAACCATGATTGCATCGGCAACTTGTATGATCGAATCTATATCTTGGACTGCTTCGGGTTTCTCGATTTTGGCAATAACCTTGATATCAAGACCTTTTTCAGCAATTATTTGTTTTAATTCTTCAATATCACTGGCTTTTCTTACAAAGCTCAAGGCAATCCAATCCAAATCTTGTGAGAGACCAAATTCTAAGTCGATCAGGTCTTTTTGGGTCAGGCTGGGAACAGAAAGAGTAGAAAAGGGGAGGTTAAACCCTTTGTTTGAGGTAAGAGGGCCTCCCGAAATAACCTTTGCACGCATCGTATGGTCATCTACTTTTTCTGTAAATTCGAGTTGTACCTTCCCGTCATTAATCAAAATAGGCTCACCTATTTTACAATCTTTTACCAATCGTTTGTAACTCACAAAAAGAATTTTGCTTGTACATTCTTGCTCTGTAATACTCAATAAAATATCGTCTCCTTCGCGCAATTCAATTTCTCCATTTACTTTTCCTATGCGCAGTTTAGGACCCTGTAAATCTTGCATAATGGCAACATGAGATCCCAAACGCACATTGATTTTGTGTATCCTATCAATGACTATTTTGTGGTCTTCGTGGGTCCCATGAGAAAAATTGAGACGACATACATTTACCCCAGCCAAAATGATTTTTTCCAACATTTCCTCACTGCTTGTCGCTGGTCCAATCGTAGCAATTATTTTGGTTTTGTGAAATTTGCCTTCGAACATAGTATGTTGTTTTGTCGTTTTTAAAGGTGACTTAAAGCAGTAAGCCAAAATAGTTTACTGTGTTTGGATTTGGGAAATATATATGCGGTTTGAACTTTGGAGATCAAATGTATTTTTTTTATCCAATGATCCAATTCGACCTGTTCTTCCATATTTTTCATCAATACCCAAAAATCGGGACGTGGCTTTGGAGAGTATAAAAAGCCTTTGTTACCTTTATTTTCTATCAGCCACATTTGTCCAGAAGTTTCGACTTCATTCCAGTAGTATTCTGCATGGTTTGATTCGACATTCTTAGGCAATGATACTGAAAATAATTCGGGTTGTCGCACAAAAACTGAAGAAAAAGTGTCATCAAGACACCAAGCCATAAAATGAGCCGTGATTTGGGCATGAACAGCAATGATATCGAGGTCGATATCTGCTTTAAGTTCTGGGGATTTGAATTTTTTTAGTGGCAAAGTGCAAATACAAAAATAATTTTAATGTTGTATCTCACAAAAAAAATGTTTCTTTGCAGCACAATTTAAATCATAAAACAAAATCATGTCAGAAATTGCAGAAAAAGTAAAGGCCATTATTGTAGACAAGCTTGGTGTCGAATCCACCGAAGTTGTTACTGAGGCTAATTTCACAACCGACCTAGGTGCCGATTCACTCGATACCGTTGAACTGATTATGGAATTTGAAAAAGAGTTCGACATCAGTATCCCAGATGATCAGGCAGAGAAAATTCAAACTGTCGGAGAAGCCATCCAATATATCGAAGAAAATAAGAAGTAAATTATGCAGCTCCGTAGGGTTGTAGTTACTGGACAAGGGGCAATCACTCCATTGGGGAATGATGTTTCGTCTTATTTTCATAGCCTGCGCAATGGTGTTGGTGGTACCAATCTAATAACCCGTTTTGACACAGAAAAATTCAAGGTGAAATTTGCCTGCGAGGTAAAAAACTTTTCGGCCGACAATTTTTTTGATAGAAGAGAATCCAAACGGATGGATTTGTTCACCCAATATGCTTTGGTAGCAGCCGACGAGGCAATTCTTAGCAGTGGTTTAATCGACTGCAAAGGTTTCGATTTGGATAGAATTGGGGTTATTTGGGGCACGGGAATCGGAGGGCTAACATCTTTTTTTCAGGAATCTATTGATTTTGCGAAAGGGGATGGAACACCCCGATTTTCTCCTTTTTTTATTCCTAAAATCATAGTTGATATTGCTCCTGGTTTAATTAGTATTAAATACGGATTTCGAGGCCCCAATTTTTCGACAGTTTCGGCCTGTGCATCTTCCACAAATGCAATCATAGATGCGTTTAATTTAATTCGTTTGGGCAAAGCAGATGTTATAGTTACGGGCGGTTCTGAAGCTGCGGTTACAGAGCCTTCCTTGGGTGGATTCGCGAATATGAAAGCATTGAGTGAAAGGAACGATGATTTCACTTCAGCATCCAGGCCATTCGATTTAGACCGAGATGGATTTGTAGTGGGAGAGGGTGGTGCTTGCCTAATATTAGAAGACCTAGAATTTGCGGTTTCTCGGGGAGCAAAGATTTATGCAGAAATCGTTGGCAGTGGGTTAACCTCCGATGCCTACCATATTACGGCCCCTCATCCAGAAGGTTTGGGTGCGTGCAAAGTGATGCAAAAAGCACTGCAGGAAGCCAACTTAATGCCTGCTGATATTGATTATATCAATGTTCATGGGACAAGTACACCCCTTGGAGATATTGCAGAGGCCAAAGCCATTGTTTCGGTTTTCGGAGAAGATGCGTATAAACTAAATATTAGCAGTACCAAGAGCATGACAGGTCATTTGTTGGGTGGGGCGGGAGCGGTTGAGGCACTTGCCTGTGTAATGGCAGTCTATGAAGATATTATTCCACCAACAATTAATCATTTTACAGATGATCCGGATTTTGATTCAAGGCTCAATTTTACATTTAACGTCGCCCAGAAAAGGACTGTTCGCGCAGCATTGTGCAATACTTTTGGTTTTGGTGGTCATAATGCTACTTTGGTTTTCAAAAAATATGAAGCCTAATTCTTTGTTTTGAGCACTGTTTTAGCTTCGTTATTTTACAGCAATAAACTTTCAAATCAGGTGTATCGACTAACGGGAGTTAGGCCAGGTAAGTTGCGTATTTATCAAGAGGCTTTGCGGCATAGTTCGATGTCTATTGCCCAGAATACCGAACAAATTGGCAATAACGAACGCCTGGAATTCCTTGGCGACGCAATATTGGATGCGGTGATTGCCGATTTGCTTTACATGCAATTTCCCCGCAAAAACGAGGGGTTTTTGACAGAGATGCGTACCCGAATCGTAAACCGAGAGCAGTTGTCATTTTTGGCTGCCAAATTGGGCTTGGTTGAAATAATGGAAATAAAAGCCGACTTGCGCTGCAATAAAGTTGCATTAAAAACAATTGGAGGCAATGCACTGGAAGCATTAATTGGGGCAATTTATTTGGATAAAGGATTTGCTACAGTGCGAAAATTTGTCGTTGAACGTTTGGTGGGTCATTATCTTGATATGGAAAAACTCATGTCCACTATTGTGAGCTACAAAGCCTTGATTATGAAATGGACGCAGCAAAACCATAAGAGTATTCAATTTATAGGTCAACATCTAGGTGAGAATACCAATAGTTTATTCTCTGTTTCTTTGGTCATTGATGGAGAAACATGGTTTGTGGAAGAAAATTTTAGCCGCAAAAAAGCGGAAGAACTTTGTTCTGAAAAAGCGTGTCGAAAGTTGGGTTTATAATGGATCTAATCGACTAAATCTTCTTTTTCAAGTTCTGATAGGTAAACAATTTGATTGGTATTTTTTGCAAAATTGCACCAATAACAATCTGTTTTTCCGCAACCACTCATAAACGAAAGCGATTTTAATTGCGCATTCGCCTTCTGAATCCAAGATTTTAGCAGTTGGTTATGCTCTTCCGTGTAATAAATTTTGATGTGTGGAAATTCTCCATTTTCATCTTTTTCGATACAATCGATGACGGCCAGATTGCATTTCCAATCCTTCCCTGGCAGATGGTTGGTCATCAATTGATAAATTCCGAGTTGAAACCAATAGATGGGCGGAATCTTGTCGAGAGAACGCAAACCTGGAGCCTGCGATTTCTTGATAGAATTTTCGGGTTTGCCTGTCTTGTAATCCACCACAGTGACATTATTCCCGTCAAAAACAATTTTATCTAAATTCCCGGCAATGGGAACACCCTCTATTACGGTTTTTAAGGTTCTCTCTGAAAGTACAACCTGATGTGATTTAAACTCGGCGCTTCGGGCCGCATAATAATCGGGAAGCATGTCTTTGCCTTGTTGCATGCGCAACGAAAATTGTTTTTCGTTGAATCCATGTCGTTGGCGGTACATTTCTTTTTCGAAAATCTGTATTAGGGCTGGTAGCGTGAGCCATTTTTTGTCATTCGTCCAACTGTCAACCCAAATCTTCATTGCTGCATGTATTGCGGTTCCATAGGATGTTGAGGGGTGAGGGGCATCGGGTACCCGCACGATTCGTGTAAAATAAAATTTCAAACCACAGTCTAAAATGCTGTAAAGTGAAGAGGGTGAAAATGTAAAATTGGTGGTTCTATCTCGTATCCAATCTAATTTGTCACTCAGTAATTTGGGTTTTGATGTTTTTTGAAGGATTGCCTGTTGTGCAAATAGCAGGTTTTGTATAGAAATTTCCTGATTCGTATCTTTAATTTCATCTGCACATTCATAGACAAATAAAGAGGCGGTCTGTTCTGAAGTTTTGGTTGCGGTAATGCGCAATTGGTTGAAACTAATATGGAGTGTCTTTTTTGCACGGGTTAATGCAACATAAAACAATCTGCGGCGTTCTTCAAGATCTTCTTCGGCTGTTGTTTGATTGTGTAGTTGGATTTCTTTTCCTTGAATCAATTTCATGATTCTAAAAGGCATTCTTCCAGCATCGTTATCTTCCCACTCTTTGGGATTTAATCTCGTAACAAATACATGTTCAAATTCTAAGCCTTTGGAACCGTGTGTGGTAATGAATTGAACCCCTTCGGCATTTCCAATCCTTTTTTCTAAAGGAATTGCAATGTTGTTTCCCAGCATTTTTTTAATTGTCGACAAAAATTCGTGGTGCTTCTGAAAAGGATTTTTCTGGTTTTGACGATTGGAGAATTCTAAAAAAGTTTGTAAAACTTCGAGTGTCCATTCAGCATCGTTCGATTTCAAAGCATGCGCTAAATAACCGCCTTCGCTGTATAATTGCTGAATAAGTTGGGGTACGCTTAGCCAACTTGCTTCTTTAATCCATTTTTCGATATTGTTCCAAAGTGCTTTTAAAGCAACAGAGGGAGGAGATCCAAATAGTTCTGTTTGTTGGGGCAGTTTTATGATTTCTGCGATATGGTCTCTCCAATGGTACTCGACTCCTTGATTGCGCGAGGATGTTTTTTTTGCATAAACAGCAACCGAGAGCTGGTTTACCTCAAAGCTAGAAATATCGTAAAGGGGGCTAATCAGCAATTTATAAATCAGGTGTTCGCCACTGTTTGCTGAAGCCATTTCTAATGAAAGATATTCGAGCCACACAAGAAGATGTTCTATCGTGTTTTCGTTCAGTATGTCAACAGACCGATGAATAACAAAAGGCAATTTCAATTCATCAAAAGTGTCAACCAGTATTTTTACATGTTTATTGAACGGGAATAAAACGGCAATTTCATTGGCTTTTTCACCTGATTCGATGAGTGTTTTAACTTCTTCAGCTATGCCAACGGCTTCGTGGAATTCGTTTTTGAATTGTTTAATATTGGGGGTGATGGGATCAAAAAAACAGTTTTTCCCTGCAGCAATTAACTCTTTGGAAAGGCCTTCCATTTTGTATACCAATCGCTGCGAATTATTTTCAATCACCTTTTTGGCCATGTCGAGAATGGGCTGTGAACTTCGGTAATTTTTGGTGAGGACGAATGTCTGTAAATTTTGTTCGTATTTTGAAGCGAAATCGAGCATATTGCTCACTTTTGCACCCTGAAAAGCATAGACACTTTGGTCATCATCTCCTACAACAAAACAATTCGGCCTATCTCCCCAGAATGATATTAATTGGTGGAGAATTTGATTTTGAAGACCGCTGGTGTCTTGGTATTCATCCACCAAAACATATTGGTAGCGTTCTTGTGAATCGAGCAATAGGTCAGGATCATTATTAAAGCCTTCGCTCACCCATTCTAGCATGTCTGAAAACTCATACAAGCCCTTTTTTTTCTTTAATTCCTTGTAGGTAGAAAATAATTTGGCGGCTTCCAGGCCTTTTTCCCATGCCAGACGCATTTTTTTGTATTCTGAGGCCATGATGTCGCCTACTTTATGATCTCCTGTGGCTTTTTTATATACCAATTTGGGGAAAGCCAATTTGAAGTTTTCCGCGATCAGTAAGTTCTTTGTCCAGTCTTCTATTTGTGTTAGTTCGATACGCTCAGATTGCATTAAATTCCACATCTTTGAGAGATCACGGCGTATTTGTTGGGCATCATCTTGATAAGACTTTAACAAAGAATTGGAAGGCAATTGCTCGACAATACCCTGAATAAGGTCGATTTTATCTAAATCATCCATTACGCGCAATTCGGTCTGTGAAAACTTTTCGGGATTTTCTTGAATGATTTTATTACACAATCCATGAAAGGTATATATCGGGACATTAAACGCGGATGCGCCCATAAATAAACCCAGGCGTTTTTGCATGGCAATCGAACCCGCATCGGTATAGGTAAGGCATAGAATATTTTGGGCTTGGGTATCTGTTTTAGAAATGATATTCAGAATGCGCGCGGCTAAAATTTGGGTTTTACCGGTTCCAGGCCCAGCGATTACCATAACGGGACCATCGATTGCATTTACGGCATGTTGTTGTTCGGTATTGAGATCGTTGAATAAATCTTCGAAAGAATCCATCTATGCAATATACTAAAACAAAATCAAAATTGCTAGGATAGTTTCGTTCAAAAGGGTTGGATGCAATGGATATTCAGAATGGATAAATCCTAAATTCGAAACCCATTAACTATCTTTGTAATCGATGCCTGATACGAACCAAGAGTACGCAGCTATTTTATTTTCCTGCAGAGAAGTATTTCTTAAAAAGAACGAGGATTATGGGACTTCATGGAGATTGTTTCGTCCTTCAAGTCTTACGGATCAGATATACATCAAAGCCCAACGCATTCGCAATATCGAAGAATCGGGACGCAATGCTGTGGGGGATGATATTAGAAGTGAATTTATGGGCATTGTTAATTATAGCCTAATCGCATTGATTCAACTCTCATACATTCAACAACAAAAAGACCCAATGAATGCCGATGAAATTTCCCTTGTTTATGAAGATTGTGCAAATAAAACCCAATCATTGATGATTTTAAAGAATTCTGATTATAGCGAGGTATGGAGGGACATGCGCATCAGTAGTTTTACCGATATGGTTTTGGTGAAAATTGCCCGCATCAAACAAATAGAAGACAACCAAGGAAAAACGAACGTAAGCGAAGGGGTAGAGTCGAACTACCAAGACATTATCAACTATGCTATTTTTGCCTTAATAAGATTGTAAGATGAAAGTTGTATTTCAAATCGCCAAATTCCTTACCGCTGGATTATTTATTTTATCAGGGATTGTTAAACTCAATGACCCCAGTGGATTTTCGATTAAACTCAACGAATACTTCGATGTGTTTTCTCAAGATGTATCTGCCAGGCAAGATTCAATTCGGGTTTTGGTTTCTATGGGAAAAGTACGCTGTGTTGATACCAAAACAGTGCTCTATAATTTTGATACCAAAAAAGAATTTGGTTGGCAAATTATGGCAATGTCTGCCACTGCAAATAATGGAGGTTCAATGGGCGTTAAGACCACATGGGGGGGATCTTCTTTGGCGGAAGGAAGTATTGATATTGTTGCAGGTGACACACTAGACAAGCGCATTACTATTCGTTTGTTAGGACCCGATTCCCTTGTGTTGGCTTCTGCAGACAAGACAATCTCTTTCGATTCGACAGGTGCTACGATAACAGTCCAATCTGCTGTTAATGTGGATGTGGCAAATTATGCAAAATCAAATGGATGGTTATATCATTTTTTCAAGGGATGCAAACAGTATACGCTCTACTTGAGTATTTTCGTTTGTGCGTTGGAGGTGTTTTTGGGACTGGCACTGTTCATCGGTTGGAATATTCGATTAACCCTTTTTATCACTTCTGCGCTTATCCTTTTTTTTACATTTTTAACTTTTTATAGTGCCTACTTCAACAAGGTAACAGATTGTGGTTGTTTTGGTGATTTTCTTAAACTCAAACTCTGGCATTCATTTTATAAAAACATCTTGCTGCTATTATTACTGTCGGTAATGATTATGGGTATTCAACACAATTCTCAATGGTTTTCGAAGCGTTTTGGAAACAAGCTCATGGCAGTTCTTGGTGTTTTGATACTATTTTTTGGTGGGTATTGTTACCTCTATTTGCCAGTATGGGATTTTTTGCCATACAAGAAAGGCAATGATATAAAACAAATCATGACTATTTTGCCAAAAGGTGAGCGTGAATCAGATAGTATTGAGGTTTCATTTGTTTTGTATAAAGGCAATGACTCGATTGCGTGTACCAGTAAAGAGTATGAGTCTGCGATTAACAAAGGTTTTCAGTATGATGTCAATAGATCGTTGCGGCGAAAAATTGTTGTCGAAGGTTACAAATGGCCCATTCACGATTTTTCTATCAATGACCCCGTAAATGGTGTCGATATGAAGGACAGTTTTTTAAATGATCCTGCTTTTAAATGGGTGTATATTGCAACATTTTTGAGTGAAACAGATGAAAAAATCACGCAAAAAATGGCAACTTTATTCACTTGGGGCAAATCCAAAGGGATTGTTATGTACGCGCTTACCGCAGAATCGCCCGAAGCGTCGAAAGCGATTGTTTCCAAGTTGAAACTGCCTTTTAATTTTTACCCTGCCGATCAAAAAATGTTGATGACAATGGCACGATACAATCCCACATTGTATTTATTTAAGGGGTCGGTGGTGGTCGAAAAGTGGAGTGGTATTCAATTGCCCAGTGTTCGAGAAGTTGAAAAACTAATTCAATGATTCAAAAGAACATCGCCCAAAAGATGACCTTTTTATTGTCGGTCTTGATGGGATTGGTGATGTTCATTTTTTTTCTGTTTCAGGCCTTGCCAGGCGCTGAAGAAATGCTAACAACACAAAGGGCCGATGCCAAAACCAAACAGGCCATAGTTGCTGAGTTGGGGCTAGACCAGCCGGTCTATTTACAAGCGTTATTATACGTAAACGACCTTTCACCCATTTCAATATACCACAGTAAGAGCCAAAAAATACCCTTTCTAAGTGGGTTTTCGATTAAAACAGCGCAATATCACTTTTGGTTAAAGTTGCCATATCTCCGCAAATCATTTCAAACAAAACAGCCGGTGGGTGGGATGTTGTTTCAGGCATTTATTGGGACCATGGTATTGGCTATCGCAGCAATGCTCATTGCACTTTTGTTGGGTATCCCATTGGGAATATGGGCTGCTATGAATCAGGGAAAATGGAATGACAATGTGATTGTCTCTTTGTCTGCAGTGGGCATATCGATGCCATCTTTTTTTTCGGCTATGGTATTCTCTTGGCTTTTTGGATTTGTTTGGCACCGCTATACCGGACTATCCATGACAGGCAGTTTATGGGAAATTGACGAATTGGGAGAAGGTCGTCAGGTGGTCTGGTCGAATATAATCTTGCCCGCTTGCGCTTTGGGTATTCGTCCTTTGGCAGTATTTATTCAATTAACCAGAAATACGATGGTTGAGATGCTTGCCCAAGATTTTGTGCGCACCGCACGTGCAAAAGGCCTTTCCCGTTGGCAAGCTACAGTTAAGCATGCATTACCCAATGCCATGAATCCACTCATTACCAGTGTTGGCGGTTGGTTTAGTAGTCTTTTGGCTGGTTCTTTTTTTACGGAATATATTTTTCAGTGGAAGGGATTGGGTAAAATTACGATTGAAGCGCTGCAACAATCCGACTTTCCTGTCGTTATGGGTGCTGTGTTATTCACAGCATGTGTATTCTTCATTTTGCATACCATCACTGAGATGTTGTATGTTTGGATAGATCCTCGAGTTCGATATGAATAAAGTATATCTAGTAGGTTTACCTGCTTCTGGAAAGACCACTACCGCCCAATGGCTTGCCAAAAGAATGTCTTGGCAGTTTTTTGATTTGGATGCTTCAATTGAAGCGGAAACTGAGATGTCTGTATCCGACTATTTTGGTTTGCATGGTGAAGAATCGTTCAGAATGGTTGAAGCAGAATGTCTCAGGGCTACCCGGCATTTGAGAAACACAGTCGTGGGGTGTGGTGGAGGTACAGCCGCTTTTCATGGCAATATGGAGTGGATGAAAATGAACGGTCTTACGATTTATTTGAACACGCCTTTGGACGTGTTGGTGCACAGAATTGAGGTTGATCCTGCATTAAGACCGATGTTTATTGGCCATACGAATGCTGAAATTCTGAAAAAACTGTCTAAAATATCAGAAAAACGCCGTGTTTTCTATGGTTTAGCGAAGATTATTTGGAATAAAAGCGAGCCGAATGAATTATTTTATAATGCTGTAAATCAATTGATTGCGGTTTAGTTATTCAATTATTTTGCCCAATTGTTAATTTCTAGTGCAAAAGTTCATGGTTTCTTAGTGTTTTCAGTACTTGACAACTAGAATCACTTAATTACTTTTGAGTCACAATAACGAAATAAAAAAATAACTATGAACAAATCAGATTTAATTGGAAGAATGTCTAGCGACGCTGGCATCACTAAGGCCCAAGCTGCTTCTGCACTTGGAAGTTTTACCTCTGCTACTACTGAGACGCTTAAAAAAGGCGGAAAAGTAATTTTGGTAGGATTTGGTACTTTTTCTGTAAGCAGCCGCAATGCCCGCAAAGGCCGTAACCCACAAACCGGTGCTGTAATTAATATTGCTGCAAAGAAAGTTGCAAAATTCAAGGCTGGTGCTGAGTTGAATGGCAGTATGTAATGAATTTTTATCCAAAAAAAACCCCGCCATAGGCGGGGTTTTTTTTGCTCCATCATAGACATTCTTACTTAATTTTGTACCATGCATATTCACCCGCGTCAGGCTTTTCTTGCGCATTTGGCCCAAACCAGTCCATCACCAATGAATATTCATATTGTAAAGGCTGCGGGAAATTATCTTTTCGATGCCGACGGAAATCGCTATTTAGATTTGATTGCAGGAATTTCCGTTTGTAATATTGGACACCAACACCCAGAGGTTGTGGCCGCAGTTCAAGGCCAAGCAGCTGATTTTATGCATGTTATGGTTTATGGAGAGACTATTCAAAGTCCACAATCACTGTTTGCGCACAATTTGGTCCAATATTTACCCCCTTCTTTAGATTGCTGCTATTTTGTCAATTCAGGGGGTGAAGCCATTGATGGTGCAATGAAATTGGCTAAGAGGGTGACTGGTAAAACTGATTTTGTGGCCCAAACCGATGCTTACCATGGGAGTAGCCAGGGTCCACTTAGTCTTATGAGCAATGATTATTATTCACAAGCCTACAGGCCGCTCTTACCCTCTGTACACTTTATTGCCCAAGACGATATACAAGGTTTGGAAGACATACCTTGGTCAAGGGTAGCGGCAGTTGTGGTAGAATTGATTCAAGCCGAACGTGGCGCCAAACTTTCGGGCAAAGAATTTATACACTCCCTTAGAGACAAATGCAACCAACATTGCTCTCTGCTTATTTTTGATGAAATTCAGACTGCGATGGGACGTACCGGAACCTTGTTTGCTTTTGAGCAATATGGCGTTATTCCCGATGTGCTCGTATTGGGTAAAGCCATCGGAGGGGGGATGCCTATGGGTGCTTTTATAGCATCCCACAAACTAATGCAAACACTTAGTCAGAACCCAATACTCGGACACCTGACTACATTTGGCGGACACCCAGTCGTTACCGCAGCAGGCAATGCGGCATTAAAAGTACTGATTGAAGAAAAACTGATGGATGAAGTTGCGGGGAAAGAAAAGTTATTTCGTCGATTGCTTGATCATGAACGCATACTTGCGATTCATGGGAAAGGTCTTCTCCTGGCAATTGAATTTTCAAACCACGAAGAAGTTTCTGCGTTAATTCAAGCAATGCTTTTACGGGGGCTCTTTGCAGATTGGTTTTTATATGCGCCTCATTGTCTTAGAATTGCACCCCCTCTTACCATTTCAAGCGACGAAATAGCATTTGCGTGTTCATTGATCACAGAAATATTGGATGAAATATGAAATCATTTTGGGGGGTAATGAGTCTATATTTGTTTTATCACAATTGTTTTAATGGGTTTTGCCATAGTTTAGCATGAAACTTAGACAACGGACTGTATTTCGAAGCCTTTTAAGAGTATGGGTATGCTCCCTTTTTTTTGTATGCCAATCTTGTGAACGAATTAACAAAGAAAAGAATGAGAATATCGAAGTTGCTGTTCAGCTTGCTGTCTTGCAGTCTGAACTTATGTCGGTGATAGAATGCGTGGATGAGATAGCAGACCAGAGCAATGGAAATGGTATCTCTAGTCGAGTAAACACTTCCTTTTTGGGAAAGAACGGACTGGTCGAACTCATAGATTCAAGTTACCAAGACGGCGATGGAATTGAGTTTTTTATTTCTTTTGGCGATCCCGATCGCCCTTTTTCCCTATCCCAAAAAAGTATGGACGGGAAATACAGGTCAGGAAAAATATGGGTAAAGATTGTAACACATTACCAAGAAAACACTTCCGTTACTGAAGTTAAAATCGACAAGGGAATGCGATATTCTGTTGGAACCACCAACAATAATCCTAGAGAATTTGTATTGTCAATGACCCTCGTTCGGGTCATCAAGCAAAAATTCGATATCAAGGGTATTCAATTGTCTCAAATTGGCATTTCGAATCCTCTAGAATTGTCAGGCCAATGTGCATTGGAAAAGGTAGTGGGAATTTCAAGCCCTGGCATTCTTGGAGATCATTACCTTTTTAATGGAAAGGGGTTGGCTTTGGAAGCAGATGGCCATGATTTATCATGGTCTATTGCTTTGCCTTTAGTAAAAAAATTGGAGCCAGGATGCGCGATGGCTAGTGTGAAAGGGGTTATAGACCTCAACGATGACAAAGAAAATAAACGCATTAATATAGATTACGATCCTTTTGAAAATGAAGCATGTGATCGGATCGTAAGGGCAACAATTGCAGGCAAAATTATAGATTTTGAAATAGAGTAGCCGCTGATTTGCCGAGTTTGTTGTTTACCGCCTACGTATTCAAAACCAAGTTTACCGAACACGATGCTTACGGCTGGATTTTGTCATTATAAAAAGCGCCATAATGTTGGTTATTATCCGTAGATTTTTCATTCATTCGATATGGATAGGCGGACTTTGGATTCTATTTTTTCCATCAATTCGCCGAAACCAGGCGTGTTGAATGCCATTGGTAATCCACATCCATTCACTGTCTAATTTACTGTTATATGTGGCTGCCTGAAGCAGTACATTTTGGGTTAACGTTTGCTCCGGAGCCTTACATTCAATCAATATTTTGGGTTTTGCGTCGGTCCCAAATGCAACAATATCAAAGCGTTTGCGCAATCCAAATGGAAATATGGCTCTCTCAACAGCGATTCGGCCCAATGGCCATCGATATTGATGGAATAATTGGGCAATACAATGTTGTCTAACCCATTCTTCGGGAGTTAGGGGGATAAATTTTTTTCTTACTGGATCAAAAATGACTTTTTTTTGCTCTTGTTCTTCAATAGTAAACTCATAAGAAGGGAAATTTAACTCTTGCACCGCGGTAAAAATACTAATCCATGGCCAAATTGAGCGATACAATAGCGAATTATTTACTGATAAAACAGAAAATTCGGGACAAGCAATTTTCGCCTATCTATTTTTTGCATGGAGAGGAAGTTTTTTTTATTGATTCTTTGTTAGATCAGCTCGAGAATTCGGTTTTAAATGAATCCGAGCGAAGCTTTAACCAGTCCATCAAATATGGAAAAGAATTAAAAATTCATGAATTGATTGCCATGGCGAGACGTTACCCAATGATGAGTCAGTACCAGTTGATTGTGGTTAAAGACGCCCAAGACATTAAAGACTTTGACAAATTATTACCCTATCTTGAAAATCCCTTGATTTCAACGATTTTGGTGTGTGCTTTCCGGGGGGCTAAGATGGACATGCGGACTAAAATTGGAAAGCAACTTGATAAACATGTTTCTTATTATGCAGGAAAATTACGTGATTATCAGATAAAAGATTGGCTCCCTGAATATCTGAAGCAGCAGGGAAGAAGTATTGATGGTGCTGCCATTCAAATGCTTGTTGAATTGTTGGGCGCCGACTTGTCTTTAATTCACAATGAATTAAATAAGTTATTGATTAATGTAAAGGATGAGTTTATCCGAATTTCTCATGTTGAAGCCAATGTAGGATTTAACAGAGAGTACAATGTGTTCGAATTGCAATCGGCACTTGGTTATAAAAATTTTAACAAGGCCATTCAAATTGCCCACCAAATGGGTGCCAGTGCAGAAAAGGGCGATTTGTTAAGAATCGTTACAAACTTGCACAATTACTTTGGTAAAATTTTGCGTATTCAACAAATGGTAGGTAGTGGTAAAAATGAAATCGCAGTTGCACTGGGCGTTAGTCCATTTTTCGTTGAAGAATATATTGTTGCTGCCAATCAATATTCTGAATCAGATATAGAGCGGGCTTTCAACCAAATTGCACTGCTTGATTTGCGTTTGAAAGGGGTACACAGAGGTTCAGCCTCAGATGGCGAAATTTTAGTAGATGTAATTGTTGGCATTTTACGTGATCCCAAGGGATTGTAAATAATATTTGTTAAAAAATATTAATTTTTTACGATATTTGATGACTAAATTGTAAAAAACAAATAATGAAAAAATCATTCTTGCTATCAATTACATTGCTCTCAGCTGTTTATTTATCTGCTCAACTAAGTTTATCTTCTGTTGCTGTCGATCAAGGTAAACCCCAAACAATTATAAATTCAAACATTGTTATTGACAAACCCGACAATGGTGGATTTGGTAGTTCTCATAAAACAAAAAAAATGATTTCTGCACGGGGGGCTAATTACAATAATTTCATTCGAATAGGCTCTACTTATTATGATTTGCAATCCAATGGGGCCATGCCGCATCGATTGGCAATACATCCCAACGATGGGATTTCTGCAGTTTGGACAACTTCTACTTCTGATGCCCAAGGTTTTCCAGGTCGTGGTTCGGGGTATAATTATCGCAATGCAGCCGCAAAATGGAACCGATCAGACAGTACTCCGGTCGAAAATGTTCGGACAGGATGGGCCAATGTGGGTGTTTTGTCAGATGGCAGTGTATTTACCATAGGACATGATGCAACCAATGGAGGTTTTTATATGACAAAAAGTAATTCAGCTACCTCAAGACCTTCATCCGTTAAAAGTATTTTGAAAGAAACTCCTTACAAACCCATTTGGGCGAGGACTGCCAATAATGGAGATGTAATTCATTTAATCTGCTCTTACACAGATTCGTCTTCTCCTGGTGAGTCAAGGGCTCCCCTTAGAAAAGGTATTTTTGCTCCCATGGTATACAGTCGTTCAAAAGATGGTGGTTCCACTTGGGACAAGCAACATGTAATGATGCCCAATTATGACAGTACGTTAACCAATAACGGGGGGGCAGATCAATACAGCATTGACGTAAAGGGCAATACGGTTGCCATTGTGAATGGTGATTTGTTACAGGGTGTCATTGCGTGGAAAAGTATAGATGGTGGTAGCAATTGGCAGCGCATCATTGTAGACACTTTTAAGTATGCACCTTGGACTGGAAAAGTTCCAATGGTGGACACACCCTTCACCAATGACGGTACAGTGGATGTGATCATTGACAACAATAATAAATTGCACGTTTTTTGGGGATTGAGTCGTGTCATAGATGAAGATACAACAGACCAAAGTTATAGCTTCTATCCAGGAATTCAAGGAATTGTGCACTGGTCTGAAGCCACAAACAAAAAGACTTATATTGCCTCAGGAAGCCAATTTGACCGAGACGAAAATGGATTCAACAACCTGGAGCAAGCAACCACTGCTGCACTGTCTGGGGGAAATGTCCCCTCAGGTTTGAGCACGGTAGCGCGTTTATCCAGTTCCTCTGCCATGCGTCAACCCTCATCTGCAATGGATGCCAACGGCAACTTGTATTGTATTTTTAGCGTACCCATTGAGCAGGACATCTCAGATTTGGGTGCCAATTTTCGTGATATTGGTTTGGTGTTCTCAACCGATGGGGGTGTTACTTGGAGCCTGCCACAAAATATAACCCAGGTATTGGGCAAGGAAGACGATTTTGCCTCAACTTGCCGGGTGGCCAACGGGTTTTTACATGTGTTATGGCAGCAGGACGAAATTGCAGGAACAAATCTTCAGAACAATTCCGCTTCATTTGGCAACCACCCTGTTGTGTTAAATTTGATCAATTACCAAGCCATACCAGTTTCTGAAATTTTAAAAGGTAGCATTGGAATGTTGTGGGGGGTTGGCGTAGATGAGCCCAATACAGGAAAAGTCATGGTTGTCAATCAAAATTACCCCAATCCTTTTTCCAATAATACCACTGTTTTGATATACTTAACCAAACCTGGAGATATAAATCTTGAAGTTCGCAATGCATTGGGAGCATTGGTTAAAACTCAAAATTATTCCAATTTATATGTTGGCAACCATGAACTTGAAATCAATGCTGATGGTTTATCTTCGGGCGTTTATACCTATACCTTGATTGCGGGCGCCAGTAGCGTGAGCAAAACCATGATGGTTAAATAATAAACTACAAATTTTTTGTTTCCAAAATTGTTTGGAATTTAGGGGTCCGCAAACATTGTGGACCCCTTTTCGTTTATTTTTGTGCGATGTTCAAAACAAACCATTGGTATCATTGGATTTCTGCACTAACCTTTTGGTTATTTGGTCTTGTTTTTTATTTCCAAAAAGACATGGATGTATGGGGTTATGGCCGATGGCCAATAGTTTTATTTATGTTTCTTTGGGGCTTATTCCGCGCACTTAACGGGTATTTGATTTGGAAAAAAATACACAATGGTAAAAACTAAATTAATTGTAGGGTTTATATTTTTCATTTCGCTATATGTTTGTGCTTGCCTCGACTTAGAACATAAAGGTCAGGGAAATGATATCCCCACAAAGGGAGAATTGTCAATCGCATTTGATATCAATGATAGTTTGATGTTTGTTCAACTGATCGATCGATTCCAGGAATTGTATCCTCAAACCCATATTTCCGCTGTGTTTATGCGTCCTTATCAAATACTCGCGGCTGTCAGAGACAAAAAGTTAGCGGCGATGTTTTTCAATTATCAATATGACACACAAACAATCAAGGAATTGGAATCCAGAAATATTAAAGTGCGTTTTCATGCCTTGGCTGAGACGTCGACTGCATTTATCGTCCACAAGAGAAATCCCAATAACCGAATTTCCAGTGATACTCTTTCTCGTATTTTACAAGGAGAAGAGATTGGATGGAAAGGTCTATCAATTCCACTGGAATGTGTTTTTTTGAAAAATGATTTGGTCTTTAATAATTTTACTGATTGGATGCGAAAACGAGTCAAATCAAGCTCAAAAGTGCCGCATATAAAACGGGTGATACAATGCGATAATGTCGGGGCAGTTTTTGCCTATGTTCAGTCTCATCCTGGCGCCTTGGGTTTTGTAGGATTGAATTGGATTGCAGACCGAGGAGATACTTTGGCAAAACACCTCAGACAATCTGTAAAAGTATTGGCAGTTGAAAATGAGAACACCCATGAATTTCATTTGCCTTATCAATCTCAAGTAAGTGCCAAACAGTATCCATTTGTTGCCCCTGTGATTGGCTATGATTTGCAAGGATACAATGGTTTGGCCGCAGGATTTTTGTCTTTTTGTTGCGATCAAGGGGGTCAAATCATTGTAAAAAAATGTGGTCTCTCACCCTTTTCGCCTCCAGCAAGAACCATCTTGTTGGAAAATTAATCGAAGAATTGGAATATTTTTTGATAAAATGAATACAACTGTAACATTTACATAGTTTTTTTGCATAAATGAAAAAAATCTTCTTTTGTACTATTTTCAGTTTCTTTTGTAATGTAACAGATGTTTCATCTCAATCTTTGTCTGATGGGCTAAGGTATACCCGAAATGAAGAATATGAAAATGCAGAGAAAGTATTTTTAGATTTGATACTCAAGAAACCCAAATTCGGAGATTATTATTATTATGCCGGATTGAATTATCTCGCAAAAGGAGACTCGCTAAAAGCGGTTCAAATGTTCAATGATGGCTTGTCCAAAGCGCCGAATTCTGCAATTAATTTGGTGGGCAAGGGTCACTTAGAACTCCGAAGACACAATGTTCAAGGTGCAGAAACTTTTTTTATTCTTGCGGCTGCGACAAAAAAGAAACTTAGACCTCAAATCAATAAGGAAATTGCGAGGGCGTATTTGCTCGTTGAATTTGGAACGAGCACCCAATTAAAGGCCTATGCTTTCCGTGCAATGGACTATATTAAGTTAAGTACCAATGATTTTGAATCTAAAATATTGTTGGGTGATGCGATGGTAATTTCGAATCCTACAAATTCTTCTGAAGCAATTCAACAATATATAGTTGCAAGCTATGATGGACCCTATGATCCGAGGCCTCTTATTCGTCAAGCAAAAGTATATTCCCGTGCTATCGCTTATAGTTTGGCTATCTCTAAATTAGACGAGGCCTTGTCTATTGATGTGAATTTTGCTCCGGCATATCGTCAGAAAGCAGAGGTGTTTTCATTGATGAAGGAACGAGATTCGGCGGTGTTTTATTACCAAGAATACCTGCGAAGAAATAACAATCTCAGCGCGCGCAAATTTTTTGTTCAATCGCTTTACCTGAATGGTGATTTTGATCGCTGTATTATTGAGGGTAATAAATTGCTTTCCGAAAAGCAAATTCCCAATATTTATGGTGTAATAGCATACGCAATTGCAGAAAAAAACATGGCAAACAAATCGCTCGTTGATTCTGCGCTTCAATATTATTTCTCAAATTATGAAGCACTTTATGTTCAAGCACAGGGTAGGGAATTATTGGGTTCTGAAAATTATATCAAGGCCATATTAATGTTTAAATCAGGCATTGCTTCTGGCAATGACACCCTGATATCAATGATGTCTTTAGGAAGTTTTGGATTGCTTCGCCCAGTGCTAGAAGATACCTTGCGTGTTGATATAAAGTTGTATCAAAGAGTACAAGACATGTATTTCAATGCCAAAAGCTATCAGCAAGCTTATGGTGTTCTTGAGTTAAAACGCAAAAAACAATTGGGAATATTAAATTCCCGTGATTTATACTTTGAGGGGCGGTGTTTGGCGGCCATGAATATGAATCCTGAAGCATTAAAAATTTACAGTGAAATCATTGCAAATGATTCAAACTATAAATCGGGATATTATTTAATTGCGACTACCTGGAATGCCATCGATCCCACAGATTCTTCCGGAAATGTGAGCCGCGCATTTGAACGTTGGATTGGCAAGTTAGATTCCCTCGAACAGCGAAAGTTTGCCATAGATATCGAAAACGCTTACCGCAACATGGCCTATTTTGCCCAGAAGAAAAAAGATTACCAAAAAACCAGTTATTATTATGGAAAGGTATTGGAGATAAGCCCAACAGACCAAGCAACAATCGATATCAAGAAACGTTGGGACGATTATTTGTTAAAAGTAAAAGCGAGGGAAGACAAAGCCAAAAATAAAACAGGAGAAAAAAGTTCTGTTTCAAACGAGGTGCTGCACCTCTAAAAATAACGTAACACAAGACCTTTTCGGAAAAAGGTCTTGGAATCTAAGCGGATATGCGCAAGTCATTACTATTCTTATTGATCCTAAGGGGTTTTTCCTATTCAATGGCGCAATCTCCTGCCGAAAGCAATCATTGGCTGATTCAATTTAAGCCTATCGAAAAGCAAGCTGTTTTGCCCTTATTGCAGGTATGCAAATCTATTTCTCAGGGCAATATCAAGGCTATTGATATAGAATTTGGATTGTTTGAATTTGTTGCAACAACCGCAGAATTACACGCTTCTGTATTGCAATTTGCCCTTGCGGGTTATTCGGCAAAAGTTCAGGTTCGTCATGAATTGTCGCGGCGTAGTTCAATACCCAACGATTCACTTTTTTCGGAACAAAAGTTTTTTTCTGTGATTCAGATGCCACGCTGTTGGGATTATGGTCGTGGGGGAATTGATCGCAATGGCGATACCCTTGTGGTTGCGATTGTTGATGATGGTATGGATACCTCACATCCCGATATAATGGAAAATCGCTGGGTAAACCGCGCAGAAATTCCTTGGAATGGAAAAGACGATGATGGCAACGGGTATACCGACGATTATTGGGGCTGGAATGGGGGTGATTCTTCGGCTTTGGTATTCAATTCAGAATCGCTTTTGTATGGACATGGAACGGGTGTATCGGGAGTTATAGGTGCACGTGGAAATAATAAAATAGGCATTACTGGAGTCAATTGGGATATAAAATTGATGCCATTACTTTGCTATTCAACCAATGGTAGCAGTGGGGAAGTGGGAGTAATTCGGTGTATGTTGTACGCCTTTCGACAAAAAAAATTATGGAACAAATCAAAGGGTGTTCGGGGAGCCAATATTGTTGCTTTAAACATGTCTGTAGGCATAGACAAGACCTTCCCCAACGAAACGCCAATTTGGTGTTCATTGTTTGATTCTTTGGGTTCAGTGGGCATTGTTACTGCTGGCGCGGTAACAAATTCCAATATAGATATTGAGGTTCAGGGAGATATTCCCGGATTGTGTACTTCAAACGCACTCATTGTTGTTGCCAATGCCAATATCGATAAACAGAGGGTTGGAAGTGGATATGGGAATATTTCTGTTGACATCGCAGCACCTGCAGAGCCAGTGTATACCCTTATGCCTTATGCATTGAATCGATCTTTGCCCTATCATTTTGAATCGGGTACTTCATTTGCTGCACCGCAAGTCACTGGAACGATTGCTTGGATTCATAGCGTCGCTTGCAAATCATATCTTTCATTGATACAATCCAACCCCGATTCTGCGATACAATTGCTCCGAAACTGGATCTTGTCATCGGCCGAAAAAAATGCAAGTTTTACAAAAAAAACAGTGAGTGAAGGGGTGTTGCAATCCTATGGAACTTGGCAGAAGATGAATTCTTGGTGTTCATCAGTCGAGCCAAACTATGCGGTTGAGACCATAGCTTCTCCTGTGGGTCCCTTGATTTTTCCAAATCCCTTTCGTGGCAATGCCTTTACGATTGGATATCCTATTGGCATTGTTGTAGACTGGGCAATATATGATGGAAGAGGAAGATTAATTGTGCAAGGCGAATCACCCACAAATAAACAGATCCATTTGCCATTTCCACTGCCGTCTGGGGTTTTTATTCTCAAAACACAAGGCATTGGCCAAGGTTTACAGCAAGTGTTGATGGTAGTATCTGGGTAAGGAGTTTTCTAAAAAATAGCGCATGTATGCTTTCTTATTTGCCGGGCCCAGAATTTGTTGCGAACAGACGTTTTGTTGTGGATTTCTTTGGCCAACTTGGTCTTCAAAATCTGTATTGTCTTAATCGCCCAATTCGGAAAGTATTTATGTGGTTTTGGATCACCATCGGTTTGGGGATCGCTGTCACAACTTTTGAATGTTTCAAGCTGGTTTGATTGGGAACCGTGCAAAAAAATAGTCGTGCGTGGGATGGATGTAAGGGTTTGAGTGGGTTATGGAGAAATGGTAGACAGAGAGAATGCAATTTCTTTTCAGCCCAGTGGCTTAAAACCCTCAAAAGCGTTAAGACAGTTTTTGCAATAATGCATGCTTCTGCAGAGTGTCGGTCCAAATGGCGATTTTAATTCTGTATTTCTTGAGTTGCAATAGGGGCAGGGGGTGTCGCTGAGCACATTCAATTCGATATAACCTTTGTGTTTCGGTGGCGGTGCCAAGCCATGTTTTTTTAATGCAGCTAAACCTTTTTCACTAATCATGTTGGTATTCCATTGTTTGTTAAAACTTGTTTTTACCTCAATATCGGTATAACCATTTTCCACGAGTTTTTCAGTTACCAACTGTTCCATTATTTTCAGGGCAGGACATCCACTGAATGTGGGCGTGAGTTCAACCCTAACTTGTTTTTCCCCCTTAGACTCTATCCCCGTTACGATTCCCAGGTCTACGATGGAAATGGTCGGTATTTCCGGATCCATTATGGTTTCGAGTAGGGCTTTTATGGTGTTTGTCATTGATAGGGATTCAGATTTTGAGGGGTTGAAGGGCTATGGGGTTAAAGTGCATCCCAACATTATCTATTGCAGGCGCATTTTTAGCTGTTGGGATTGAATCGTACCTTATCTTACCAGTCAGCACCGGGGTCAATGCTAAACACCTCAGTCATTTCATCGAGCAAGGGTTGAAGGTGGGGGGTGTGGAAGCCTTTTCTTCCTCCCAAAGCAGGTTCGGAATTTTCGACTTTGGGCACTATGTATCCAAAAGACTCCAACAAAGGAACAACTTTTGCCAGCCAACGGGTTTGAAGTGTGTTTTCTCCACCAAAAATTCCAGCCTCGATCAATTCAGGTTCATAATCTCCGGGTTCAAACATCCCCAATGCCAAACCAAAATTGTCATTAATCGCTTGTTGAATAAGTCCATAACTTTCGGGTCCACCCTCGGCCAATTTTTTCATAAAAATATCGGCATGCATGGTATGATATTTAATTTCACCTTTGAATTTTCTGGCAATCATTGCAAGCGGTTCGAAAACTGTATCTGCCAACATCTCAAATCTAATGGCTTCAGCATGATCGAAGAAGAAATGTCGAACCAAGGAAAAATCATAGGCGCCTATGGGTAATTCCACAAATTGAGAGCAATGGAATTGGTTGTCATTGCGGGTAAATGCAACTGTGTCAGGTTCACTTTCACCCAATTCATGGAGCAGTTCATACAATGCCAATGATTGGCCAATTTTATCTTGTGCCATGCTGCTGAAAGCGATGTCTTCTTCCAACATGGGTCCTAGACCCGTCCATTCGCTGTTTCTATGTCCGAGAATGAGTTGGTCATCGGCCATTTTATACAGCAGTTCTTTGAGGGCTAAAACGTGTTTATCTGTAAATTCCATCATTAATATATTAAGGATTCAAACGAGATTTATAGGCGTTGATGCGGTCCATTACCTTATATGTCTCGGGGTCTCGGTATTTCTTATCTTCAGAAGTTTCGAATATGTCGGCATCTTCGTATTCGGTTACAAATACATCGGATGTTTTAACGACCCAAAGGTTAACAGCTTTTCCACGGCGACAGTATTGCTCTTTTGCAAACAAAATAGCCATTTCAGGATTGGGTGCGTGAACACTGCCCACATGCTGGTGGTGGGTGCCTCGTTTTACCTGCTGGAAGACTTCGAATGTCTCAAAGTGTTCGTGTTCGTTTAGGAATCCTTCGGAAGACTGATCGTCAAGTTTTGCACGAGAAATTCTGGGATCTAATGATTGAATAATCATGGTTTACAAGGAATATTGATTAGGACAACGGGCTTACATACATGGCGTCTTGATTCATCAATGCCCTGCGAACCCAGCGACCTTTTTCTTCGGCCATTCTTCGAACGGCCAAACGCTCTTTATTACAAGGACCATTGCCATTAATGACTTGTTTGAAGGTTTCCCAGTTGGGTTCGGTGTATTCCCACTGTCCGGTTTCCTCATTCTTGCGAAGGTTGGGGTCGGGTAGGGTCAATCCCAAATCCCAAATCTTGGGTACGTACATATTCAAGAAGGTCTGACGCATCGAATCGTTGGATCCCATTTTTACCTTCCAACGCATCAAAATTTCTGAGTGTTGTGAGGCTTTGTCTGGCGGACCAAAGAAATGCATGATGGGTTCCCACCAGCGG
>SXGT01352881.1_pt1 | contig 49445 bp, 35 predicted proteins | sample 3176221 | NCBI WGS metagenome assembly SXGT01 (sample SAMN11356862, study PRJNA531348) | freshwater metagenome | isolation source: freshwater sample F1-120 | place: China: Fuxian Lake, Yuxi | collected 2017-12-25
CGGTCATCGTCGTCGGTCCAGATCTCAAACTCCATCAGTGCGGACTTCCCAAAAAGATCGCGCTTGAGTTGTTCCAGCCGTTCATCATCCGCAAGCTCAAGGATCGCGGCTTGGCCGACACGATCAAGAGTGCAAAGCGCATGCTTGAGCGTCGCGATCCAGAAGTGTGGGATGTGCTTGAAGAAGTCATCCACAACCACCCTGTCCTGCTCAATCGCGCACCGACGCTCCACCGCATGGGTATCCAGGCGTTTGAGCCAGTGCTCGTCGAAGGCAACGCGATCAAGATCCATCCGCTCGTGTGCACCGGCTACAACGCCGACTTCGACGGCGATCAGATGGCAGTCCATCTTCCGCTCTCACTCGAAGCGCAGACCGAAGCGCATGTGTTGATGATGTCGACGCACAACATCTTCAGCCCTGCGAACGGCAACCCCATCGTCAGTCCTTCGCAGGACATCGTCATGGGTGTGTACTTCCTCACCTCCAGTCACGTGGACGCAACCCGCAAGGTCACGCCTCGTCGATTCAAGGATTTCGCGGAAGCACTCCTTGCATTCAATCTTCCACACGGCGACCGCAATCGCATCTCGTTCCATGACGAGATCGAAGTCCGCCTCGAGCGGTTCACGGAAGTCGTCTCGGAGCAGCGCAAGCCTGTGGAAGCGATGCCGGCCAATCGGCGCATCACCACGACGATGGGCCGGTTGCTCTTCAGCGAGATCCTTCCTGATGGGATGCCGTATTACAACTGCGCCCTCGGCAAGAAGGGTGCGGCACGCGTCATCGATGACACCTTCGCCCGCCGCGGAAAGAGCGAGACCATTGATCTCCTCGATCGCATGAAGGCTGTCGGATTCCGTTACTCGACACTCTCGGGTCTCTCGTTCGCCATCTCCGATCTCCGCATTCCGGAGGCCAAGGAGAAGCTCCTCAGCGAAGCCCAGAAGAAGGCAGACAACATCCAGAAGCAGTGCGATCGCGGTGCGATCACGACACGCGAGCGTCACAACGCGCTGCTCGATCTTTGGAGCGCGTGCCGTAACGATCTTCAGAAGGTCCTCTTTGAGACGCTCAAGAACGATCGACGCGACCCCGTGACGGGCGCGGAGACCGCGATCGGCACCGCCGATGGCGTGAAGTTCATCAACCCTGTGTTCCTCTTCAGCGACTCCGGCGCACGCGGCAACATCAACCAGATGTCGCAGCTCGCTGGTATGCGCGGTCTTATGGCCAAGCCCAATGGCGAAATCATCGAGACGCCTATTCGCGCGAACTTCCGCGAAGGTCTCTCGATGCTTGAGTACTTCGCGTCCACCCACGGTGCGCGTAAGGGTCTCGCCGATACGGCGCTGAAGACAGCTGACTCTGGTTACCTCACACGCAAACTCTGCGATGTTGCACAGTCGGTCGTCGTCCTCGAGGAGGATTGCGGCGCGATGAAGGGCGTCACGAAGTCTGCGGTGTTCAAGGGCGAGGAAGTCGACGTGGCGCTCTTCGAGCGTATCCGCGGACGCACATCGCTTGAGCGCATTGTGAATCCGATGACGGATGAAGTCATCGTGGAGCGCAATGAACTCGTCGATGACAGCGCAGCTGCGAAGCTCGAAGCACTCGGCATCACCACCGTGGTTGTTCGATCTGCACTGCTCTGCAATACCCCACGCGGCGTTTGCGCCAAGTGCTACGGCCAAGACATGTCTACTGGAAAGCCGGTGGAAGTCGGTATGGCTGTCGGCATCATCGCAGCCCAGTCGATCGGTGAGCCAGGCACGCAGCTCACAATGCGCACCTTCCACACCGGTGGCGCTGCTGCTCGCGATCTCGGTGAAAACGAGTACAAGGCCGCAGTCGCTGGTTTCGTCACAATTCGAGACTGCAATGAAGTTCCGGTCCCCGGTGGCGCACCAGGCGAGTTCGTCGTCCTCAAGCGCAACGGCGGTGAACTCTTCATCAAGGATGCGAAGGGTCGCGAACTCGATAAGCGCAAGGTTGCGTACGGCGCGATCATCAAGGCAAAGAACGGCGACGAAGTGCGCAAGGGTCAACTCCTCGTCGAGTGGGCACCGCACGCAACGCCAGTCCTTGCCGAGAAGAGCGGTACTGTTCGCTTCAAGGACATCATCGATGGCGTCACCGTTCGCGCTGAAGAGAAGAAGGGCGGCGGTATTGAGTTGATCGTGACGGAGCACACCGGTGACCGTCACCCGCAAATCAACGTCGAAGATCCGAGCGGCAACATCCTTGCGTTCCACCACCTTCCAGCGAAGGCACGCATCGAAGTGGCTGACGGCGACACCATTGTCGAGGGTCAGATGCTTGCGCGTACGCCGAAGGACACGGCGCGATCGGCTGACATCGTCGGCGGTCTCCCGCGCGTCACGGAAATCTTTGAAGCACGCATCCCCAAGGATGCTGCGGTACTTGGAGAAATCCCTGGTCGCGTCGAGTTGCACAATGACAAGCGCAAGGGCAAGGTCACGATTCGCGTCGTGAGCGATGCTGGCCTTGAGCATGACCATCATGTTGCACAGGGCCGTCAGTTGCTCGTCCACACGGGCGACTACATCAACGCTGGCGATCCACTCACCGATGGACCTGCGATCCCCGCAGACATTCTGCGCATCAAGGGCGAGGAGGAGCTCTACACCTACCTCCTCGATGGCGTGCAGAAGGTCTATCGCGCGCAGGGCGTGCCGATTTCCGACAAGCACATCGAAGTCATCCTCCGACAGATGTTGTCGAAGGTGAAAGTCAAGTCGCCAGGCGACTCGGCATTGCTCCCCAACGATGTGATCGACAAGTTCGTGTTCCGCCAAGTGAACGAAGAACTCACCCGCCGTCTTCGCATTGAAGATGCAGGTGGCACCGATCTTCCGCTTGGCGCGCTCGTTGATCGCGATGAGATCAAGGAGGCCAACATGCGTGCCGAAGCCGAGGGCAAGTCCCCCTGCAAGACACGCAAGCCGAAGCCAGCGAGTGGTCAGACCCTGCTCTTGGGTATCACCAAGGCAAGTCTCCAGTCGGAGAGCTTCCTCTCCGGCGCATCCTTCCAAGAGACGACGAAGGTGCTCACTGAAGCTGCGCTCAAAGGCGCGGTCGACAACCTCCTCGGCCTCAAGGAAAATGTCCTCCTCGGACACCTCATTCCTGCAGGTACCGGATTCGATCCCTACGCCAAGGCGAAGGTCAAGCGCCTCGTCGAAGAGCCGATCTACGACGACAGCGACTCGATGTACACAGACGCCGCAGACGAGGCGGAATCGCTTGGTGCTGAGCGACGCGGTGGCGGCATGACGACGGTCGCCACCCGATTGGCCGCTGTGAATGCACAGGGCGGCGAGTTCAGTGAGGCGGGCGGCGAATTCGGTCTCGATGCTGCAATCGCGTCTCCTCTTGAGCTGACTCCAGAGAAGGACGACGCTCCTTTCGCGAGCGAGCCAGACGACGAGTGATCGTTCCGCTTGAACCGCGCCTGATAGTTGCACAACCCAACACCCCACTGGCTCACCCCAGTGGGGTTTTTCTTTCTGGTGCCGCCCGCCGCGCAACTCACGCGATCTCTGCCCGCCTGGTGCCGTGCAGGACACGCCGGTTCGACACAAACCGCACGGCGCGCCGCGTGCGAAGATGCGAGTCATTCTTGCGAGGCCCTGGCATGCGCGCGATCTTTCTTTCCCTCATGGCATCGATGCTCTGGGCATGCGAGACTGCCTCGTCCCGTTGTGCATCTCCACCTCCTGCCATGATGAATCAATCGCCTCCTCCCACCAATGCAACCCCGTCCGTCTACGAGCAGATCGGCGCCGCGCCATTCGCGACGCTCGTCGAGTTGCACTACCAGAGGATCGACAAGGACACGCGCATTCGCGCGATGTTTCCCGAGGACCTTTCACCGGCAAGCGAAGCTGTGCGCAATCTTCGGGAGTTCTTCATTCAGTACTTCGGAGGACCTCAAGAGTATTCCGCGCGCAAGGGTCATCCACGCCTCCGCGCCAGGCACATGGGATTCAAGATCGACCAAGCCGCACGCGAAGCGTGGCTCGAGCATGCGCTCGCATCGCTTGAAGACAGCGCGCTCAAGCACAACATTCCCGCGGCGTGCAAGGCTGAGATCGGCGAGTATCTCTTCCGCGTTTCTCAGTTCATGATCAACACGGATTAACCTACTGCCTCGCGTGCGCTCAAGACGCAGTGGAGTGCCGCGCGCCATTCCATGTAGCGATACGGGAGCCCAAGTCGCTCGTGCAGTCGCTGCACACCCTGATGCGTCGATTCGTAGAGCTCTGACTGCCAATGCACCGCGCGCTCGTCACAGAAGTAGATACGACAGCCGAGCGGTCGCTCGTGATGCGCGCCGCAAAACAATCCTTGCAGATATGGACAATCGCCCCGCTCCCTCGATGCTTGGAGTTGGTCGGCGGATACTTCGATGCCGTGCAGCGCGGAAAGACGCAACACCGTGAACGCCGCTTCAAGCCCGCTCACATACAGCAGGTGGCCATGTGCCTCGAAGTTGCAGCAACCTCCGCTGGCTAGGCAAAGTGGTCGCTCACGCGTCACGCGAGCATCGACTTGCGCGCGCGCGTCGAGAAAGAAGTCTCGCACATCAACGCGCAACGCTGCTTCCCACCATGCTTGTGCCAGACAAGATTCGAGGTGCTCTGCGTCCATGGCATGACTCACGGATGGCGCGAGGGTGTCGCGCCCGCGCTTCGATCGGTATCGCGCTGCACGCGAATCTGCATCAGCGAGTGAAGCGCACCCGAGCCCATCCCAGGGCATGGCGTGACGCGCTTCGTTGCCTCCCACTCACGTTCGCTCTCGAGGACCTCTGGCCAAAAGGGCCATGTTCTGCACTGCGTCGGTCGATCCTCATACACGGAGCACACGGCCTTCCCAGGAACTCTCTCACGATCAAGAAAGATGCAATCGAAACCACGCCGGCCTCCGCCCATACCGACCGCGACTTCGTTCAATGACCAACGCGATCCGAGTTTTCGTGCGTGACGATCAAGAAAGTCCGCGACGGAAAGTCCGAACCTCGCAGCGAGCTGCACGATTTCCGCGTCGTTCATCCACACCGCTCCGGGAGGACCGGAGCAGCAGTTCCCGCATGAAGTACAAGCAAATCGCAATCCGTCGGCGTACCACTCGCGCGCAGCCGATGCCTGATCGTCGCTCACGACTCCCGACCCGGAAGTTCAGGCCGCGCTTGCCCCTCCTCACCCCATGGGTCCACCGTGGTTGCATGCACTGCAGCACGGCGGCGCACGGGCGCAAGATGCTGTAAGTCCGGCGGTCGATCGTCGAACGCAACGCGGTCGAAAGAGTAGACGCTCTCAAATCCCCACTCGCGCTGATCAAGAAGCGCATCGGCGAGCAACTCCTCCGCTTGCGCAAGACTTCCGGCGGTCAGCCAGACCGAAATGTAAGCGCCCTTTTGCAAGTCGCCGGACATATGCCCAGCGAGAACAATCGCGTGCCAGAGCGTCATGCCGAGATGACGGCCTCCCTCATCAACATTTGTTTCTGGGTCGACATTCAGTTCAAGCGCCCAACGATCGCGCAAGACGAGCAGAAGCTCATCAAGATCAGGAGAGTGCTCATCGACAAGCTCCAAGACTTCGCGAGCCTCCGTCTTTGGATCGTACGCATCCTCCTTCTCGGCCTCCGCGGACCACGTCTCTTCCACCTCTTGCAGACCAAGACCCTCAAGCATGCTCGACACTTCATCGCGCATCTCGTCGGGTACCGAGATCAAGAGCCCCTTCCAACTATCAACGAAGACTTCCATGAATGGTTCTTCAGAGTTTGCTCCCGCGCCAATCGACACATCCTCGAGCAGAAACTCCTCGAACTCATACCAAGTCCGAAGAAACTCCACGAGGCTCGCGGAGCCTTCCTCGGAATTCGTCACATAGACATCCACGCTCCGATACGCATCTCGAGAGCCGATCTCAACGACCGCCGTCACCTTCCGAGGCAGAAGATTGAATGCAGCATCCGCGACCGTTCGAAGTCGCTCATGGCTCACGCAGACTTGAAAGAGCCAGGTGGCTGGCTCGCGGTCAGTTTCGGGCACCGATGTCAGCACATATCCCTGCACGGGTTCCGGCAACGAAGCGCGCTCAACGCCAAGTGGAAGCTGATAGTCGCCCAGCGCTCGGCGCTCAATGTCGGTCCGCACTCGAAACTCTCGCATGGACCCATCCTAGCGCAGGCAACTCGGAGAAGTCACGCGCGCAGGATGTCACGAAACGCTCGAATTCGCATCATTCGCCGAGATAGGCCGCTTGCACCCGGCGATCAGACAGCAGTTCCGCGCCAGTTCCCGCAAGCACAATGCGCCCCGTCTCAAGCACATAACCGCGGTCCGCAAGTTTGAGCGCCGCGCGTGCATTCTGTTCCACAAGCAAGATCGTGAGCCCGCGCGCGCGCAAGCTCTTCACGGCGTGAAAAATCTTTGCGACAAGCAACGGCGCGATACCCATCGAAGGCTCATCCATCATCAACAACTTGGGTCGACTCATCAGTGCTCGCCCGATCGCAAGCATCTGCTGTTCGCCACCGCTCAGCGTCCCACCAAGTTGACCCGATCGATCCTTGAGAATCTCAAAGAGCGCATAGACCTCCTCAAGGTCACTCTCGACGCCCGCGCGGTCGTTGCGTGTGTACGCTCCCATGCGCAAGTTCTCAAGCACGGTCATGCGCGGAAAGATCTTGCGACCTTCCGGAACTTGCACGAGCCCTCGCTTCACGATCGCGTGCGCGGGAACACGAGCGAGCGACTCTCCTGCGAAGCGGACCTCGCCGGCGCGCAGCGGAACGACGCCTGAAATGCACGATAGCGAAGTGGACTTTCCGGCGCCGTTTCCGCCAATGAGCGAAACGATTTCTCCCTCATGGACTTCGAGCGAAACGCCATGCAGAACCTCGATCGATCCATATCCGGCCGTCAGAGTCTGCACCGAAAGAAGAGGAACACGCGAGTCGCTCATCCGAGGTCCTCCTTGCCAAGATACGCCTCGATGCACCGAGGATCATTGCGAATCTCGGTCGGGTTTCCCTGCGCGATTTTCTCGCCGTGATCAAGCACTGCAATCTTTTCGGAGATACCCATCACCACGCGCATGTGGTGCTCGATGAGCACCACGGTCGTGCGCGTGGATTGGATCCTTCGAATCAACTCCATCAACTCGACTGTCTCGGTCGGGTTCATGCCGGCCGCTGGCTCGTCAAGCAGGACGACACTCGGCCGCGATGCTAGTGCTCGCGCGATCTCGAGCCGTCGTTGGTGACCGTAGGGAAGACTTCGAGCAAGCGCGTCGATCTTCGTTCCGAGTCCGACGAATTCGATCAGACGAGCCGCTTCCTCACGCGCATGCCGACGCTCGAGGCTGGCGCTCGGAAGTCGCAGGAGCGAAGCGCAGAATCCCGCCCGCATTCTTCGGTCCATGCCGACCATCACATTCTCAGCAAGCGAGAGTTCTGGGAAGAGCCGAATGTTCTGAAACGTCCGCGCGACGCCAGACTCTGCAACGATTTCAGGCGTGCGTCGCGTGCGCGACCAAATCGCGAAACGGCCAGCAGCGCCAAGAATCCCTCCGACGAGCGCTGCCCACCCACCGTGCGCGATGACATACGCCGCGGCATCCATGATCCCCTTCATCCAAGGGAATGGCTTCAAGTACTCGTAATTTTCAGTCACCGCGTGAAGCCAAAGTCCTTCGGCATGTAAGAAAACGGCAGCGAGAAAAGCCGAGCTGATGCCGAAGACCGCGAAGGACCACCACGCCTTTGCGTCGAGTGGAACGACGGTCTCCTTTCCTGCGATAAGGACGCGACCCGCGCTCGGGTCGTAGACACCAGTGATGGCATTGAAGAGCGTCGTCTTCCCTGCGCCGTTGGGGCCGATCACGGCGGTGATGGAACCCTGATCGACCATCAACGAGACATCGTTCACCGCGACAAGGCCGCCAAAGCGCATGGTCACGCCGTCCACTTCGATGATCGGGACCGCACTCATCAGTGGTCCTCCTCTTTCGCGGCAACGATGCCCTTTGGCTTGAAGCGCATCATCAAGACAAGCGCGAGACCGAACAACAGATACTTGTAGTTGTCAGGAGCGAGATACACGCTTGTCGTTGTTCCAATGCCCGCTTGCTGCAACTTTTGGCCAAGCATCGGAAGCAAGATCGAGTTCATGCCAACCATCACAAGCGCGCCAACGATGACGCCGGTGAGACTCCCGATCCCGCCGACAATGACGATGCAAAGCGCGAGAATCGAAATTTGGAAGTCGTAATTCCCTGGCTCGCCCGTCGATGAAATCAGGCTCGCGAGAAGCGCACCCCCAACTGCGGCAAGTCCGGCTCCCACCGCGAGCGCCGTGAGTTTGACTCGGTCGGGTCGAATCGCCATGCACCGCGCAGCAAGTTCATCCTCACGCACCGCAAACCACTGCCGCCCGATGCGGCTGTGCTCAAGGTTTCGAACGAGCATCGTGCACGCCAGCAAGATCCCCAGATAGAGGAAGTACCAAGACTTCGGCGTGTCGCTCGCAAATGTCGCACCGAAGAACCACGGTGTGGGCAACGGATTGATGCCCTGCGTGCCCTTCGTGATGAGTTCGAGATTCTTCAACAGATCCTGCACGATCTCGCCGAAGCCCAAGGTGACGATCGCCAAGTAGTCGCCCCGAAGTCGGAGGGTCGGGGCTCCGAGGAACGCGCCCGCGACAGCGCCAATGAGCAGCGCAGCAAGCAGACCTGGCCAGAACCCGATCTGAAACGGGTAGATCGTGCAAGTGAGAATCGCGAAGGCGTACGCGCCGATCGCCATAAATGCCGCGATACCGAGATGCAGCAGCCCGGTGAATCCAACCACCACATTGAGCCCGATCCCAACGATCGCAAAGCCGAGAACGAATCGCGTCGGCGCGCTGATCCCGAGATCGAAGACGAGCTCGAGGAGCGGAAGCGCCAAGAGTGCGCCAAACAGAATGCACTGCCCTCGCGAGAGAAGTCCTGCAGGTCGATGCACGGTGGAAGGAGATTGGCTCATCAAACCTTCTCCCTTTGCTTCAGGCCCAACAAGCCTGTCGGTCGGAAAATCAGAATGAGCACAAGAAGGGAGAACACAACGACATTCGTCCATTCGCTCCCAACATACTGATCACTCATAGCTCGCACGAGCCCGATCAGCAATCCACCGAGCATCGCGCCAGGCAAACTCCCAATTCCGCCTAACACAGCTGCGGTGAAGGCGTCCATACCAGCGCGGAATCCCATCTGAAACGAGACGGTGCTGTTGTAGTTCGCGTAGAGCACGCTCGCGGCGCCCCCGAGGAAGCCACCGATCGCGAAGGTCGCGGCGATCACCTTGTTGACATCGACGCCCATCAACCGAGCGGCGGTCGCGTGTTGCGCCGTCGCACGCATCGCCATCCCGAGCTTCGTGAACTTCACGAAGAGCGTGAGCGCGATCATCAGCGGAATCGTCACGACGAAGATCACGACATCGTTCCAAGTCATGACAACGAACGACTCTTCACCCAGCAAGTTCGTGTCACTCACGAGGTGCGGGAAGTCTTTGGGAGCAGCCGCCGCGCCGCCGCCGCCGAGGATGTCCATCGGCAAGCCGCCCCAGAAGAGCCCGACATTCACAATGATGAAGCTCACGCCGATCGCTGCGACCAATTGCGAAAGCTTGGACGCGCGACGGAGTGGCTTGTACGCAAAGTGGTCGATGCAGAGATTCAGCCCGCCACAAAACACGCCGCACACGAGCACGAGAGTTCCAAGGAGCCACCAGTGGCTCGACGCGCCCATCAATTCGGGATCGACGATCCCACAATTCATCGCGACGCCCACGAGCGTGAGCGCGAGGAAACTCCCAAGCATGAAGAGATCGCCGTGCGCGAAGTTGATCAGTTCGATGATCCCGTAGACCATCGTGTAACCAAGCGCAATCAATGCGATGATCATGCCATTGGAGAGACCCAACAGGAGCTGTTGCAGCAGAACATCGCTATCGAACCATTCGAACATGGGCAGAACACTCGCAGGTCAGGAGGGAGTCAGTTGCACGCGAGCATGCGCTCGCCGTGTACCCGCGATCAGCTGCCGACGACCTTCACGGTCTCGAACTTGCCGTCCTTCACGGTGTTCACGCTCATGACCTTGTTCGTGGTGTCGCCATTCGCGTCGAAACTCCAGTTGCCGAGGGCGCCACTGAAATCCTTGGTCGCGGCAATCTCTTTGAGCACTGCCGCGCGCGACAGCGAACCTGCTTCCGCAGCGCGTTCCATCGCCGTCAACACGACCTTTGCTGCTTCGTATCCATACGCGGCATACGCCTCTGGCTCTTTGCCGTAGAGACGCTTGTAGTTTTCGTAGAAGACCTGCCCCTTGCCGCCGAGCAGCTTCGGCTCGACTCCACCGAACGTGATGAAGCAGCGTCCTTCAAGAGCGTTGGCGCCTGCAGCCTTGATGAATGCCTCTTCAAAGCAGCCGTCAGGAACGATGAGTTTGGCGTCGACCTTTTGCGCGAGAAGATCTTTCGCAAGCTGCGCCGCGTTTGTTTGCGTCGTTCCGCCGTAGAACACAACTTCGGCCTTGGACTGCTTGATCTTCGTCGCGATCGCCTTGTAATTTGCAGCTTTCGTGTCGAGTCCATCGAACGCAACAACTTCCATGCCGAGTGCCTTCGCACTCGCGTTGAAGACATCCGCGATCCCCTTACCGTACAGCTCGCGATCATGCAGCACGAACACCTTCGTGGCATTCAACGACTTCGCGAACTCCGCGGCGACAAATCCTTGCACATCGTCGGTTGGCACGACACGGAAGTAATTGATCGAACCGCTCGGGCGGTAGACCATCGGTTCGTTCGCCTCTCCGGTTCCTGGCTTCGTGAGTCCGGGGTAGGTGTTGCCTGGGGAAACCATCGCGAGACCAGCCGCATTCAACTTGGGCATGGAGACTTTCGCCGCACCGGAGTTGTAGGTACCGATGTACGCGACAACCATGGAGTCAGCGATGCCCTTGTCGGCGTTTGCTGCCTCGATCGCGGGATCCCAGTTGCCGCGTTGAGGGCTCGCGTCGTCCCAGTCCTCGTAGAGCACTTCGACGCCATGCACTTTGCCGCCGACCTCTGTCAGCGCCATGCGGATGCCGTTCACCATTGAAGTCGTTTGCGCGTTCGCGCTTCCAGTTCGGGGAAGGCTCGAGACAATCTTGATGGTCGCGGGCAGAGGGGTTGCGGAAGTCTGCGCCTGCATCGTCTGCGTACCAATTGCGAGTGCGCAGGCCGTGAGACTGGTGAGGAGAGTGGAAGTGTTTCGCTGCATAGTGGCTTTCATCAGATGCAAGAACAATGAGTTCGATCTTGGCGACGCACAGGAGGGGTGGGAGTGACCGCCTGCGGGGTTGCTGAGTCTATCGAAAGTCTGCTTGGAGGATCGCGCGAAGGCCTGAGTCATGAACTTGCGTTTGGCTCGCCTGGAAGGGTCTGTGTCTGCACAATCGCATCGAGCGCTGCATTGGTGATCGAACCAGTTCTCGCAAGGTGCTCCACGGCCAACGAGGCCAGCATCCCAGGGTCTCGGTCGCCAAACGAATTCGCGACGCGACGAAGGTCGTCCGCTGCCTGCGCCCTCTTCCGTCCATCGCCAATGAATTCGACGGCAGCTTGCGCAATCTTCTCCGGCCCGCCGGAGTATGGAACAAACTCCGGCACGATTTCCCGACCAGCAATGATGTTGGGAAGCAAGAGATACGGCGCTTTGATCAGTAACTTCGCGCCGAGGCAAGAGAAGAAACTCGTTCGATAGACACCGACCATGGGCTTGGCCTGCCGAGCGAGATCAAGACTGACTGTCCCGCTCACTGCAATCGCGATCTCCGACCAATCAATCGCGCCCTCAAGTCCGCCCACGCGAACATGGACCGCGCTAGGGAGTCGATCGAATTGCTCGCGGAACACGCGTGCGGTGGTGTCGGTCGTGCAGACCACGGTTGCGACAGCGCTTCGATGTCGACCCTGCACGAGTTCGAACGCGCGCACGAGCAATCGAGCGTTCGCACGAATCTCGCTCGTGCGCGAGCCCGGAAGCAGCAAAATGCGCGGGCCGCCTGGCGGAAGTCCATCGCGCTCTGTCTTCAGGATCTCGGGATCGAGCGGCTGGCAAAGCACTGGATGCCCAACATATTTCGCCACGAACTCTCGCTCTCGAAACCACCGTTCCTCAAACGGAAGGAGACAAAGGAGTCCATCGCTGATTCGTCGAACCTTCTTCGCCCGCCAGGCGCCCCAAGCCCACAGTTGCGGCGCGACGAGATTCAGGACGCGCGTGCCTCGCGTCTTCAGTTGAGCGGAAAGGGGCAGATTTGCAGACGGAGAATCAACCGCGAGATGGACCACGATCTTGCGGTGCTCCCCCCATCGCAAAATTTCTTGGTGAATCTTTCGAACCTCAAGCGCTCGAGTCGCGCCGCGAATACCCATCACTCCATCGGTCGCCGTGTTTCCCATGATCGTGGCGCCCGCCGCCTCCATATGCGGTCCGCCCCACGCGACGATTTCCCAATCAGGGCAACGTTCCTTGAGCGCTGCGATAACTGGCGCGGCGTGGAGATCTCCCGAAGGCTCGAACGCAGTCAAGAGAATGAGGCGACGATCGGTCGAATCCGTCATGCGTGTCGCAGGATACGGGAATTGCGCAGTTGGCGAGGTTTGGCACGGCTTCAGAAGACAGCGCGTTCCACCGCCAACGACGCTACCCTGCCCCATTCGATCTCCGTCGCTCGCAAGTCCTTTTCTCACTCACATTTTCCAATGCTCAAGCGCACACACCTGTGCGGCTCGCTTCGTACGAGCCATGTCGGTCAAGAAGTCATCGTCTCTGGATGGGTCAACACCTATCGAGATCAAGGCAAGGGACTCATTTTCTGCGACCTTCGGGACCGCGAAGGACTCGTGCAAGTTGTCTTCAACCTTGAAGAGGTTCCGGAGGATGTCATCGCGGCGTCTCGCGGATTGCGTCGCGAGTATGTCGCAAGTGTCCGAGGACGAGTGCGCCCCCGCGCGGGTGGCGCGAATCCGAAGCTCGCGACGGGTGAGGTCGAGATTGTCGCGATCGAAGTGGAAGTGCACAACGCCTCCGAGCCACCGCCGATCTCGATCGACGAGTACGACGCGGTGAAGACGAATGAAGAGATGCGCCTGCGCTATCGCTACATCGATCTTCGGCGGCCGCGAATGCAGGAGATCCTGCGCACGCGATCGCTCATCACCAAGCTCGCACGCGACTACTTCCAGTCCAACGGATTTCTTGAGATCGAGACTCCACTCCTCATCAAGACGACCCCCGAAGGTGCCCGCGACTTCATCGTGCCAAGCCGACTCCATGAGGGTGCTTGGTATGCGCTTCCTCAGAGCCCTCAACTCTTCAAGCAGATTTTGATGGTTGCTGGCTGCGATCGGTATCTGCAGATTTGCAAGTGTTTGCGCGACGAAGACCCGCGCGCTGATCGCCAAGCAGAGTTCACGCAAATCGATCTCGAGATGAGTTTCGTGGAGCGCGAAGAAGTCATGCACATGATGACAGGCTTCGTGAGCCTCCTCTGGAAAGAACTCTTCAAGTACGACATCGGTGATGTCCCGCGCATTACCTACGCCGACGCGATGGAGCGCTACGGCATCGACCGACCCGACACGCGCTACGGACTCGAGATTCGCGATGTTTCCACGATCGCCGCGAAGACCGAATTCGCGGTCTTCAAGGACGCACTCGCCCTCGACCGGCGCGGCAAGAAGGGCGTGGTCAAGGCGATTCGTGTGCCTGCTCCATGCGAGAAACTCACGCGCAAAGTGCTTGATGGCTACAGCGAGTTTGCCAAGGGTTTCAAGGCTGGCGGGATCCCGTTCACGAAGATGGGAGCCAACGGATTTGAAACGGGCATCGCGAAGTTTCTTGAGCCCGTTCGCGCGGAGATCGTCGAAGCGCTCGGTCTCGTGCAAGGCGATGTCGTGCTCTTCGCCGCTGACCATTGGGACATCGCCACCAAGGTCTTGGGTGAGTTGCGCCAGAAGGTCGCGCAAGACCTCGCGATCGTGCCAGAAGGTCGTTGGAACTTCGTGTGGGTCGTCGACTTCCCGATGTTTGAGTACGACGAAGAGGGCAAGCGCTGGGTTGCGCTCCACCATCCATTTACGAGCCCAAATCCAGGGCAGTTTGGAATCTTGGAGTCCGATCCTGGCGCGTGCTTGAGCGCTGGTTACGACTTGGTTCTCAACGGAAGCGAAGTCGCCGGAGGTTCGATCCGTATTCACAACACGCAAGTCCAAGATCGCGTCTTCGACCTCATCGGTTTGTCGAAGGAAGAAGCGTCGATGAAGTTTGGATTCCTCCTCGATGCGCTGAAGTATGGCGCTCCACCGCACGGCGGCATCGCGTTCGGCCTTGACCGACTTGTGATGCACATCGTCGGCACTGACAACATTCGCGATGTCATTGCGTTCCCCAAGACGCAAAGCGGCATGGACCTGATGATCGGTGCACCTGGACCGGCGGACCAATCGCAGCTTGATGAAGTCCATGTGAAGAGCACCGCCGAGGTTCCGGCGGGTGGCTAACCACGGCCGACTGCAGACGATCATCATGCTCAGCGCGCTCGCGCTCGGCGTCGTCGTCGGCGAATTGCTGTTCCGCAGCCAAGGCGCGCTTGAAGCAGACTCTGGTTGGATGTTCGCAGGGAATCTGCTTCTGCTTCGACCACTTCAGATGATCCTGATCCCGATGGTGGTGGTCGCTGTCATCCACGGGATCGCGTCGATTGGCGACCCGAAGCAGCTCGGAAAACTCGGCCTGCTCGTCGCTGGGTTCTATCTCGGATGCATGCTCTGCGCGGCGACTCTCGGGACACTCCTCGTCGAATCCATCCGTCCCGGCGATGGCCTGAGTGCCGAGGTAAGTGCGCAACTCCTCGCCAACGGTGACGCGGCGTATCAGAGCGATGCCTCACGCCTCGCCACGCTGCAGGCGAACCAGACCACGGGCATCCTCGGAGCCTTCAAAGGCATTGCGCAACAACTTCTCCCCAAGTCGCCGCTTGGAGAGGCAGCCGCTGGCAACACGATTGGCGTGATCGTGTTTTCGATCTTGATTGGCCTTGGGCTCGCGTCAGGCGGCGAACGAACGCAGCGCGCGCGCGAGGTCGTCGAGGGGCTCTTCCACGCCATGCTCCGCGTCATTGGCTGGATCCTGTGGATGATGCCGATCGGACTGTTCTGCTTCCTCGTCGGCATCGTCGGTCGCGTCGGGCTCGAGAGCGTTGCAGGTCCCGTCGGCGCATACATGCTTACGGTCCTGCTCGGGCTCACCATCCACGGTTTCCTCATCCTTCCTCTCCTTACCTGCATGTTCGCTCGCACCAATGGATGGGTGTTCATGTGGAGCGTGCGTCGCGCGCTTTTCACGGGCTTTGCGACGAGTTCTTCCAACGCAACGCTTCCCGTCACGGTGCGCGAGTGCACCGGAGCGGGAGGCTGCTCGAGTCGAGCTACGAACTTTGTGATTCCACTCGGAGCCACACTGAATCTTGATGGCACCGCGCTCTACGAAGCGGTCGCCGCACTCTTCCTGTTTCAGCTTTGTGGTGTTGATCTCACAACATCAGACCTCATCATCGCCGTACTCACGGCGACACTCGCAGCGATCGGCGCCGCCGGCATTCCGTCTGCAGGGCTCGTCACCCTCGTCATCGTGATCACCGCGGTCAATGCGAGCCTTCACGGTCGAGGCGTTGCCGAGATTCCGGTGAGCGCGATCGGGATCATCATTGGCGTAGATCGACTGCTCGACATGGCTCGCACAACTGTGAATGTGTGGGGCGACTGCGTGGGAGCCAAGATCGTCACACACATCGAACGCAAGTGAGGCGTCGAGTCGATCGCCGAAAACCCTACGAAAACGCCGCAAGGACGCCTAATGCACTTCGTTGGCCGCGAGATACCGCTCGCAATCGATCGCCGCTTGGCAACCCATTCCAGCAGCGCTTACGGCCTGTCGGTAATGCGCGTCCGCGACATCTCCAGCGGCAAAGACGCCCTTGAGATTCGTTTCGCTTGAGCGAGTACGAAGAAGGATGTAGCCCTTCTCATCGAACTCGACGCCGCTGTCCTTCAGGAAACTCGTCGCGGGTGAATGTCCAATGGCCACGAAGAGCCCGGCGACAGCGACCGTCGTGCGCGCTTTCGTCAGTGTGTGCTCAAGCTCGATCGCTTCGATCTTCTGCTCACCCTTGACATCCACAACGGTTGAGTTCCAGAGCACTTCAACCTTCGGATGCGAAAGGACACGCGCCTGCATCGCGCGCGACGCGCGAAACGAATCGCGTCGATGCACGATGTACACCTTCGAAGCAAACTTCGTGAGGTAGCTCGCCTCTTCCATCGCCGTATCACCGCCGCCAACGACTGCGAGCACTTTGTTTCGATAGACCGGAAGTGCGCCGTCGCAGACGGCGCACGCGCTCACCCCGCCACCGCTCTGCGCGAGTCGCAACTCGTTCGGGCACCCAATCCAGTTCGCGGTCGCTCCCGTCGCGATGATGACGCTGTGGGTGGCGATCACCTTGCCATCGCAAAGTGTCAACCGCATCGGCTTCGCCTGAAAGTCGCAGTGCACAACATCGTTGTCAAGGATGCGTGTTTCGAATCGCACCGCCTGCTCGCGGAACTTCTCCATCATCTCGGGACCCGAGACACCGTGCGGGAAGCCGGGATAGTTTTCAACTTCGGTCGTGAGCATCAGCTGCCCACCTGGAAGCACTGGCGCTGGCGTTGACGCAGGAACCCCGATGATCGCGAGCGGATTGAGGTTCGCTCGCGCCGCGTAAATCGCGGCCGTCCAACCTGCGGGACCGGAGCCGATGATCACGACTTTTTCAGCGCCATCGGTCGCCGCGTTCACTGTCCAGCCTCACCAGTCTTGAGGGTCGTCTCCTCGCCTCCTGCACCACGAGACAAAGCGCGCAGTGCCGGCCAGAGGACGAAGTCATCCGCAGCGCCGCCTGCTGCGTGCTTGGAATACCCACTCGGTTCGTGATCGTCGTTACGCGCGAAGAGGATGCAACTCTTTACCTCTACCCGCCCAAACTCGCTGTCAACGAACTTCGGGGATGGAAGCGCGCGATAGATCAAGTGACCATACTTCGCGTCGTAAGGATCGAAGTCAAAACGCTTGGGGATGTAGACGGCATACGCCTTTTCAATGTCGTTGGGCCAATCGCCGAACTGGGTGCGATACGCGCACAGTCCTGCTGCGAGGACGGTTCCGTTCTGCTCCGCGACGACGCGACGGCGCAGCGCGAACAGTGACTCGATGTCCTTCACCGCCAACGCAACAGCCGCGTAGCGCACGGCATTCAATCGCGACATCTCCGTGGGAACGCCCATGATCGGGTCGTATTGGCGAAGGCGCCATCGACGCCACCAGTTGTCATAGATGCCCTTCAACTTCGCCTCGGATGCATCGAGCGAGCCGTGGACACCGGCAATCATTTCCCAGTGCTTCGATGAACCAAACTGCGTCAGCGGCTCACCCTCAGACTGCAGTTGACTGAACACCGACGCGAACTTCTGCAAATCGGGCTGACCGGCTGCATCGAACACTTCCGCGATGAGCGCCTCGGCGACGATGCGGTCACCCTCCGGCATCTCGAGTCGCTTCAAACGCTCGTTGTCGGCTGGTTTGAGGTACGAATACTCCATCGTCGCGAGTTTGCGCGTGAGGTCGCCTGAGAGCTTGCCCTCGTAGCTCCAAAGAATGTCTCGGTGAACGCTCAGACTGTCCGCGAGCAGCGTCATTGCAGCGACTTTTTCGGCGTACATCGCGCAGTCGCACGCTTGGCGAAGCACGCGCAAGTGGGCTACGCCGACGGCGAATGCTGCGTCAAACTCGCCCGCCTCGCAGGCGCGGTACATGTCAGCGACCACAAGCGCGCTCATCGTACGAAGCGCGTCGAGATAAGGAAACGAAACCTTGCGGAGTTCGCCGTCAGTTCCCACAAGCGCGACGAGACCGTGCTCGACGAAGCGCGGATCAACACCTTCGGTTCCATAGGGCACACCGAGGATCAGCGCGTTCTGCACCTCGGAGAGCACCTTCAGAAAACCTTGATTTGCCGAAGCCCACTTTGAGGTCGCATCCCACTCATCCATACCGGGCCAGATCGTGGTGAGGTTGAAGTCAGGTCCGATCGATTGAGGCGCGGGCGTCACATCGAGGTACGCCACGAAGAGCTTCGGCGCGCTCTTTCCAGAAGCAGCGACGCGGGTATACGGCTCGTTGAGCTTCGCAAGAACCGCCGCGATGTCCGTTTCAGTGGCGAAGCATGGAAGTGCGGCAACGGCCGCGAGAAGCGACGCGCCTGCGAAAGAAAGTTGCGATTTCACGAGCATAGGTCGGTAGGTCCAAAAGTCACGAAGGTCGCCACGATGGATTCGCGCGCACCGAAGGACATACCAATGTATCGCGATCGCGGCTCCCGTACACTCCGCGCCCTCCTCCGCAGCCATTCGCACTAGGAATCCGTCACCCCGTGAGCAAGCCCCCCCGCCTTCCTGAAAAAGTCAACATCCTCCTCCTCGGCACGGGAGGTCGCGAGCACGCACTGGCGTGGAAACTCAAGCAGAGCCCGCGAATCGGCACCCTGTGGGTCGAAGCGCATGCGAATGCAGGGATGTTAGACATCGCGAAGGCCTGCCCTGAACCAACGAGCGGTGATGTCTTTCGCCTCACGCAATGGTGCGATCGAGAAAGTATTCACCTCGTTGTCATTGGTCCGGAACAGCCACTGTCGGAGGGACTCGCAACAAAGTTGGCCGCTCCACACCGCCAAGTCTTCGGACCATCCAAGGAAGGAGCAAGGCTCGAGTGGGACAAGGCCTTCGCCAAGCAGGTGATGCGCCACGGAAGTGTGCCAACAGCGGACAGCAAGGCCTTCACCGATCTAGAACAAGCGAAGACTTTCGCACTGACACGGACCGATGGTTGTGTCATCAAAGCAACAGGTCTCTGCGCAGGAAAGGGCGTGATCGTCTGCAACAATGCGACTGAAGCGCTCGCTGCAATCGACTTGTGTCTGGGGAAGAAAGCATTCGGCGACGCAGGGTCGACCATCCTCATCGAAGAGAAACTCACGGGCACCGAGATGAGCGTCATCGCGCTCACCGACGGCCGCACTTTCACTATTCTTGATCCAGCACAAGATCACAAGCGCGTTGGGGACGGCGACACGGGCCCAAACACCGGTGGAATGGGCGCGTTCAGCCCAACGCCGACAACTACCAAAGAACTGCTCCACCAGATCCATCGCGATGTGTTCATCCCAACCATCGACGCGATGAAACGCCTCGAGATTCCGTTTCGGGGCGCGCTTTACGCTGGCATCATGCTCACTCCAGCGGGGCCCAAGGTGTTGGAGTTCAACACGCGCTTTGGCGACCCAGAAACACAAGCGACGATTGCCCGACTCAAGAGCGATCTCATCTCACTGTTGTGGGCAACAACGACCGGAACACTGGCTGATGTCGATGTTGAATTCGACTCGCGCGCCTCTTGTTGCACTATGGTTTGCTCGAAGGGTTACCCGGGCGCGTTTGCAAAGGGGCTCCCTGTGACGGGCCTTGGTGAAGCCCGCGCCATCGAGCGAGGACCGCGAGAGGATGTCGTCCTCTTTCACTCGGCGACCTCGCGAGGCAAGGGGAACGAAGTGCTCACCAATGGCGGCCGAGTCATCGGCGTCACCGCGCTCGCAGGAACCGTCGCGCGCGCCGCAGAACTCTCGCGGCTCGCGGCTGAAAAGATCCGTTTTGAAGGCGCGTTCTATCGAACCGACATCGGTCGCTAGCACGGACGGCGATTCCATCGAACGCGCCTTATGTGCGTATTCCGCATAGGCGAAATCCGTCTGATTATTTTGCCCTTCGTGCTCCCAATCGAAATCGATTGCCGTATATTCCACGCAGAACGCCGTCCTGCCCAAAGTGGGTCTGCGCTCTGCTATTCGTCTGCGCGCGTATCTCTATGCGCGAACTTGCCTGATGCCAGATCGATCAAAGCCCCTTTAGGAGCTCAGCTGCATGTCCTCTCTGCTTCCGAACATCCGTTCGCTCGCAACTCGCGTCTCGCGCTTCGACCGAGTCTCCACAATCAACCTGACGCTTGCGCTTGTCGCGGCATTTGGGATCGGACTTGAAGCAGCGAAGGCTGCGCCAACGCCGATGGCGATTCCGCCAGCGAGCACCAATGGTGGCGACGTGGATGAACTCGGCCTCGCGCCGCGCGTCCGTGCTCGAAAGAAGCTCGTAGAAGAAATCGTCCTTCCCCGTCACGGTGTGACCGGAGAACTCCTTCCGCTCACCGGCAAGATCATCGTGAAGTTCAACGATGAACTCGTCGCTCGCGCGCCACAGGGAGACAGCAGCGAAGTCGCGTCGCTCGCCGGCGCCGACATGCAAGCAGTCACAGAGATCCTTGCACAGCACAAGGGAACGATTCGTCAGTGGATCAACAAGAGCCCTGCGCGACTTCGAGCGATTGAAATTCGCGCGGAGAACTACAGCGGACGACACCAGCCAGATCTCGCGAGCATTGTTGAAGTCGACAACATCCCAGCAGAGCGCTTGCTTGAGGCCGCGCGCGCATTCCAAGCACTCGGCGTCGTGGAGTGGACGAGCATCGATCCGCTGCCTGCTGTGCATCAGCAAGGCTGCGACCCGATGAATCCGGTGACTTGCAATGAACCAAACATTGCGTGCCCCGATCCGCGCTACTTCAACTGCAATCCTGATCCGGGTGGTCAGAATCCACTTTATGGCTGTGCGGATGCCGGCTGCTGCAACCTGGTCGGAACCGTTGACCCAACCTGCACAGACGACACCTCTCCTCGTGGTTGGGACTTCCTCTGCGCAGCCATCGCGAATCTCCAGTGCATTGGTCAGATCTACGATCCCGCGTCGAATCCTCAGTTGGCGGCATATGAGCGTTACGACGCCTGCTTCACTTCGTTCCTGCTCCGCGCAGAGACACCAGATGGCATCTGTGATGGTGGCGGCGGTTGGAGCTGCCCAGAGCCACAGACTGCTCCTGCTCAAACCGGCTATTTCCCAGGAACTGCGTCCGTCATTGGTCCGGATTGGAGCGCGCCTGGCGTTCCCGCGGATCCGGTTGCTTGGCCATCTTTCGTCATCAATAACATCCAGCAGGGTCTCTGCTTTGAACCGCACGGTGGTGCTGGTTGCAGCCAACCAAGTTGCTGCGCGGCGGTCTGCTTGGTCGATCCGACCTGCTGCAATGGTCAGGCTGGTTGGGATTCTTCCTGCGTTGCGCTTGCAGTCAATACACCAGCATGCGTAGGAAATGCTGTCGCGGGACCAACTCCAAACAACTATGTCCCTTTCCCAGCGACAGGTGCGCTCGAAGGCGGCGCTCAGTTCTACCTCTCTTCGCGCGTTGTTCCGGAGGATGGATTCGCGGATCCCGCAAACAACATTTGGACGGGGCTTGGGAATTTCAACGGTCGTGGATTCAATCTGACCGGCATGGCAACTTGGCAACAACAGTTCTCTGATTATTACCAAGGTGGCATGCCAGCCGTGCTCTACGGCGAGGGCTCCAAAGTGGCAGTGATTGAGTTCGCGGCCTTCGTGAAGCACGAGGAGTTTGTGCGCTCAGGCGTCCCGACAGATCCCGCCGATCCGGCGCTCTGGGCGAATGTTGATTCTGGTCCGAGCTACACGATTCCACGCGTGATTCCCGAAGCCGATCAGACCATTGTGTTGATGCCAGAAAATGAGCCCCAGCACGGCACCGCAACGCTCGGCGAAATCGTCGCTGGAGAAAACCAGTTCGGCGTAACTGGTATCGCGAAGAACGCGCAAGGCTACTTCTTCCCCATCGTGAGTGTGGAAGAGGGCGGTCGCTCGCAGAACGCCCTCACGAGCTGTTGGGAGATCTTCGGCCCAGGCGATGTTGTCAACAACTCGTGGGGTTACCCGGGCATCGGTCCGATGGATCGCCTCGAGCCACTCGCAACACTTGTGCGAGTTGGGTCTGACCTTGGCGTCACACAGTGCTGCTCCGCGGGAAACGACGGCATGGCGATTGCCGATGCGCCGTTTGACACTGGTGCAATCATCGTTGGCGCTGGTGGCGCAGGTGGTGAGTACCACCCACCAGGACAGTGCTGCATGTTGAGCTATGTCCGTCAGTCGTTCAGCAACTACACGAATCCAGATGCTGAGAACGGTGCTGTGCACTGCTTCGGATGGGGCACCGCAGTCTGCACAACTGGCTACGGCGCGCTGTTCCGAGGCGCGAACGATCCCACCGGAGTCGACGCCAACGAAGACAACATGCTTCGGACCTACACGAGCGCGTTCAACGGAACGAGTTCCGCTGCTCCGACCGTGTCAGGCATGGTTGCGATCCTCCAAGGCTGGGCGAAGCAACTGTACGGCGCCCCTATTACGCCCGAACAGATGCGCTCTTCTTTGACCGGCGCTCCTCAGTGCGACGTGAGTCGGTCGATGGAAGCTGAGGGCGCCAACATCGGCGACTTCTGCTGCCAAACACCCGATGGCTGCAATCCAAATGATTGCGACTGCTTCTTCAAGGTCATCAACAACTTCCCCAACTCCATCGATAGCGCCTACTCCATTCTCTCGAGTGGCTTCTATGACGGCGATCAGATGGGCTTTGAGATTCTGACTGGCACGGGGACACCGCCAATCACGAACTTCAAGATTCGCGCTCAGGATCTCAGCTACAACAAGGTTGTATCGACGCGCATGAATCAAGGAACTCGCGTCGAAGGCTTTACGTACCTCGGGACGGGGTGGACGACAGATGTTCGATGCCGAGCGCCGAACACGGTTGGAGATGTCGGCAACATCTACGACCTGCGGCTTGACATCGTTGCAAGGACGACCCGCACCCCCGTGATGATGATTGCGTACATGTATGACCACGTCAATCGTCGCAACATGTACATCGGGAATCAAGTCCTCGGAACGGCCGACTCCACGATGAATTTCACCGTGCCTGGCTACCTTGGCTACGACAACTATGTCGGTCCAGACGGCGAGTTCGTGGTTCGCCTCTACACGCTCGGACTCGGCAATGTGAAGCAGTACGCGACGTGGTACGACCTCATCGATCTCGCGGTGAACGATCCGCTCGTCCCAGTGCCTTGATCTGATTTTGCATCGATTTCTCGACCGCCCCGCAAGACATTGCGGGGCGGTTTTCATTGATGGATGCAGAGAGAGAATCCGTGTGCGTGAAGTTTCAGTACATTCTGAAACTTCATGCACGCGCCTGTACGAGGCGTGCTATCGTTGGGTCGCATGCCTCCTTCACTCGCCGCATCCGCGCCCTTGCCCGCGACCACTCGCGCGACAGACTCAGAGTTGGTGGACGCGCAGGATCGCTTCATTGCGCTGTGGGGGGAGATGGGCACTCGATGGGGCGTGCAGCGAGCGATGGCAGAAGTGCACGCCCTGCTCTTTATCGCGGGCGAACCGCTTGCAGCGGAAGAGATCATGACGCGCTTGGGAATCTCGCGCGGGAGCGCATCCACTTGCATCCGCCAACTCGCAGATTGGCGCCTCGTGCAATGTGTCAAGGTGCGCGGAGACCGTCGCGAGTTTCATCAGGCCGAGCAGGATGTCTGGAAGCTCTTCATCACTATCCTTCGTGCGCGCAAGCGCCGCGAGTTTGATCCGCTTCTTGAACAATTGTCTTCCTGTAGACCAGTCAGAGGATCAGGTCGGAAGTCCGACACCCAATCAACCGCTCGCGCCGCGCACGATCGGCGCATCGACGAACTGTTGCAACTCTTGAAAGTGTTTGAGTCCCTCTCCAACGCGATCTCGAAGTCTGAAAAGGGCTTCGAACGCGCAGTGAAGACGCTTGGCAAAGTGCTCGGAGCCGTGAGCCGATGAGTTCGGTGCTTACGCCTCATCCGCAGCATGCCGCGAGTTCGGCGCCGACATCGACACGAGTCGTGCTCACGGCGACCTGGCCACTTGTCGGTTCGTCGCTGGTCGCGCGGATCGACTGCAATTCCAATCAGGATGCCGCACAGGAGTGTGATGCACAGCTCCTACTTCAAGGCGATGGTCGCGATGGAATCCAAGCACTGTCGGGCTCGTTCTCCCGACTGCGTTGGCGAGTGGAACGGGGCGCGGGATGGACAGCGTCGCGGCTCATCGGCTTCGAGGTGCGTGGGCAGGTCGTTCAGTTTGAATTGTTTGAAGTGGACACCGCGAGCGGCGGACAACAAAAAGTGCTCCTCACAAACCTTCCGGCCGTTCTCGGTTTCCCCGGTGGAACCTACAGTCAACCTTTGCTGCGCTAGAACGCGTTCACTGAAAATACTTCGCGGGTGTCTTTCGCATCTTCTCCATCACGACGATCGTGTTGGTCGGGGTGCGAATCTGATTGATGACTTGCGCATGAAGTGCATGGAGTCGCGCCTTGGCCTCAATGACTTCCTCCTCGGCCTTGAGCCCTTTGATCGCGAGCATGACTCCACCGATGCGAAGATAGGGAACCGCTAACTGTGCCAGCGGGCCAAACGCGCCAACCGCACGCGCGACCACCACATCGAGCTCCTCCACGATGCCGTTCTGCTTGGTCGCCTCAGCACGACTGTGGAGCACCGTGACATTCGACAAGCCAAGATGGTCGGCCACCGCCTGCAGAAAGCGCGCCTTCTTCGCCGTGGCTTCAAGGAGCGTCCAATGGATGTCGCCGCGGCATATCGCGAGCGGAATGCCTGGCAATCCGCCCCCTGATCCGAGATCCATCGCGCGTGTCACTTCAAGAGCATCGAGCGGCGGAAGGAGACTCAGAGAGTCGAGCACATGCCGGTTCCAAGCATCTTCCTTCGTGATCGCCGTCAGGTTGAACCGTGCATTGGTCGCGAAGAGCAAGCCCAGGTACCGTTCGAGCAATTCGAGCTCCGATTCCTCGAGTTCAATCCCCTGTTCACGCAACCGTTCAATCGTCGCGGGGTCCCGAGGAATAGGTTCCGGCGGCGGCGCAAAACGCAACCACTCGGTGAGCTCTTCCTCGCGTGCGCGGAGGCGATCGCCCTCGGACTCCTGGGCACCGCGGTTGCCCGGACGCGCCCCACTCGGCTGCGCCGCCGCGCGCGCAGACCTTTGCGAATGGCCGTTGGGAAAATGGAACTCACTCATCAAATCGGTCTTTCTCACCGCCATGCACGCGGTGAAACCCAAGCCCAAACAGGACGCCTGTCATGATCCATGATGCTACGAGGCTCGAGCCTCCATAACTCACAAATGGCAGCGTCACGCCCGTAATCGGGAGAATTCCGATCGTCATCCCCGTGTTCACGAAAGTCTGTGCAAAGAGAATGGCCCCGATGCCGACGGCGACAAGTTTGGTAAATCCATCGCGCGCACTGGCCGCAACGAGCAGCGCCCCAACCGCATAGAGCGTCATAAGAAGCCACACAAGCGCTCCGCCGACGAGGCCATGCCGGCAGCACACAACCGCAAACACCATGTCGTTGTGTTCCTCCGGCAACGCGTTCAGTTTGACGAGCGCTTTGGCGTGCGAAGCCTCATTGCCGAACACGCCCCCAGTGCCAACCAGGCGCATTGCTCGCCAGCCTTGAAAGCCAATGTCGTTCTCGAAGCGAGTGTCTCCTCGGACCTGCGCGATGATGGCATCGATCCGCGCCTGCTGATACGGCTTGAGGACCGTGAAGTACGCGACAGGGACAAGGCACGCCGCGACAACGAGGACCGACGCAAGATGTCCGAATCTCGCTCCTGATGCAATCAGGATGGCGAGCAGCGTCGGACCAAAGAGGAGCGCGCTCCCGAGGTCTGGTTCAAGCACGATCAAACCAACAGGCACGAGGAAGAGCAGGACGGGAATCACCAAACTTCGCACGCTGCGAGGACTCGCGCGGATCGAGAGCCACTGCGACAAACAAAGGATGAATGCGATCTTTGCGAGTTCGCTTGGCTGCAGATCGAACGCACCAAGCGCAATCCACGCGCGCGCGCCGTTGCGCGGCGTGACGAGGGACGCTGGCGCGAACGGAAGGAGTACGAACACGAGCAGACCGAGGACGACAGCGCACAGCCCCCAGCACGCGACGCGAAGGAATCGCGGTTGCGGGATGACTGCGAGGACTCCGCCGAGAATCCCGACGAGAAGAAAAACTCCTTGGCGTGCGGCAAGCTCCGGACGGGTCAATGCAATGGCGTTGATTCCGATCGCACTCAGTCCAATCGCGGCGATCACCGACAACCACGCGAAGGTCGCGAGACTCCACCGCTTTCGTCCCGTTTCGCTCGTGCCACGGAACAGCGACGCAGGTCCAACCCCGCCCATCACCTCGGGCTCCGATCAGGCGGTGGCGCGCTTTGCGATGCGTGGAGATAACCCTCAGCAGCGAGCGCACGAAAGATCTGCGCTGCGAGCGGGCCGGCAACTTTTCCCCCTGAGCCACCGTGCTCGAGGATCACCGCGACGGCATATCTCGGATGCTCGCCGCGGGGCGCAACGAGACCCACGAACCACGCGTGATCCGTGCGTACGCGAAGGTCTGTGTCGCCATCTGCGTCATTGTCGAGCGAGAGCAAGGATGCGGTCGCTGTTCCGGTTTTCCCCCACACGCTCAGTCCGGGGATCTCAAAAAGCGGCTCCTTCGTCCCGTTCTCAAGCGTCACATGATGCCCAGTCCCGTAGGACTCACGCACAGACTGCCGGAGCCCTTCAAGCGCCGCATCGATAGCCCACGCAGGAATGTTGAGGTTACTGCCACGAGGAATCTCCGAGCGAAGTATGACCGTCGGCTCCACCGCAACACCACCGCGAGCGAGCGTCGCAAACGCATTCGCCGCCTGGAGCGGCGTCCAACTCATCGCTCCCTGGCCAATGCCGAGCATCACAGGACTCGTTCGGTCTCGTTTGGACTTCCAATCCGCAATCAGCGTCTCATCGGGAAGCGAGCCTGTGGAGATGCCACTCCACACACTCTTTCCATCCTCGGTCACGCGCTCAACCGCGAAGTCGAGATCGAGCGCGCGCCCCAAACCAAACGCGCGCATCCACTGCACGAGTCGGAGAGGACCAAGTCGCTGCGCGAGCGTGTAGAAAAAGATGTTGCAACTTCGCGCGAGCGCTTCGGATGCCGCGAGCGCGCCGTGCGTTCCGTTGCGTCCTTCATTCGGGCGAAAAATCCAGCATCGCACGCTGTCCACGGCCTCTTCGAAGAAGTGCCCATTGCATGCAATCATCTCGCCCTGCTGCACAACACCCTCCGCAGCAGCTGCAGCGAAAATGAGCGGCTTGAGAATCGAACCAGGCGGGTACGCGCCCTCAAATGGTCGAAAAATCTGCGGATGCTCGGCGCCTCGCTGCGCGGCGTCCATCGCGCGCCCTTCCGCAAGTGTCGGGCTACTCCCCGCCGCGATGACTTCGCCGCGCTCCACATCGAGGACCACGAACGCGCCATTCAGTTTCCAGCCCACAGGAAGCGGACCAGCGCGCGGCGAACCTTCCGGTTCCCAACCTCGCTGCCACTGTTGAATCTCCGCAAGCCCTGACTTTTCACAGAAAAGGGCTTGCACCCGCGACTGCAGGCGAATGTCGATGGAAAGCGTGACATCCGCGCCCGCAATCGGATCAAGACGCGACTCCGTCGCGCGCTCAAGATCCCGCTCTACGACTCCGCGCAGTCCCCGCAAGTGATCTTCCGCCCGTCGCTCGATTCCACTTGAACCGATGATGTCGCGATCAGCGCGGTATCCACCGAGATCGACGATTTCACTTGTGCCCTCAGCGAAGAGTCTCCGTCGCGCGAGGTCCTCAGGAAACACCTGCGTCCGCGTGCTCCCGAGAAGGTGATCAAGCACGCCATGCAGTTCGACCTGCACCGGTTGATCTCGGCGCGCGGGGGAGACGAAATCGCGTCGCGAAAGATCAAACACAACATGTTCCCACGGCCGCACGCGCTCGCTTGCAGCCTGCACCGAAACCGTCTTGGGGTACGCATCACTCAACCGCTGGAACGCGAACGCGACCTCATCACCGACATCGGTAAGAATCACATGCGACTCGCGTTGCGCCGCGACGAGTTCCGCTTCAAGACCATCGATGCGAGCGTCGGCGCCGTAGCGACGAATGGCCGCCTCTCGCAGCGAGTCTCGCCGCGTGAGCGCTTGCCGCTCTGCGCGGGCAACGATTTCATCGAACCGGCGCTCCAACTCGCTTCGCTCAAATCCCCCCGCACTCGCAAGCGCTGCGAAGATCTGCGTTTCGAGTGTTTGTTCCCACGCATCGAGCCGCTGCAGCACCGCGGTCGTGCGACGCTGCGGGCTCAACTCCAACCATGCGGCGCGGCCGATCTCTTGCAATGCCTGCGCCCGAGCGCGATTCACCGCCCAACGCCCAGTGATCGCATCGTAGTCAACCAATACATTCCAACTGGCGCGATCACGCGCGAGCACTTCTCCACGCCGGTCATAGATTGTTCCCCGAGATGCCGGGAGCAATCGCCGTGTCGTGAGAAATCGCGCCGTCTCTTGCGCGTGCGCTGCATGCTCGATGAACGCCAATCGAAACAGTTGTGCGCCGAGCAACAGCAGCATCACACAACCGATGCATCCAAGAAGCAGCAGTCGGCGCTGGAATCGGTCAAGGAGTGGGGACGAGAATGAAGACATGCGTGAAGCGCGAAGACACTTCGAGCCTTCATCATAGGAAAACGGAACGCGAAGGTGCTCAGCGCATCTTGACCGATGCCAATGCAAGCATGCCAAGAATGGCGCAGATCACCCAGAACCGCGTGACCACTTGCGTCTCCGTCCAACCATGTTTTTGGAAGGTGTGGTGGATCGGTGTCATGAGGAAAATGCGTTTTCCCTTGGTCAACTTGAAGTAACTCGTTTGCATCAAGACACTCCCCGCTTCCATGACGAAGACGCCCCCGACGACGAGGAGGAGGACCTCTTGACGGATCGCCACCGCGATGAAGCCCAGCAACGCGCCAAGGGGCAACGAGCCTGTGTCCCCCATGAACACTCTGGCAGGATTGCAGTTGAACCAGAGAAAGCCCAAGCACGCACCTGCCATGGCACCCGAGACAACCATGAGCTCCGAAGCTCCCGGCACATGTGGCACCATCAGAAAGGACGCTGCTTCACGGGAGGAAGACATGAAGCACAGGACCATCATCACGAAACTCGCGACTGTCATCGTTCCGGCTGCGAGCCCATCGAGTCCATCGGTGAGATTGACGGCGTTCGAGAACCCAACGACCCACACGGAACCAATGGCCGTGAACCAGAAGATGCCGAGCACGAGGACAGACGGATTGAGGAGCGCACCCTCAAAGGCGCTACGGGTGGCAAGTTCGTACGTTCGCTGAAACGGGAGATTGAGTGAAACCGCTGCGGGGTTCGTGTCACCTTGCGCGGTATAGAAAAGCGCAAGCACGATGAGCACCGCGCCTCCGCATTGATACGCAAGCTTCTCTTTGGTTCGCAATCCATGGCGAGACTTGGTGGGCCGTCGACTCGCCTCCAGTTTCAGCCAGTCATCGAACAGCCCAATCCCGCCGAACCAACCAAGCGTCACGAGCGTCCACAGGATGTACTTGCTGTGGACGACATCTGCGAGCAGAAGCGTCGAGATCAGAATCGCGCCACAAATGACAATGCCGCCCATCGTCGGCGTGCCACGCTTGTTTTCCGAAAGGCCATCAATCACTGCATCATCGAACTTCGGATTGTCGCCCACCTTGCACCGACGCAGCCACTCGATCGTGCGCGGACCAACGAGCAGGACATAGGTAAAGGCGAGGAGCACCGACGCGAATGCGCGGAACTCCAACTGCGTGAATACTTGAATCACACGGTAGAGGCCAATCGAGTCGAGCCAAGATTGATACTCCTGCGTCAGGAAATACAGCACGAAATGGAGGTCCTCAGATCGAGTTCAGGGGTGCAATGCTTCATCGGAATTCCGCGAGGAATCGCTCCATTCTCGCGCCCCTCGAACCTTTCACGAGCACGGACGTGCCCGGCGTCGCGTGGCGCAACGCGGCCTCCATCGCATCACTCCCAAACTCCTCAAATGCGAGCGCGGTACCCCGACCGCCCTCTTGCTCATACGCATCCTTGACTTCGCACGCGAAGGGCCCAACCGCGATCATGGCATCGAGGCCGGTCGTAGCCGCCTCACGGCCTATCTCGCGATGGAGACCGGCGGCGTTGGCGCCGAGTTCGCGCATCTCGCCGAGGAACGCGACGCGCCGCGGTGCTCTCGCGGCAAGTTCCGCGAAGGTCCGAAGCGCCGCGAGCATCGCGTCAGGATTCGCGTTGTACGTGTCATTGAAAAATGTCACCCCACGCCGATCCTCACGCACGAACCGCATCTCTGAAGGGACAACCGCTTCGACCCCGCGAATCGCAGCGTCGAGGTCGACACCTAGCGCGAGTGCTGCGGCGATGGCTGCTGCGGCGTTGCGCGCGTTGTGCGCACCAGGAAGCGCGCAGTCGAACTCCACGACTTGCGCAGACTGCTCTGCGGTACAGAGCGAAGCCGCGATCTGCAACCTCACCCGTTGCTTCGCTTCCGTCGCTGGCGCTCGACTGAGCAAGCGAACCTCAGCATGCGCTTCGCTGCCAAACCGAATCACTCGCACTCCACGCCGTGGGAGCGCGAGTCGCTCAATTGCGTCCGTGAGCGGGCCTGCGTCGCTGGGCAGGACAGCGCAACCGCCATCAGAGAGTGCAGAGAAGATGGAAGCCTTCTCCTCCGCGACAGCTTCCATCGAACCCATGCCCTCGAGATGGGCGCGCCCGGCCATCGTCACGACAGCAACATGCGGCGAAACGATCCTCGCAAGCGGAAGAATCTCGCCGGGATGGTTCATACCGATTTCCGCGACGAGGAATGCATGACTCTTGCGTGCCGCGAACATGGTCAGCGGGACCCCGATGTCATTGTTGAAGCTCTTGACGCTTGCACACGTCTTCCCGACCGTTGCGCAGGCGGCTTCGATCAGTCGACGAGTCGTCGTCTTGCCAGCACTCCCTGTGACAGCTGCCACCGTGAGGTCGGTGAGTTTGCTGCGCCACGCCCTCGCGAGCTCTGCCAAGGCGCGTCGTGTGTTTTCAACGGCGAGTGTTGGACCAGCGACGCGTGATTGCGCGACCCGGCTTTGCTCGATGATCGTGCCGCTCGCGCCCTGCGCGAACGCGGCGTCTAGAAAGTCATGCGCGTCAAATCGATCTCCACGCAGCGCTATGAAGAGCTTCCCCTGCATCGCCTCGCGCGTGTCGGTTGCGACCCCAGTCGGATGTGCCCGTGGTACTGACGACCACTCGCTCCCCAACGCCTGCGCGATCTCATCAAAGGAGAGGAACTCCGGCGATTCCGAGCTCATGGCTTCCCACCACCTGCACGCTGTCGAAGCGCCTCGGCGGCCTGCGTCCTGTCATCGAATGAGAATTTCTGCGTTCCGATGATTTGGTAATCCTCGTGTCCCTTTCCGGCGATGAGCACGACATCGCCCTCGCGAGCCATCGATACGGCATACGCGATCGCCTTCGATCGATCCACTTCGATAACGACGCTCGCACGCGAGGAACTTGGCACGCCTTCTTTGACTTCCGCAATGATCGCGTGGGGATCTTCGGTCCGCGGATTGTCGCTCGTGATCACGACATCGTCTGCACCTTCGCACGCAACTTTGGCCATGCGCGGTCGCTTCGTACGATCGCGGTCTCCACCACAGCCGAAGACGACGCGAAGTCGCCCACCAGGCGGAAGCGTCTCGCGCAGCGTCCGAAGAACATTGGCGAGCGCATCGTCAGAGTGGGCGTAGTCGACGAGGACGCTAAATCCTGCGCCGCCCGTTGCAATCGGTTGCAGTCTTCCCGGAGGCGCTTCGCAACGCTCGAGGGCCCGAAGCGCTTCCATACTTGGCATGCCTGCAGCGATCGCGGCCGCGAGCGCCTGCAGCGCATTCATCGCGTTATGCCGACCTACAAGGCGCAACCGAATCGGGTGCGCCTCTCCTGGTCCAAAGTCGACGCCTCGAACTGTGACGTTCATCCCATCCGCAGACATCTCAGTGATCTCCCCGCTGTAGTCCGCTCGGATGTCCCTCAAACTCACGCACCACGGGAAAGCACCGGCTCGCTTCGCCGCGTCGATCATGGTGCTCGCGAACGGATCATCGGCATTGATAACCGCGACGCCTTCAGGTTGGAGCATCGAGAAGAGCATTGCCTTCGCCTTGGCGTACTCCTCCATCGACCCGTGATAATCAAGATGATCACCGGTAAGATTCGTGAAGATTGCAGTCTGAAACGGAACCGCCGCGACACGATGCTGCACGAGGGAATGGCTCGAGACTTCCATTGCGACAGCGGCGCAACCATTGTCAAGCATGCGCGCGAAGAGATTTGAGAGTTCGAACGCCGGTGGCGTGGTCAGGTTCGATGGCGCACGCATGAGTCCGTCATGGGTCTCAACAGTGCCAATCAAGCCACACCGGCGTGTCCCCTTTGTGAGCAGCTGCTGTAGGAGGTAACTCGTCGTGGTCTTCCCGTTCGTTCCTGTGACTCCGATGACATGCAGCGATTTCGCTGGATGCCCATGAAATCGTTCCGCGATCTCAGCTGCGGCGGCTGCCGGGTCAGAGACAAAAGCGATTGCGACGGACCTCGGCAATCCCGTTGGAAGCGCCGCGCCCTCGGCTGCGACGATTGCGGACGCTCCCGCCGCGACCGCTTGAGCGATGTACGCGGAACCATCCGTCTTCGTTCCAGCGCGAGCCAAAAAGAGACACTTCGGCTTCGCAAGCCGAGAGTCTTCGCAGAGGCTCCAAATTTCTGGATCCGCACCGTTTTCACTCGCCGCCGAAGCGACGCCAGCAATCAGTTTCGAGAATCGCATCGGTACAAACACTCAATCGTGATCGATGGGAAGTGGATCAGCAACGCGACCTCGCGCCCAATCCTTCAATCGCGGTAACACTTGTCGTTGAATGGCGATCTTGCCGCACGCCGCCGCGGGAATGGCGAGCAACATGCCGTAGATCCCTGCGATGGAACCGCCTGCGAGAATTGCAACCACGATCGTGACTGGATCGAGATTCGTTGCCTTTCCCGCGATGATCGGCGTCAGAATGTAGCCCTCGATCGACTGCACGATCGTGAAGATGATGACCGGCCAAAGCACGATCGCGAGAAGTCCCATCCGTTGCTCGATCGGCAGTTCGTACTGTGAAACAAGGAGCATGCCAATCGCGAGTGGGACGCCAACACCGCCGAGATAGGGAACGATGGAAAGTGCACCAGTGAGCGCACCAAGCGCAATCGCGTAAGGCACTCCGCAGAAGTGCCAGCCCACGCCAAATCCGATGCCCATGAGAACACAAATCACGATGCGTCCTCGGACGAATCCCGCAACTGCGCGATCCATGTCCGCGACCACACTCAACACCATTTCCTTCTTCTCGTCGGGAATGAGTTCACGCGCAAATGCGACGACGCGAGGAAACGAAACGCTAAAAAACCAGAAGTAAAACGGAATGAGGAAGGTCACAAGACTGATGCGGAACACCGTCAGTGCGAATGCAAGCATTTGGCTCGCGCTCGTGCCGAGGAGTGACACCCAAGGAATCTCGATCGCCGCGATGCCGTCCGCAATCTCGTTCACGATGCCGGAAGCTTGGGCAGGATTCGTCGCATCCGGTGGAACGACCGATCCTTCCGTCACGCTGGGCGGAACTGAATCGATCGCACCCTCGCTCGAAGGGAGCGGATGCCCGATACGGTCTAAGAGGTCCTTCGCGCTCTGTTGATACTCCGCGGGAAGTCCGTCGATCGCGCTCGAGAGCGCGCCGTCGTAACGCCCGCTCCGCGCTGACTCGAGGAGTTCGACGCCTTGCCCGATGACGATGGGCACTCCAATCGCGAGCGCGATGGCGAGGAACAACCCACTGACGAGGAGAATCAAACTGACAGCCACCGGTCGCGATACAAATCGGAAGGTGCAGAGGTACCGCACGACGGGTTCCATCAGATACGCGAGCGTGAGTGCCACGAGCAGCGGCACAGTCACCGTTCGCATCTGATAGCCCAGATACAGAATCGCGAGCACCACGCCGACCACGAGAATGTCTCGGATGCCTTGGATCTGCCAAAGATGCAACCGGTGGAGGTTCGGCGACTGAGCCCTGCTCGCGCTTCCACAGGAGGCGCAGGTGCAAGGCGGGTTCGCCCGCGACGAAGAATCAGTGGGTTCCGGAGTCGCCATCCATGGAGCTCCAATCTGCAAGTCGCGTGAGCGCCAGAATTGGCCTCGCGCGCGACTGCCGCATCCTACTCAAGTTACGCCAGGGTTGAGGGTGCTCCAATGCGGCTTCCACGGAAGCCGCGGAGATCGGGGCTTACCCGCGCCCGATGGAGTTCGCCAGTTCACGCTGAGAAAAAGCCTCTTCAAACTCATACACGCTGCCGAAATCCTCGAGGGAATCCTGCTCATTTCGGCTCATGAGTCCAGCCTCAATCAGCGTGTAAACCATCGTGCCGAAATCCATGGTTCGGTCCACCCCCCAATGCCGCAGGACGACCGGGGCAAGAAATCCGTAGCGAGAAATCGCGAGGTCGCGTAGTCCGAAGCAGAGCTGCTGACCGGAGATGTGTCCGCCACGGAAGGGTTCGACGGACTGTGCGGCTTGACCCTGCGAGAGCCTCTCGACCGTGTGCTGAAGCCCCTGCTGGAGAAACTCGTAGGCCTCAAGCGGATAGGGTCCGCGCGAACGGAGGAAGTCGTGAAGTTCTTCGCGAGCGAGGCTCATGGGTGGTACGGATCCTATCGACCACCGCCGCCCGTTTCCCGTAGCGGGAGCCCTTTCCCGTTCAAGACGCGCAATTCCTGCTTGAGTTTTCACGCAAGCTCACCCGCGGACGCTACACTCGCGCCGTTCAAGGAATTGCTGCCGTTTGCCTTCGAACAGCGCACCTGCGGAGACTTGCCGCAGGCCACCCTTTGGAGATTCAAGGAGTTTCGATCATGGAGCGATCGAAGCGTGCGCTTTCAAAAATTCAACAGCAGCTCAAGGCATTCATATGCGCTTCGACCTCATCGTCCTCGGCACTTCAACACTCGCACTCGCCACGCTCAGCGGCTGCATCCCACAGACGCAGTACGACGACCTCATGACGAACAATCGCAGCCTGAAACAGCAGGTTGCGCAACTCCAGGGCGAACTCGATACCTCAACCGCGAACGAGGAAATGCTGCGAAAACAGCTCGCGGAAGCTGCAGCGGATTTGTTGAAGGCGAAGACGCTTGCTGGCGCGAGTGACAGCGACATTCAAGCACTCACGGATCGCTACAACAAATTGCTTAGCCAAGTGAACGCACTCGATGTGCTTCCAAGTGATGTGTCGGCAGCGCTTGAAGAAATCGCTGCAGCGAGTGGCGGACTGCTGACCTTCGACAAGGCGAAGGGCATGCTTCGCTTCTCGAGTGATGTCACTTTCGATTCTGGTTCCGCACAACTCACCGACAAGGCCAAGGGCGTACTCGCGCAAGTCGCGAGCGTGCTCAACGGAGGATCCGCGAGCGGACTCGAAGTTCAAGTTGTCGGCCACACTGACAATGTCGGGATTCGCCGAGCTTCGACTGCAGCTGCCCATCCAACCAACATGCACCTCTCGGCGCACCGCGCCATTTCCGTTCGCGAGGCGCTCGTCACCGATGGGGTGGGCGCGAGCCGATTCATGGTTGCAGGATACGGTGAGTTCCGTCCCGTCAGCGAGAACACCGCAAAGGGTTCGCAAGCGAATCGCCGGGTGGAGCTCTACCTGAAGCCCTCGACCGAGTCGACCCCAACCGCAACTGCGGCGAAGACGACCGAGACCACATCCACCACAACGCCAGTCGCGACGACAAGCACCGACGACGACAACGTGAAGTGAGCGTGCGCGGCCTAGGGCGCGCACAGCTCGAGAGTTCACCGAACTGCTCCGATCGAGCAGTGATTCAGGCCTTTCCAAGATCCAAGCACAACGCCGCGCCCTGCGCGGCGTTGTGCCCTTCTGCGCGGCGCCGTTGGGTTGCAGCGGCGCGTTCGTTCCCGTGGCGCAAGTGCGGAGAATTCCTCGTTTCGCGTCTGAAATCAACGAATTTTCAGGACGCAATGATCGAAGGGGCTCGCCATTCCTTCACACGAACAACATCGAATCTGATTTGGAAATCGACCGTTCTGATCTAGACTCAGAGAACCCCGCTCGATCACGCGCCTAGGGTGCGTCGTCGAGGTTCTCGCCCTGCTGGTCTGCAAACCCTCCTGGAGATTGATCAAAGATGCGACGCGCTCTTCCCGCTTGTCTGTACATGGCGACAGGTTTGGCTTTCGCCAATACTTCCTTCGCCCAAGTCACACTCCATGAGGTTCGCGCGGATCAGCCCGGAAGCGACACTGAGGAGTACGTCGAGCTGAAGGGTCCGGCTGCAACCTCGTTGAAGGGATACAGCCTCGTCATCGTTGGCGATGACGACAATCAACTTCCGCCAGCGCAGAACGGTTCGATTGAACAAGTCATTTCCCTTCGAGGAAGCATCCCTGCGAGCGGGTACTTCGTCTGCGCGAAATCAACCCTGACGCTTGCGGTTCCCGATCTCATCGCGCCACTCGCGATTGAGAACACCGACAATGTCACGATTTTTCTCGTCCAAGGATTCACCGGCGCGGTTGGTGATGATCTCGATACCAACGATGACGGCACGCTCGATGTGCTGCCGTGGGCTAACCTCGCCGACAGCGTGTCAATGTGGAACGGCCTCGCCGATGGCGTCATCGACGACTTTGTCTACTCTCTTAATCGCGTCGGTCCAGACGCAGGATTCGTTCCCTATTCTTCGTGGAAGTGCGAACTCACCGCGCAGTGGAACGTCGGCACGCAAGATCCATACGCTGGCATCGATTCGCCTGGCGCGGCGAACGGACTGTGCGAGCCAGAGCCTGTTGTGATCAACGAGATTCGTATCGACCACCCCGGCGCCGACACGGATGAGTACTTTGAGCTCAAGGGCGCGCCCGGCTCATCGCTCGCTGGTCTCACCTACATCGTCATCGGCGACGGCTCCGTTGCGACCACGAAGAACGGCGTGATTGAGTGCGTCGTGCCGCTCGACACCTACACCATCCCCGGAGATGGTTTGATCTCCGTTTCGAAACTCGCGACGCTCGTCTTTGCGGGCAGCGTGGATGTGGGACCGATTGCAGCGATCAATTTCGAGAACAGCGACAATGTGACTCACCTCCTGGTTTCAGGATTTACCGGCACCTTGCTACAGGACCTCGACACGAACGAAGACGGCGTGCTCGACATCACTCCGTGGACAGCCGTTGTCGACTCTGTCGCACTCGTGAAGCCAAACACGGGAGTTCCCGCGACCGGCGATGAGTGGTGGTACTCCACGACCACCGTCGGGCCTGACACAACCTTCGTTGCGAGCCACGCGTACCGCTGCACCCCCGCAGGCACTTGGAAGATTGGCCCCTTCGATGGCGCAGCGCTCGGACGCGATTCGGCCGGTGACGCAAACGATGTTTGCACGGCGTGCGGACCTGGAACGGGAAGCTGCTTTGTTGCAGCGCTCACGCCGGGCTGCGCAGACATCGACTGCTGCAACGCAGTTTGTGTTGTGAATCCAGTGTGCTGCGACGCGACTTGGGATGCCTCCTGCGTCACGACGGCGCAAACAGCATGCATCAACGGTGCTCCAGCTCCGGCACTGCAAATCGCGGAACTGCGCGTCTCTGATCCCAGTGCGACCGATGTCAATGAGTATGTGGAGTTGACTGGCGCACCAGGCGCGTCGCTCAACGGCGTGACGCTCGTCGTGATCTCCTCACAAAACGCAGGCGTGAATCAGGGCAGGATCGAAGCCACTGTGAGCATGAACGGTCTTTCAATCGCGAAGGACGGTCGCATTCTGCTCACCGAAGCATCGTTCACCATGGACGCGCTCCCCGATGCGCTTCGCTTCCTCTCGTTCAACGACTCAGGCACGAAGAACTACTACCTCGTCTACAACTTCACAGGCATCGTCGGCGATGACCTCGACACGAACGATGACTGCACGTTTGACGTCACTCCCTGGCAGAGCGTGATCGATGCGGTTGCGCTTCTCGACAATGAAGTGAACTGCGCCTACGCCCCCGTGAGCGTCGGCCCAGATGGCACGAACCTCGCGCCTCACTTCTTCCGCTGCGCCGATGGTTCACCGCGCATGGGTCACTACGATCCATTCGATCTCACCGGCTACGACACGCCAGGCCTTGCGCCCGGCGCGATCTGCCCAGCGATCAATTCCTGCGGTGCGCCGAACAAGTCTGACTGCCGCGTTGCGGTGGCAACTCCAGGCTGCTCGGATGCGGTTTGCTGCGACAGCGTCTGCTCCATTGACCCGACGTGCTGCGAAATCGTGTGGGATCAAGCGTGTGCGGATCGTGCAAACTGCTCGTGCTACCCCGATGCGCTTCCCGCAGAGGTTCGAATCAACGAGATTCGCATCGATGATGTTGCACTGGCAGCTGATCTCCAGGAGTACTTCGAGTTGGCGGGCGCACCAGGCACGAGCCTCTCGGGATTCACCTATGTTGTGATCGGCGACGGTGTCGCGGTTCAAGGCTCGGGAGTCATCGAGTGCTATGTCGACCTCGATTGCACTGAGATTCCTGCAAGTGGATACTTCGTGGCAGGTACCTCGACCTTCACGCTTTCAGCCGCCGATCTGGTCAGTCCGTACATTCTCTTTGAGAACAGCGACAATGTGACGCACATGCTCGTGTACGGGTTCACCGGAAACATCGGGATGGATCTCGATGTCGATGACGATGGTGGACTCGACTTCACGCCGTGGACCCACATCGTGGATTCGGTCTCTCTGATCGAGTCTGAGGTTCTTCCACCGGTCGGTACAGAGTGGGCATACAGCGCGAATCGCATTGGACCGGACGCTTCCGGCGCCACGCCTTCCGTACCGTTCCAGGTGAGCTACTGCTCGACGAGCGCCGCGTGGGCGATCGGGTTGCAAGACCCAGCCGCAGCCGGAACGCTTGACACGCCGGGCGCGGTGAGCGTTGGTTGCGACAAGACCAGCAATCCTTGCGTCACCGACTTCAACGCCGACGGCGTCACCGACGCTGCGGACTTGGCGTCGCTCCTGAATGGTTGGGGCGCATCTGGCGCGACCGATCTCGATGGCAACGGCACAACGGACGCCGCTGACCTCGCAACTGTGCTCAACGCTTGGGGCGCGTGCCCGTAAGCACTGAGCCCTGTCTTCCGATTGCATCCACCAACACCCTCGGACTCGTCCGAGGGTGTTGTGCATATTTGCTACGCTTGCGAGCGTTCCATGGTGCTCGCACTCGCCCGACTCTCCTCGCTCGGCATCAGCGTTCGACTGTTCTTTGATCGGATCGGTCGTTTCTCGCGGTTTTCCGCCCGAACGCTCACGCTCGTTGGAACTCATCCTTCGGCGTGGATGCGATGGCGCAACATCGGTCCCCTGCTCTTCTCGGTCGGCGCTTCAAGCGTCGTCGTCGTCAGCATCACTGGAGCATTCATCGGCATGATCCTCGCGCTCGAGGGCTACGACCAGTTCGCGGCGCTCGGGCAAGAAGCGCAAATGGGAGGCGTGATCGCGGCAGCTGTCTTGAAGCAAATCGGCCCAGTCTTGGCAGCGGTGATGCTCGCCGGCCGCGTTGGAGGCGCGCTTGCCGCCGAGCTCGGCACGATGAATGTCACCGAACAACTCGACGCGATGCGCGCGATGAGCGCAGATCCGATCAAGACACTGGTCGTTCCCCGTGTGGTCGCGTGCGTTGTGATGACCCCAATCTTGACGATCTACTCGGATCTTCTAGGCATCCTCGGGAGCTTCGGCATCATCTGTGGGTTGTACGGCGTCACTCGCGCTGACTACTGGTACTCGACGACGCAGTTCCTGAGCGGTTGGGATCCACTCAACGGCGTGCTGAAGAGCCTCGCATTTGGACTCGCAATCGGGCTGATTAGCTGCTATCGCGGATTCCGCTGCGAGGGCGGAGCGGCGGGCGTTGGACGAGCGTCGACGCAGAGCTTCGTCACGAGCTTTCTCACGATCATCGTCATCAATCTTGTGCTCGCGCAATTCCTGCAAAGCCTGCAGCGTTGGATGGATCCAGAGACGCTTCGCACCCTCGCAAGTTAGCGCCGGTGCATAGAGACAACGCCTGAGGAACTCGTATGCACGATCTCACCAGAACCGCTTACACGATCGCACCGCTGCGCGCGTTCATGTTGACGCTGCTCCTCTTGACGCCTCCAGCGATCGCGCAAACCAAGGAACCACTGCAAACGAGCCCCGATACTCCGCCGGTCTCCACCACCGATGAGAACGCACCCGTTGTTCTCATGCGAAAGTCCCCGAGGATTTCTGAGATCGAGTTTGAAGTGATGGTGGGTTCACAAGGCAGCGTGAATCAAAATGGTTCCGTGCTTTGGCAACTTGGTCCGACGACCTTTTCGCTTCCGCTCATTCAGAAAGGCACGAGCGCAGACCTCGACCCAAGTTTCGGCGGCGCGCGCGTATGGTTCGAGGGCAAGGAGGTTCCCGCTGCGAAGCTCTCGATCGTCATGCAGCCATCGGTTGCGGGAGCGACCAAAGTCGATATCGGGATTCCGAGCACAAATTGCACCAGCATCCGCGTCAACATTCGCGCGCTCATGCAACTCTGGAAGATCGAGATCGATGAGGCGGCCGCGAGAAAGATCGCCTGGCCGCGTGAATGGCCCGAAGTCGTTCGCCCATTCCTTGCAGAGGATGATTTCATCCATCCGAGCGATCCGATGAGCTACGAGCGCGTTGAAGCCGTGCATTATACGGTCGCATCGCGCGCTTGCCAAGGATCGATTCCGGTTTTCTGCAAATTTTCTGCCATCGACCGGCCTGGCGGCGCTTGCTCTTTATGGTCGCCGTGCTAGCCTACAGACAAGGCAATGAGGGGGGCTGGGCTATGTTCAAGAACATTCTGGTACCTGTCGATGGCGGTGATCTTTCCGCTACCGCGATGGCGCGGGCGTGCGCCTTTGCTCGGGAGGCCGGGGCGCGGGTGGTGTTTTACCATGCGATTCCAATCTACCTGCCGGCGGCGCTGAGCGTTGATGCCTTGTTCGACAATGGATCGGCCTACGAGGTTTTTCGGACGGCCGTTGAGCAACGGGCCCAGGTTCTGTTGCTGGAAGCGGCGAGGCTGGCTCGGGAGGCCGGTGTGGAGCACGACACGGTGAGTAGTGAATGTGCCTCGCCGTATGAAGGCATCATCGCTGCGGCTGAACAGGCGGGCTGCGACCTCATTTTTATGGCCTCGCATGGCCGGAGGGGGGCGGGGGCGTTTTTGCTAGGTTCAGAAACGCAAAAGGTGCTGACGCACTGCAAGATTCCGGTGCTGATCTACCGTTAGGGCTGTTTATCCCAGCGCCCTAGGCGACTCCTAATAGTTGCGGTAACCGGGCGCCAGAGCGCGAAGCGCAAAAGAAACGCAAGAGCGCAGCTTGCGGGCGCTCCGGTTGCGGTTATTTAGGCCAAGGTCTCGAGCTGTTCCTGTTCGCTCAGCCATTCGCCTTCCAGTTGTTCCAGTTCGCGGGCGAGCTTGGCTTGTTCGAATAGGGCTTGCTTGACCCGTTCCTTGTTGGCCTCGCTGTAGAGGGTGGGATCGGCCAATTCCGTATCAAGTTCGGTTTTGCGGAGGGTGTGCCGGGCCATGAGTTCTTCCAGGCGTTTGATGCGGGCCTCAATGGGTTTGCGTTGGCTGGCGAGCCGTTGCCGGGCCTCGGCCTCCAGGCGTTTTTGTTCCTTGCGATCCACGCTGGGAGTGATAACCGCAGGCGCGACCGAGGCTGTGGTGGCGGATACTGGGGCCAGTCGGGTCTTGAATAGCCAGTTGCGGTAATCGTCGAGGTCGCCGTCGAAGGGGGCAAGGCGGCCCTCGGCGACGATGAGGAATTCGTCGGTACTGGCGCGCAGCAGGTGTCGATCGTGCGAGACCAGCACGAGGGTTCCTTCGAACTGGGCCAGGGCGACGGTGAGGGCCTCGCGGGTTTCAAGGTCGAGATGGTTTGTCGGCTCGTCCAGCAACAGCAGATTGGGCCGTTGCCAGACGATCAGGGCCAGGGCGAGGCGGGCCTTTTCTCCGCCGGAGAAGGGCGCGATGGCTTGGGTCGTCATCTCGCCGGCGAAATTGAAGCTGCCGAGGAAGCTGCGCAGGTCTTGTTCCCGTTCCGAAGGAGCGATTTGTTGCAGGTGCCAGAGGGCGGATTGGTCGTGGCGCAGACGATCGACCTGATGTTGGGCAAAATAGCCGATGTTGAGCCCTTGCCCGGCCGTGATTTTGCCCTCCAGCGGGGCCAGCTCACCGGCTAGGGTCTTGATGAAGGTGGATTTGCCGGCCCCGTTTACCCCTAGCAGGCCGATACGGCTGCCGCTTTGTAGATTGAGATCGAGGTGGCTCAGGATCGGCGCGTCGGCGTGGTAACCGGCGCGGATGGCTTCGAGGACCAGAAGTGGGTTAGGCGCGCGCTCGGGTTCGCGGAACTCGAAGCCGAAGGCAGCGCTGGCGTGGATGGGTGCGAGGTCTTCCATGCGCGCCAGCATTTTCATGCGCGACTGGGCCTGCTTGGCTTTGCTGGCCTTAGCCTTGAAGCGGTCGATGAAGGATTGCAGATGGGCGCGTTCGCGAGCCTGTTTGACATAGGCGGCTTGCGTGAGGGCGAGATGAATGGCGCGCTGGCGTTCGAATTCGGAATAGTTGCCGCCGTAGCGCTTGATTTGCCTCGCATCGATGTGGGCGATGGCGGTGACCACGCCGTCAAGGAAGTCGCGGTCGTGGGAGATGACGATCAAGGTGCCGGGATAGCGTTTGAGCCAGTCTTCTAGCCAGAGGATGGCGTCGAGGTCGAGGTGGTTGGTGGGTTCGTCCAGGAGCAGAAGGTCAGACGGACACATCAGGGCTTGGGCGAGGTTGAGGCGCATCCGCCAGCCGCCTGAAAACGCCGCCACGGGCTGGCTCATTTGGGTCTGGCTAAAACCGAGACCGGTCAAGAGTTGCTGGGCCCGGCTACTCGCGGTGTAGGCATCGGCATCTTGCAGGGCAATGTGCAGTTCGGCGATGCGGTGCCCCTCATGCGCCGCCTCGGCCAGCGCGAGTTCAGCCTCAAGTTGGCGCAGGGTGGTGTCGCCGTCCAAGGCATAGTCGAGCGCGTTGCGCTCCAGGGCGGGCGTCTCTTGGGCTACATGGGCAATTCGCCAGGCGGCGGGCAGAAAGGCGTCGCCGCTGTCGGCCTGGATAGCGCCGCGCAAGAGGGCGAACAGGCTGGTCTTGCCCGAGCCATTGGCGCCGATCAGGCCGAAACGCTCACCCGGATGGATGACGAGATCGACCTTGTTCAGCAGGGTTTTACTGCCTCGAATGAGGCCAAGTTGTTGGAGACGAATCATGGGGTCAACCGAGGCCGAAGCGACCGGGGCAGGGATGGCCCGGTCGGGCAGAGTTATTTTTTCTTCGGCGGGAGGAAGTCGGTGATTGTGCCGTCCAGCATCTCGGCGGCGAAACACACGGTTTCGGAGAGGGTCGGGTGGGCGTGAATGGTCAGGCCGATATCTTCGGGTACCGCGCCCATCTCGATGGCAAGACAGGCCTCAGCCAGCAATTCGCCCGCGTTGGTGCCCACGATGCCAACGCCGATGACGCGGTGCGTGTCAGGGTCGATGATCATTTTGGTGCTGCCTTCGGTGCGGCTAATGGAGAGCGCCCGCCCGCTGGCGGCCCAGGGGAAACTCTGTTTTTCGATGGCGATACCTTTGGCTTTGGCCTCGGTCTCAGTCATTCCCACCCAGGCGATCTCGGGGTCGGTGTAGGCGACCGACGGAATCACCAAGGCCTGGAACTCGACCTTGTGCCCGGCGATCACCTCGGCGGCGACCTTGCCTTCGTGTACGGCCGTGTGCGCCCGCATGGGCTGGCCGACGATATCACCGATGGCAAAAATGTGCGGCACATTGGTACGCATCTGCCGGTCCACCGGGATGAAGCCCCATTCGTCCACGCTCACGCCAGCGGCCTCGGCCGCGATGGATTTGCCATTGGGACGGCGGCCGATCGCGACCAAGACGCGGTCGAACACGGCGGTCTCCGGTTTTCCATCGGCCTCCAGGGTGACATGAATGCCATCTTTTTTCGCTGCCATACCGGTTACGCCGGTGGCTAGGCGAATGGCCTCGAAACGACCACTCATGCGCTTGGCTAGCGGCTTGACCAGATCAGGGTCGCAGCCGGGGATGAGTTGCGGGCCACGCTCGACCACGGTGACGCGACTGCCGAGGGCGTCGTACACCGTGCCCATTTCCAGGCCAATGATGCCGCCGCCAATAACCAGGAGGCGCGGCGGTACATCGGCCAGCGCCAAGGCACCGGTGGAATCGATGACGCGCGGATCGTCCGGCTGAAAGGGCAGCTTGATGGCGGAAGAACCGGCGGCGATGATGGCGTGCTCGAAGCGGAGGGTTTTTACCTGGCCGTCCGCGCCCAGCACAGATACGGTGTTCGGGCTGGTAAAGTGCGCCGTGCCCTGAATGACAGTGACATGGCGGGCCTTGGCCAGACCCATCAGGCCGCCAGTCAGTTTGGCGACAACCTCGTTGGCCTTCCAGTTGCGCAGGGTGTCGAGGTCCACCACCGGCTTGGCAAAGGTGACGCCGTGCTGCGCCATTTCTTCGGCCTCGGTGATGACCTTGGCGGCGTGGAGCAAAGCCTTGGACGGGATGCAACCGACATTGAGGCAGACCCCGCCCAAACTGGGGTAACGCTCCACCAAAACCACCTTGAGACCCAGATCGGCGGCACGGAAGGCGGCGGTGTAGCCGCCGGGGCCAGCGCCGAGAACGAGGACCTGAGTGTCGAGGTCAGAAGACTGGGGGCTGGACGGCGCCGCCTTGGCGGTAGCGGGCGGCACCGAGGTCTGGGTAGGTGCAGCCGCAGCCGCTACGGCTGGGTTCTCGTCGCTGGCGGCCGCACTCGCCGCTGCCAGTTCCATGATTGGCGTGCCTTCCGAGACCTTGTCACCAACCTTGACCAGCAACCTTTTTACCAGACCGGCCTGCGGGCAGGGAATATCCATCGAGGCTTTATCGGACTCGAGGGTGATAAGGGACTGCTCTTTGCTGACCGTGTCGCCAGGTTGAACGAGGATTTCGATGATTTCGACGGCATCAAAACCGCCGATGTCCGGGACTTTAACGGTGCTGCTCATGATGGACCTTTAAATGGATCGTCTCGAAAGGAGGGTGGCTCGCGCAGAGGGCGACCCTCTACAAGGTAAGGTGCGCCTCGGCGTGCTGTGGGTTATTTAATCACAACAACAGGCGACGCACATCCGACAGCATCAGGCGCAGGTGACTGGTGAAGCGCGCACCATCGGCCCCGTCGATGACGCGGTGGTCGTAAGACAGCGACAGGGGCAGCATCAGGCGGGGCTCAAAGGCCTTGGTGGCCTTGTTCCAGATGGGTTTGGTATCGGCGCGCGACAAGCCCAGAATGGCGACTTCCGGGCAGTTGATGATGGGCGTGAATGCGGTGCCGCCGATGCCGCCTAGGCTGGAAATGGTGAAACAGCCACCCTGCATTTCCTCGACCTTGAGCTTGCGCTCGCGAGCTCGCGCAGAGAGGTCAGCCAGATCGCGGGCGATGGTCATGACATCTTTCTGGTTGACATCGCGAATCACCGGAACGACCAAGCCATCCGGCGTGTCGCAGGCAAAACCAATGTGGATGTATTGTTTGAGAATCAGGTTTTCGCCATCCGGGTCGAGTGAAGCATTGAATTTCGGATAGGTACGCAGGGCGTTGACCACGGCCTTCATCAGGAAGGCGAGCAGGGTCAGCTTGACGCCTTTCTTGGCGGCATCGTCGCCCATCGACTTGCGGAATTCTTCCAGGTCGGTGATATCGGCCTCGTCAAACTGGGTGACATGTGGCGCGGTGATCCAGTTGCGGTGCAGGTTGGCACCGGACAGCTTCTGGATGCGGGTGAGGGCCTGAGTTTCGATCGGGCCAAATTTGCTGAAGTCGATGGCCGGGCTCGCGGCCAGGGCGAAGCCCTGCGCCTCGCCCCGAGGCCTGGCCAGTTCGCCTTTGACCCAGGCTCGCACATCTTCTTTAAGGATACGGCCATGTGCGCCAGAGCCTGTGATCAGGGCCAGATTGGCGCCCAGTTCGCGGGCAAAACGGCGCACCGAGGGGCTGGCGTGGGGCAGCTTGCCAGGGGCAAATTCGACCCGTTCAGCGACCGGGTTTGGGGTGTCTTTCGGCGCGATCGGCGCCGGGACGGCAGGGGCCGGACGCGAGGGCGGTGGCACGGTGGCCGCAATGTCAGCTGCCGGTGGAGTGAAAGAAGTCACCACAGGTGCCGTGGCCGCCGTTGTGGCCCCGGTGTTTTCAGCAAGTTCAAGGACCAGAATGGGCTGGCCTTCCGAGACCTTGTCGCCGAGTTTTATCTTGAGCTCACGCACGATGCCCGCCACCGGGCTGGGGATCTCCATCGAGGCTTTGTCGGACTCGAGGGTAATGAGGGGCTGTTCCTTGCTGACGGCGTCGCCAACGGCGACCAGCACCTCAATGATTTCGACCGCGTCAAAGCCGCCAATATCCGGAACGAGGATTTCCTTCTGTGTCGTCATGATATTCCTGATCCTTTGGCTTAAACGGTCAGCGGGTTGGGCTTGGCGGGGTCAATGCCATATTGGGCAATCGCCTGCGCTACCGTGCTGGCGGGAATGACCCCGTCATCGGCCAAGGCCTTCAAGGCCGCGATGGCAATGAAACGGCTGTCCACCTCAAAGAAATAGCGCAGGGCCTCGCGTGAGTCGGACCGGCCGAAGCCATCGGTACCGAGGGTCACAAAGCGGCGCTCGATGAAGGGCCGGATCTGCTCGGCATAGGCCTTCATATAATCGGTGGCGGCAATGATGGGGCCTTCGGTAGCTTGCAGACACGCGGTGACATAAGGCAGACGCGGCGTCTCGGTCGGATGGAGCAGGTTCCAGCGTTGCGCATCCTGGCCTTCCCGACAGAGTTCGTTGCAACTGGTGGCACTCCAGAGGTCGGCGGCAACGCCCCAATCCTTCTGTAACAGATCGGCGGCGGCAATAACTTCGCGCAAGATGGCGCCGCTGCCCAGCAACTGGACGCGCGGCGCCTTTTTCTTGCCCTTGCCAGGCTTGCTGCCTTCCCCCTCGCGCAGCTTGTACAACCCCTTGAGAATTCCGACCTCCGCACCCACCGGCATGGCGGGCTGGGTGTAGTTTTCGTTCATGACCGTGAGGTAATAGAACACATCTTCCTGTTCGCTGACCATGCGGCGCAGACCATCCTGGATGATGACAGCCAGTTCATAGCCGAAGGTCGGGTCGTAGGCGATGCAGTTGGGAATGGTTGAGGCGAGGATGAGGCTGTGACCATCCTCGTGCTGCAGACCTTCGCCGTTTAGCGGGGTGCGGCCAGCGGTAGCGCCCAGCAGGAAGCCGCGTGCCCGTGAATCGCCAGCTGCCCAGGCCAAGTCGCCGATGCGCTGCAGACCGAACATGGAATAGAAGATGTAAAACGGGATGGTCTGGACCCCGCTAACACTATAAGCGGTGGCGGCAGCGAGCCAACTGGAGAAGGCGCCGGCCTCAGTGATGCCTTCTTCGAGAATCTGGCCGCTGGTGTCTTCGCGGTAATACATCAACTGGTCGGAATCGACCGGTTCATAGAGTTGACCCGCAGAAGAGTAAATCCCGATCTGGCGGAACAGGCCGTCCATGCCGAAGGTGCGTGCTTCGTCCGGGACGATGGGGACAATATGGCGGCCGAGGGTCTTGTCGCGCAGCAGGGTGGTGAGGATGCGCACAAAGGACATGGTGGTGGAGATCTCACGATCACCTGTGGCCTCGAGGAGTGGCTGGAAGGCCGCAAGCGGCGGGGTGGCCAAGGACTCTGGCGAGCGACGGCGGCGTGAGGGCAGGTAGCCGCCGAGTTGTTCGCGCTGTTCGCGCAGGTAGCGCATCTCGGGGCTGTCCTCAGCTGGGCGGTAGAAGGGCAGGGCCTCCAGATCGTTGTCGGCAATCGGGATGTCAAACCGGTCGCGGAAGGCGCGCAGGTCGTCTTTCGACATCTTTTTTTGCGAGTGGGTAGGGTTCTGCGCTTCGCCGGAGGCGCCCATGCCGTAGCCCTTGACGGTTTTGGCCAGGATGACCGTGGGCTGTCCCTTGTGTTTGACGGCCTCCGAGTAGGCCGCGAAGACCTTGTACGGATCATGGCCGCCGCGATTCAGACGCCAGATTTCGTTGTCCGACATCGCCGCGACCATGTCTTCCAGTTCGGGGTATTTGCCGAAGAAATGTTCGCGCGTGAATTTCTTGCGAGAAATAAAAGTGTATTTACTACAAAATTCGCAATCTTTCCAAACGCCTGTTGTTCGCTGTAATAATATTTACAAAAAGGTTAACCCGATTCTTTTATTTAATCCTATTTCAAAAATTCTGATTAATGTTGAAAGTTGAATATTTCCTCTTCCATTTTCAATTCTAGAAATGTAGCTTTTTTTTGTTCCAGTTTTTTCTGCTAATTGCTCTTGAGTTATTTTGGCTTCTTTTCTGGCACTTTTAAGCATTTCACTTATGATGAACATCTGTGATTTTTCTTCGTAGCTATTTCTACTTTCTGTTCCGATTTTTCCGTGTTCAACCTCTATAAGTTGGTCGAAAGTTTTTATGTTTTTATAATCTTTCATTTTAAAAATTTTTTTGTTGAAAATACTCGTTCATCAAACTCGATGCTTTTTCCAATTCATTTTTTGGGGTCTTTTGTGATTTTTTCTTAAAACCATTAAAAAGCACAATCAATTTTCCTTTGTCAAAACAGCAAAATATTCTATAAATATTTGACTGATATTCAATTCTTATTTCATAAAGTCCGTTTTTTTCTGTCAAATGTTTTAAAAATTTCTCTGGAACTTTCTCAACTTGTTTTATTAATTCAAGAACGTATTTCATTTTTTCTTTTACCTTTTCATCTTGACTTTGGTAAAACTCAACAAAATGATTTTCGTAAAATATAATTTCTCTGCTCACTTTACAAAGTTATCTTAAAAGTTAATAATTAGCAAATGAATTTTGATTTTTTTTAGTAGTTTACGTTCAGCGGAATTATTGCCCATAAATCCCTTATACCCGAAACGAACTTTCGTATGGTCACCCATTTTGGTATGTATTA